>Ga0207684_10000623_pt1 | contig 42146 bp, 50 predicted proteins | sample KBSK5501metaG_FD_184342 | JGI IMG/M metagenome (GOLD analysis project Ga0207684, IMG submission 184342) | Corn, switchgrass and miscanthus rhizosphere microbial communities from Kellogg Biological Station, Michigan, USA - KBS K5-50-1 metaG... | ecosystem: Host-associated > Plants > Roots >... | reverse complement strand
CCCCCAAGGCTCGTCTTCCACCCATGTCCATCCCCACGGCCTAATCCACACCCAGTGCCCGAAGCGATAGGGGGCCCATCCTACGACCACTGCTCGCGGTCTCCAGCATGGGCCGTAGCCGGCCACATAGCTCCAATCGCCGTATTCGTCGAGGTCTTCATATCCTGTTGTCTCACGTGAGACATAGTTGGCAGAGTCGGCGCGGTCCTCGCGGTCGTCGCGATCAAAAGCCCAGCGGTCGAAGCCGTCAGCTTGAGGAATCTGCCCGAGGTCATAGTCCAGGTGATCGCTGCCAGTGAAGGTGGCGCTTTGGCCGGCCACCACGGTGTAAGTGAATCCCGCACCGGTCACTTCGCCGCGCCCCTGCCACACAGTGGTCACCGTCTGTTTGCCATCCTCGCTGACATCGATGCGATATTCGCCCGGCTGCAGCAGCGCCAATGACAAATTCGGAGTGTCGATCTCGTACGTGTCTTCGTCGTCCACATGCCGCACGCGCATGATCAACGATCCTTGTGCCAGCCGGATCTGTGTGGTGCGATCCGTTATCTCCAGAAATGTGATCCCGGTCTTGGGTCCGAGACGGATAGCGGTCGAGCCAATGTGCGCCTCAGCGCGCGAATTCTCATCAGCCCACAGATTGTCGCTAGTGACCATGGGACGGTTGGGCACCGCTGTCACCCAATCGTTTTCGCCGCCCGGCTGAAACGATACCGATCCTTGCGAATAATTTAGGCGGGCCACGCGGCCCGGAGGATCTTGGTCATTGTGATCCTGACCTTGGCCCTGGACTTGGCTCTGATCTTGAGCCGGCTGCGCCTGATCTTGGGCGGGTTGATTCGGATCCTGATTCTGATCTTGATCTTGCGCCCTAGCCTTCGCGGGCGCTCGCAGCATGAAAGCAAAGATTGCTAGAACTATCGTCCAGGCCAACCACTGCTTGCGTGTTTTCATAGTTGTCCCTCGACGAATGCGCCTTTGGGCCGACAATTGTGCAGCCACACCGGGGTAAACCCTGTAAGCCCGGTTTAGTTTCCTGGGAAGATGAAGTGGTTCTCGTTGCTGGGCTCACAGCGACAATCCGATGTCACCATTACGAACAAATCGACGTGGGCGCCGGCTCGGGTTGTTGTCTTTCGCTGAACTCACAATCAGTAGGAATCTTTCAGCACTAATTTTTCAGCTTCGGACGCTGGCACGCATCCACGATCTTGCTGGGATCGATCGCGGCGTCGTCTAACTGCTCCTCCATGACCTTGCCATCCTTGCCGATCAGAAAATTCACTCGCCGGGCGGCTTTGTACTGGTCGAAGTAAACCCCATACTTACGGGTCGTTTCGCCACCCCAATCACTGAGCAAAGGAAACGTAACTCCGATTTGGTCGGCGAACGCTTTATTGGCGAACGGGCTATCCATGCTCACACCCAGGACCTGGGTGTCGGCTGCTTCCAGCTTCTGCAAATTCTGCTGGAAGTTTTTCATTTGCTCCGTTCAACCCCCGGTAAAGGCAAAAACATAAAATGCCAGCACGACATTCTTCTTGCCGCGATACTGGCTCAATGTCACATCCTTCAGATCCTTGCCATCGAAATATTGCAGCTTCAAGTCAGGCGCCACATCGCCCACTTTCGGCATGTTCGCCGGGGGCGCAGGTTTCTTGCTCTGAGCCAGCAGCGGAACCGCGCTCGTTACCGCCATCACACCGGCCAATATCGACACCGCAAAGACATTGGAATTTCTCTTTCGCATTGCACTCCTCCTCCACTGAAGAACACCCAGCTTACTCCACCCGAAAACGAGAGTAAACACCTCGACGTGCTTTGACGTTGCCTAAACTGGCCCTTAACCGGTAGATTCTGCGAGGGAACTCGAAACTGTGCTAAAGGGTCTCAGCACGCTCAATGACATCTTCTTCACGGTCGTCGACCGTGACGAACCACGACTCGTGCTGTACCGGAAAAATGACTCGTGGACCGCACTCTCGTCAGGAGATTTCTACCGTAACGTGATATCCGTTGCTGGTGCTCTCACGAATTGGGGCATCCGCAAAGGGGACCGCGTGGCCATCCTCAGCGAGAACCGGCCTGAGTGGGCGATGGCCGACTTCGCAACTCTTCTTCTCGGCGCGGTTACAGTTCCGATCTATTCGACGCTGACAGGGGAGCAAACTGCCTACGTCCTGCGCGATTCCGTCGCTCGCGTGATCTTTGTCTCCACGAAACCGCAACTTGATAAAGTGCTCGCTGTTCGGGACCGGGTGCCAGTCGAGCGAATTGTCGTTATGGATGACATTGAGGCTGCCGGCGCCGTGGCTTGGGACCGCCTTGACCCGCCGCCTCTGACCGGGCGCAGCGTCCCATTCGAAGAAACAGCCCGCGCCATCCAGCCCGACGATCTGGCAACTGTCATCTACACCTCAGGCACCACCGGCATCGCTAAAGGCGTCATGCTCACGCATGGCAACATGGCCACAAATATTGCCTGTTCGCTCGAAGGTTTCGACATCGGGCCCGGCCAAAGCAGCATATCGTTTTTGCCCCTATCGCACGTTACCGCGCGCCACGTGGATTTTGCCATGCTCTATCACGGCGTGACGCTGGCTTACTGCTCGTTCCTCGAGATGCTTCCACAAGCATTGCTCGAGCTGCGCCCCACTTTCTTCGTCGCCGTGCCGCGGGTGTACGAAAAAATCTATGCCCAGACGCAGCAGAAAGCGAAAGGGTTTCCTAAACACGCGGTTTACTCCTGGGCGGTGGGCATAGGCCGCGCCCACAAACCTGAGATCCTGGCTGGCCGGACACCTGCGTCCCTGAGCTGGCGGTTGGCGAACAAACTGGTTTTCTCCAAAATCCGGCTGGGCCTCGGAGACCGCGTCGAAACTTTTGTCTCCGGCGGCGCACCTCTCGGTCGCGAACTGGCCGAGTGGTATGCCACCGTCGGCATTCGCATTCATGAAGGCTACGGCCTTACCGAGACTTCGCCTGTTATTGCCGTCAACACGCCGATCAATCACAGGATTGGAACAGTGGGCAAAACCTTGCCTAATCTCGAAGTCCGCATAGCTGAAGATGGCGAAATTCTGGTGCGAGGCCCATCGGTATTCAAGGGCTACTGGAACCGACCGGAGGAAACTCAGAACGCTTTCGTGGAGGGCTGGTTCAAGACCGGCGACATTGGGAACATCGACGCAGACGGATATCTCTCGGTCACCGACCGCAAGAAAGATCTCATCAAGACCTCGGGCGGGAAATTCATCGCGCCTCAGCCCATCGAGAATTCGCTCAAGCTCAACCCCTTGGTCGGGACGGCCGCGATCGTCGGTGACAAGCGCAAGTTCGCTGTTGTCATCCTCTCGCCCAACTTTCCTCAGCTAGAGGATTGGGCGCGCACCAACCATATTCCCTTTGCTTCCCGCGCTGAACTTGTTGCCCACCAGAAAGTCCAGGCTCTCTATGAGCAGGTCGTCGATGGGGTGAATCAAAACTTGGCACGCTTCGAGAAGCTAAAACGAGTCATGCTGGTCGCCGACGAATTCTCAGCCGACAACGGAGCCCTCACCCCCACCTTGAAGCTGCGCCGCCGAGTCATCGAAGACCGCTATCGCCAGCAAATTGACGACCTCTACGCACAGGCGGAGTCCACCTCGATTTCCTGATTCCAACGGGCACAACCCAGTCCCCTCTCCGCAGCTCTGTGACGTCCCGTGTCTCCGCGTCCTCTGCGGCCGTTCTCAGCGTTCTCTGCGATAAAAGGTTCAGGTCCCGTTCGGCCCGGCTGCAAAAATGGTGAACGGCGTCTGCACCTCTCTGTTTCTGTCTCCCCTTTCATTACAATAGAAACATGTCCGACTCCCTGATCATCGCTGGCCGCCCTTTCCGCTCCCGCCTCATCGTAGGGACCGGTAAATACAAATCCTTCCAGGAGACTGCGCGCGCTCTTGAAGCCAGCGGCGCGGAAATGGTCACGGTCGCAGTGCGCCGCGTGAATCTCGATCGCGACAAAGAATCGCTGCTTGACTACATCGATCCGAAGAAATATTTTTTGCTCCCCAACACAGCCGGTTGCTACACCGCCGACGAAGCTATCCGCGCCGCGCGTCTCGGCCGCGAGGTGGGTCTATCGGACTGGGTAAAACTGGAGGTCATTGGCGACCAGGCGACGCTCTATCCAGACGTTCAAGCAACCCTTGAAGCCACCCGGGTTCTCGTAAAGGAGGGCTTTACTGTTCTCCCCTATACTTCTGATGATGTGGTTTTTGCAAAGCGCCTGGTAGATGCAGGGGCGGCAGCGGTTATGCCCCTGGGCGCCCCTATCGGCAGCGGCATGGGCATTCAGAACCAGGCTCACATCCGCATCCTGCGCGAGATGATCACCGGCACCGCGCTCATCGTGGACGCCGGTGTCGGCACCGCTTCCGATGCCGCCATCGCCATGGAACTGGGAGCCGATGCCGTGCTGATGAACACCGGCATCGCCAATGCACAAGACCCGGTTGTGATGGCTGAGGCCATGCATCACGCCGTGTTAGCCGGACGGCAGGCGTATCTAGCCGGCCGCATGCCGAGAAAGCTGTACGCCACCGCCAGCTCGCCGCTCGAAGGCGTCGTACGCTAGTCTACGCCTGCGGTGAGGGTGCTCTCGACCGCGTGATCTTTCCCTCGAGACGTTGCTTCGAAGGTCTCGCCGGCCACACACTCGCGCAATTACAATTAAAAAAAGGCGGCCAATGGTTAGGCCGCCCTTCGAATTGATATCTCTAACTCAGAGCATCTTCGCACTCTCGACGTGGATGCTATCGGCCTCCACATGCCCAGTCACAGCCACATGATGGCCCTCATGTCCCTTCAGCGCCTCGGGATTCTTGACCATCAATACTTTTTGATCAGCGTCTGTCACCACGACCATGTCGGCGCCCGCAGCCAGACACTTCTTGGTGCAGGCTTCAGCCTTGGCATTCGCCCCCTTGGCGCCGCATTTCGAGTCGCTAACCCAGCCATTCACGGTGGTCGACTTATCCATATCATCAAACGCCAGGGCCGTCATGGCGAATACGAGGCACATCGCTAAACACAGCAGCAGTACTTTTCTCATGGCCGATTTCTCCTTTTGAAAGTTTAGGCGGCGGCAAGCCGCGGGTTGATAACCGATATCGTCCTCATCCTTGCCTCCCGGCCGGCAGCAGCCTGACCGAGCACTCAGGAATCACGAATCCCTGACTGACTGGAAGTGAGGTGTCCGGACTATACCACAACGAAATGGACACGATGTATCGCAGTTGTAAAATTTCAGCTCGAAGTTCTTCTTTGAGATGGCAACCGCAGACAACTATTTCTTCGCAGAGTGATTGGCGGGCGGCGCGGGATTTTGGGCAACCGGGTTGACGTATACATACTCTCCGGGGCGCGCGTAGTGCAGTTGCTCACGCGCTTCTTTCTCAATGGCACTTTGGTCGCTCTTCAGCGCCTGGATCCGTTGCCCATATCTGCCGTTTTCCTGCTGCAGTTGCTCGATTTGTTTTTCCAGCTCCTTGTGTTCCGCCCGCTTCTGACGGTACACAACCATCCCGTTCGCGCCAAACGTGATGTGGACAAATAGCCAGAACGTCAGCGCAAACACCGCCGCAGTGGCGACGCGCCTTCGCAAGGCATAGATCCGCAACCCGGTCGGCCGGGCCCACTCGATCCACGAGGCCACAAGCGCCTCCGCGTGGGGAGCCCTCTCGGCCATCGCGCGCAGGCCGTCTTCCGGCCGTGGGAAACTCCGCATCTTGGCCAAATTGTTTACTCGAAAATCCATTGTTTCGCTGCCGCGCTCAATCTTTCGAGCCCCTGCTCATCCCGGGCCTCGGAATAGACCCGCACCACCGGTTCGGTTCCCGAGAGCCGGTAACATACCCATGAACCGTCGTCTAAAACCAGCTTCAGCCCGTCGGTTCGCACCACCTCTGTCACATTGCGGCCGGAGAATTCCGGCGGATCCGACCTCAACTTCTTAGTGAACTTGTCTTTCACCTCGGGCGTCAAGCGGAAGTTTTCGCGCCGGGGATAAAAGGAACCAACTTTGACAAATAGCTCCTTCAATTGCTCTCCCAGAGACTTCCCTCTCCGCGCCACCATCTCGCAACACAATAGGCCCGCCAGCACACCGTCCTTTTCCGGCAGATGATGCCGAATCGACAGCCCCGCGCTCTCTTCGCCACCAATCGCAATCTTGTCCCGCATGATGAGTTCGCCGATGTACTTGAATCCCACCGGCGTTTCGTGCAGCTCGACACCATGCGCCTTAGCGAGGGCGTTGACCAGGTTGGTGGTCGCCACCGACTTGGCCACGCCATTTTTCCAGCCCCGGCTCTCCACCAGATAGTCGAAAAGCAGGGCAATCACATAGTTGGGCTGCAGGAATGTGCCATCGGCATCGACAATACCGAAGCGGTCGGCATCCCCGTCTGTGGCGATGCCAATATTCGCCTTTGTCTCCAGCATCTTTCCCCGTAAGTCTTCCAGCAGATGGTCATCCGGTTCTGGAGCGTGCCCACCAAACAGCACGTCGCGGTAATCGTGAACGGTGGTGACCTGGATGCCCGCACTGCGCAGCAACGCATCTGAATATCCTCGCGCCGCGCCCCACATGGGGTCGAATGCTATGCGCAAGTTAGCTTTGTGGATCACGCCGAGATCCACGATTTCACCCAAACGCTTCAGATATGCGGGCCTGGCGTCCAGCGATTCTTTGACAGGTCCGCTCTGGCGACTGGTGATGGAGCGACTTGCTTGCTGCCCTTGGTTGTCTCCCGCCGCAATTTCCGCTTCAATTTTTTTTGTAACCTCAGGCAGAGCTGGACAACCGTCGGGCGTCGAGAACTTGATTCCGTTGTATTCCGGCGGATTGTGCGACGCTGTAAAATTGATCGCCCCGTCGGCCTTAGTCTGAATCACTGCATAGGCGATCGCCGGAGTCGGAGCGGCTTCGCCGAGAACCACTGGAGTGATTCCGTGCCCCATCAAGATCTCCGCCGCCACCTCGCAAAATGTCTCTCCCAGGAACCGCGGATCGCGCCCGAGAATCACTCGCGCACCCTGCGGCTTCTCGGAGACCAGGTAACGCGCAATGCCGTCCACTGCGCGACGCACGTTGGCGAAGGTGAACTCCTCCGCCATCACCGCCCGCCAACCCGACGTTCCAAATTTGATTGCTGTTGCCATACGTCGCTCTCATGATCTGCGAAGTGTTAAGCTCTCGGTCGAGAGCTGAAAGCTGCTCACTGATGGCTGACGCCTGATTTTATATGACTGACAAACGAATCGTCCTCAGCACGGCCGGCTCGGAACAAGAAGCCCACAAGATCGCGCACTTTCTGGTCAAACGCCGACTAGCGGCCTGCGTTAATATCCTTCCCCAAGTCCAATCGATTTATCGTTGGAAAGGGGAAATAGAGTCCGCCCAGGAATGGTTGTTGCTCATCAAAACCAGGGCAGACAAATTTCCCGCCGTGTGTGACGCGATTCGTGAACTCCATAGCTACGAGGTTCCCGAGTGCATCGTGCTCGAAATCGAAGACGGAAGTCTTCCCTATTTGCAATGGCTGGAGAAGGCAACGCAATAGCAGGGCCAACTCCCAGCCTTGGCGGCAGGTATTGTCATAAGCTTAAATCAAGGGTGCCTAACAAGACCTCCACCCCGGCGGTTTAGTTCCGCTCAGTGCAGCTTCGCGTACTCCGCCTTGGCTTCCTTCAGGATGGGGATGTCGGGATCGGCGTCTTTCCAGAGGGTGAGGAAGTCTTTGTAGGCGGCGAGCGCCCGGACGCGGGCGGCATCGGCATCCGCGCCCTGCGAGGTTCTCGACTGCAGGGCATTCGCGCGAGCCCTTCCCACATGCGCCAACGCTCCCGTCCAGCAGTTCCAGACGATGCCGCTGTGATCGAGAATCTTCTGAAACTCGGCGGCGGCAGCACTCCCCTGTCCGGCTGCCAAGTATGCCTCTCCGCGCACATACACCGGATAGAGGCAGGAAATATTTATGACGAACAGAATTTCCCCCAACTCGATTGGTGAAGCAGCTTGCAGGGTATTGAGGGCGGAAGCCGGGTTCTTCTTGTCCAGCAGCAATTGCGCCTGAATCGCTGGCAGCCAAAGCGACTGCATCTGGGTGTCCAGCGGGAAGCGTTTCCCTAGGTCTCGTGCCAAGGACTCGGCTCGCGCCGTATCGCCCGCCATGGCAAACGCAAGTGCCGCTTCACTCCCGACGGCCGGACTCGTAGGAGCAAGATTCAAGGCCTCTGCCGCTGACTTCCGCGCTTCGGCAGCGTAGCCGTAAGCCGCTGGGTTGACAAAGACTATCGATTTGAGACCGACGAGGGGAAGGCTTCTGTTTCGGACCTCTTTCGAGGGCGCTCGCAGCTGCTTATTTACCACCTGATGTTCGGCCCCGACTACACCGCCGCCTGTCCGTCCTGCTCGGCGATAGCGGACGGGTTCAATGGCTTCCAGATTCATTTGGCCAACCACGACGTGATGCTCTGGGCGGTATCGCGAGCGCCGCTCGCCAAACTCCAGGGGTACCAGCGGCGGATTGGGCCTCGTCGTTCGGCGGCGATTTCAACTTTGACTACAGCGTCGGTTTCACTGAGAAGCAGCAGCGTGAGGGCGACGTCGAATACAACTATCATCGCGAGGACGCGTTGAAGCCTTCCAGCCCCTCTGACCAGAACGTATGGGGGACCGGAGTCGATCGGGCCACGTTCGTGCGCGAAAGGCCGGGCATGAGCGCCTTCGTTCTCGAGGACGGTGTCGTCTACCACACCTATTCGACCTATGCTCGCGGAGTGGACGCCCTTTGGGGCATGTGGCAATGGCTCGACCGCGCTCCCAAGGGGCGAAATGAGACGGGGCACTGGTGGCGTCGCCACGATGAGTACGACAAGCGGTGAGCTAGTTAAGGAGGATCACGATGGGGAGGAATTATGGCAAAGGTCATTGTTTGGAAATCATTCGTCGGTTCTGGTTCCGCGGCAAGATCGGGACAACGTTCGTAAATTCTATTGTGATGTCCTCGGCGGCGAAATCATGAAAGTGGACCCGGAAAGGGACTTCGTTCACTTGGGGGACAATTTCTACATCGGATTTCTCTATGGAGATGTCCCAAGAAAGAGGCAAGGAAAAAATGAGCTACAGAGGTATCAGGGGCAGAGCAAATTTCCACCCCACAACCTGACCCACAAATCGTGTAGCCTTGTATGATTTGCGCTGCGTTTGGCGGTCCCCGCGTATCTGTAAGTTGTTGTAAAACCGATTCACGCAGCGCTGTCACCGCAGAGGCCGCGCGGGTTCGAATCTTGGTTTGTGGTATCACCGTTGACGCTGCGCACTCTTTCGGTCCTTGCCGATTGAAAACATATGGCTTACACAGCGCAATGAATCAGTTCGCTGCGGAACGGTATGCTCAAAAATTGTCTATTCGGTACATATCGGGCCCCCGCAACCATGAACGCCACTGCCGAAATGCAGTGGCGTTCGCCTCTTTTTTACGGAGGGTTAGTTCCCCCTGAAAGCCCCTCAGACCTCCCATCGGAGACTCGTACAGGGAAGTTTCCATCAGGCGCTTGCGACGTGGGCTGGCCATTTCAATACGTCTGACCAACTGACCCCAGATCAGCAGAACCCCATCTGGGCATTTCAACAGGTGTTGCGATTTCACTTGATTCTCCTTCGGGGAGTCCATCGACGTAAGCGACTAAACATCGTCAATCTCGGGTTGAAATATCGTCGACGTGTATCGGTAGCGCCTTCCGGAGCACATTCAAGTGTCAAGGGACACAGCGCGGCCACCGATGAACAACTCACGGTATGTTATAACTGTATCACATAGCGGTATGAGCATATCCGTTAAGCAGACACCCACCGCTTGGCTCTTGCTTGTCTTCACCTTGCCTACGGCAAAGGCAAGCGAGCGTGTCGGCGTGTGGAGAAAGCTTCGGAGATATGGCGGAGTCGCCCTTCCCGCCTCGGGCTATGTCCTTCCCAATAATTCCATGAACCAGGAGCGCTTCGAGTGGCTGGCCACGTCCATTCGCAGCTCGAAGGGACAGGCCGCCGTTGCGCATGTGTGTTCCTTCGACGAGCTTAGAAACGAGCAGATCGAGCACATGTTCAACGAGGCCCGAACCTGCGACTATCAACTTCTCGAAAAGGAATTGAAGAAGTTCGCGAAACCGCGAAACCATGACCGGTCGGATCCCAGCATTTTGCGTCTAAAGAGGCGCTTACAGCAAATCGTTGAAATTGACTTCTTCGGGTCTCCTATACGTGCTCGAATAGAAGAGGCTGTGCACCGACTCGAAAGCGAGAACGGCAAAGAAAAAGCGAGAGAAGGAAAAAAGAGTCCTAAAGATTACGTCGGGCGAACTTGGATCACTCGCCCCCAGCCTGGGATCGACCGCGTTTCTTCTGCGTGGCTGGTTTTGCGTTACATCGATCCTCACGCGAAGTTCGTTTTCGACAAAGACCCCCGGCACCATCCCGACGCAATTCCTTTCGACATGTTCAGCGCTGGCGGTTTCGGTCACGTGGGCAACGACTGCACCTTTGAAACACTCGTGAAGAGCTTCAGTATCAAGGATTCTAGGTTGAGGCTTGTCGCGCAGGCGATTCATGACGCGGACTTGGCGGATGAACACTTTGGAAGGACCGAAGCACTGGGGATAGATCGAATATTAGACGGATGGAACAAACAAGGGGTGGCGAATGAAGAGGTTTTGCGCAGAGGCGTGGAAATGATCGAAGGGCTTTACAACGGAATCCGGTAAATAAAAGGAGGAATCATGACTAGGAAAATTGCTGTGTTGGCGCTACTTCAACTTCTGGTCCTGAGCTGCGTGGTAGTGGCGCAAACGGCTCCGGCTGCGAGTGATTGGAAAGCAGTCGAACAGGCTCTCGGGCGATCGGGCCAGCTGCAAGGTGATGGAGCTTACAAATTCGGACTTCCACGGGGCGACCTCAAGGTTACTGTCGATGCCGTGCAGGTGAAACCTACACTGGCGCTCGGATCGTGGGTCGCGTTCAGCAGCCCCGGCCAGGACGCAATGCTCATGGGCGACCTTGTGCTGGCCGAAGACGAGGTGTCGCCTGTGATGTTGGCATTGCAAGAAAACGGTCTGCAAATCACTGCCCTGCACAATCACATTCTTCATGAGACGCCGCGCGTAATGTACATGCACATTGCCGGGCACGGCGATGCCGTCAAATTGGCTGACGCAGTAAAGAAGGTGGTTGCCTTGACGAAGACCCCCGCTCCTGCACAACCCCCGAGTGCTCCACCGGCGTTCGAAATGGACACTGCCGCCATCGACCAGGTTCTCGGACACAAAGGAAAGGTCAACGGAGGCGTGTATCAGGTTGGGGTTCCCAGAGCCGAGAAGATAACCGAGGCAGGAATGACTGTTCCTGGCTCAATGGGACTGGCAACGGCTTTGAACTTTCAGCCGACGGGTGGGGGCAAAGCGGCAATCACCGGCGACTTCGTCCTTGTAGGTAGTGAGGTCAATCCGGTGATCAAGGTTCTACGGCAGAATGGAATTCAGGTCACCGCGCTTCACAATCACATGCTCCAGGAAGAGCCGCGCCTATTCTTTGCGCACTTTTGGGCAAATGACGATGCGGTGAAGCTCGCGAAAGGCCTACGAGCGGCACTGGACAATACAAACTCAGCGAAGTGAGCCAAGAAAACAATCCGGAGACGCAACCGCCGACCAAGGTGTCCTTCCCTCGGTTCGTTGGCTACTTCTTGTGGCTAGGAACCGTGGGATTCGGCGGACCCATAGCGCTCGCGGGTCACATGCAGGAGGATCTCGTTGACGAGCGTGGCTGGATCAGCAAAGAAGACTACCTTGAAGGATTAGCTCTGGCACAACTAGCCCCGGGTCCCTTGGCCGCTCAGCTGGCGATTTACCTCGGCTACATACGGGCCGGCGTCCTAGGAGCTACTGCAGTGGGAGTGGCGTTTGTGCTGCCTTCCTTCCTGATGGTGCTCGCTTTGTCGGCAGCTTACGTCCGCTTCGGCGGCTTGCCGTGGATGCAGGGTATGTTCTACGGAATCGGCGCAGCCGTGATCGGGATCATTACTCGGTCGGCGTTCAAACTCACCAAGCTCACACTTGGAAAAGATAAATTGCTGTGGGGAATCTTCACGATACTAGCCGTCTCCACAGCATGGACTTCGCATGAAATCATCTGGCTATTCCTGCTCGGTGGCGTAGTTTCTGTGCTGGTCAAGGCTTATCCAATGCGCATGCAAACACGAAGCGATGTCCCGCTCTTGTTTGCACTTGTAAGTTTCGGGGTAAACGGCACTCTGTCGGAACTATTACTCTATTTTGCGAAAGCGGGAATGTTCGTGTTCGGGAGCGGCCTCGCAGTCGTGCCATTTCTCTACGGCGGGGTAGTGCAAGGACATCATTGGCTAACCGACCATCAATTCGTCGATGCGGTTGCCGTTGCGATGATCACGCCGGGGCCGATCGTAATCACCGTGGCATTCATTGGCTTCATAGTGGCTGGAGTTCCAGGTGCGACAGCCGCGGCGCTCGGAATATTTCTCCCGGTCTATCTGGTCGTTGTTCTGCTGGCACCCTCATACAAACGTTGGGCCAAGAACCCGCAGTTGAATGCTTTTGTGCGGGGGGTCACGGCGGCTGCGACAGGAGCCATTGCAGGGGCTGTGATTGTGCTCGCTCGCCGTTCAATTTATGACCTGCCCACATTGGCGATTGCGATTGTCAGTCTCGCTGTGCTCTTTCGCTGGAAAATACCTGAACCAGTCGTCATAGGCTGCGCGGCCATGGCAGGACTATTGCTGCGGCCAGCCTGAACATTGGGCTAGCAAAAGTTGCGGCCTTCGGATCGGTTCCAGTTAGGACCGCTCAGGCGTTGTGAGAAGTTTCTCAACATTCGATCTGCACACACATTGGCGCGCTGCGCATAGATAACGATGCTGACCACCGACTCATTGCCCACCGCGCTCAGAACTCTGACACGTGATGGGTGGCTCCTATTCTTTACGCGATTCATACGACTGTTCGCGTATGGCTCGTTATCTGTAGTGTTGGTTTTCTACCTGATTAGCCTCGGACTTAGCGATTCCCAAACTGGCCTGCTGCTTACGCTGACGCTTGTCGGGGATACGATCGTCTCCCTTTATCTCACTACTCGCGCCGACCGAATCGGGCGGCGGCGCATGCTCATCGTCGGCGCCATTCTGATGGCTGCCGCCGGTCTAGCTTTCGCCTTCACCCACAATTTCTTGCTTCTGATTCTCGCTGGCACGATTGGTGTTATAAGCCCAAGTGGCAATGAAGTGGGGCCGTTTCTGTCGATTGAGCAAGCCGCCCTTTCTCATGTTATTCCTGGCCGGACCAGGACAGAGGTGTTTGCCTGGTACACGCTGGCTGGCTCGTTGGCGACCGCCCTCGGTGCGCTATGTGGTGGGACTCTCGCGCACGCGCTACAGAAGACCGCGATGAGGCCTGTGGCCAGCTACCGGGTTGTAGTTATTCTGTATGCCGCGCTGGGCATTTTGTTGGCCTTCCTTTTCACGCGCCTTTCGTCCGCTGCGGAAGTAAATTCACCGGGAGAAGACTCTGCTTTTCCTGGGACTCTGAAAAGTATTTTGGGAATCAGTCACTCACGTCATGTGGTGGCTAAGCTCGCAAGTTTGTTCGCCCTCGACTCCTTTGCAGGAGGCTTCGTGGTGCAGAGCTTCGCTGCTTATTGGTTCTACTTGCGTTTCGGTGTAGACCCAGCGACACTCGGCGTCATTTTCTTTTGGGCGAATATTTTTGCCGGAATCTCGGCACTACTGGCCTCGCGCCTTGCTTCTCGCTTCGGCCTCATCAACACCATGGTTATCACGCACCTTCCCTCGAACATTCTGCTGATTCTTGTGCCGCTGATGCCGAATCTTTCTCTGGCTGTCATGGTTCTGCTGGTGCGTTTCAGTATCAGTCAAATGGACGTACCGACTAGGCAGTCCTACACCATGGCTGTGGTCAGCGCGGAAGAACGATCCGCAGCCGCGGGTATCACCGGCGTCGCCCGAACCACCGGTGCGGCGATTAGCCCATTGTTTGTGGGATTGATGTTTGCTCGGCCTTCTCTGATCAACGCGCCATTCTTTATCGCGGGAACGCTGAAAATCATTTACGACCTCTTGCTCTACAGGGAGTTTGTAAGCCTCCGACCGCCCGAGGAAGCCTCATAGTCGGGACTCCGACAACCACTGACGAGCGAAAATATCCCGGCTTTCTATAAATAAAAAGGATGTTGCTTACTCTAATGTCACTGCTTTGTGGTTGGCTCCATTATTCGCAGGAGCGGATGCCCATCGATATTCTCCAATGGAAAATAGACAAGATGAGTATTCGGGTCAACACACACTGTATGGGCATGCGGGATTGAGATGTCCCCTTCATAAACAAGTGCCTTTCGGTCTTCACGAAAGACGAAAACGTTGCCGGATTCGGCGGACACATACAGTCTCTTGAGTCCAGGATCAAAGGCCAGCACGTCAGGGTCCTCTCCGACAGGCTGTGTCGCCAAGACCTTCATGGTATTCAAGTCTACGACGGCGAGCATGTGGTTCTCTTCTCCCGCGACAAACGCGAGCCGTCCCGACTGATCCAATGCGATTCCGTGCGGGCTTTGAACGCCGGTCATGGGGTAGCGGCCAATGATTCGCAGGGTTGCCGGATCGATGGCTACAACTTCGTTCTTCTGGTGAACGGCGACCAAGATGTGGCCGGAACCGGAATCGTAGACCGTGTTGCCGGCGCCGCCTCCGAGCGCGATGCCAGCCACGAGCGAACTCGTTTTCGTATCAATTACTGCATCCACGTTGCCGTGTTCATCGGATACGAAGACACGCTGGGTGCCCGGTGCGTAAGCGATACCGTCTGGATAATCAATGGGGCCCACGCGGGCGAGCGTTTGCAGTGTTTTCATGTCCACAACCGCTACCTTGTGCTCTCCCGTCACCGATGCATAGACTCTGCCCAGTTCCGGAACCGCCCACACCCCGTGTACACGAGAAAAGCCGTCGAGGTTTGCGACGACTTCTCGTTTCTTGGTATCGAAGACAACGAGCTGGTCGGCATTCATGTGAGCGATGTAAAGCCGTCCTTGGGAGGGGTCAAGGCTCTGGTAATCGAAGCGGACTGCTGGGCCCGGCATGGGAATATCCGCGACCTTCTTGAGAGGGACATGTTTTGTATTTTCGGAGGCGGCGTTGGACGGGTGGGCAGCCTCCAGGCCTATTGCTAAGATCAAAAATGCTAGCGTCCAAACCTTATTCATATGGACCGCTCGTGTTGACATTGGATGCCTCCAGGGGACGAGTTCAGGTTATCTTTCTGCTAAAACGATCATAGTTGGTGGACTTGCGATTGCTTCATCTTGACCTCACGGCCGCCATGAATATGTGAACTTGATGGCGAAACGGTTCTCGTAAAACTGCGGCGGGTTCACTGCCACTAAACTGGCGAAGCGCTGGCCGGCGGTGTAGATCACATACAGGTCACTGTCCGGACGGTAGTTCCAGCGCAAGCGAATGTTCGCGCTGGCGCCCTGATTGTTGGCGGTGTCCATTTGCAGCAGCGTCGAAAGCGTCAGGAAACGGGAAAAGGAATAATTCGTCTGGAAACTGCCGAAGACAACCGAGAACTCTCCGGACTGCGGCGGCAGCGGATTCCCCGCGGGATCGCTCGTTGCTCCCAGGCGGAAGCGGTTCCATTGTTCGGCAAAATTGAACGACAGACGCTCGCTGGCCCGGTACGTTGCCCGTACTCGCGCTTCATTCAAGTGCCCGTTGTAGTAGCTGCCGAAACGCTCGTAGAAATTGAGTGTCAAGCGCCGGTCCTGAGGTGATCCGTAGGTCAACTGATGGCGTGTCCAATGATATTCGCCAACGGGAATGGAAACATTCTTGTAGATGTTGAACGGAATGATCAAGCGCTGGGTGAAGACATCCACAATGTCGTCGTCGCTATAGGAGCCATTATTGAACTCGATGCGAAACGTGTTCTGCCACTCTTGCGTTTGCAGCACATGGTGAGTATCGGGGGCATGAAAGATGAATCCTTCAAAGTTCAGCTCACGCACGCGCTCGATTCGGGGCCGAACTTTGAAGTTGGCATCGAGATAGTCGCAAATGCAGTCCTGGCGTTCGAGGAATCCCACCTCGGGATTAAAGTGCGGCCCAATTTTTCGATGGGCACCGATCAACTCCAGCCAGTTGCTCTGGTAGTGGAAGCCACCTCCAAAATCGGTCTGGCCTGAGGCGAAGCCCGGCGTCCGCGTCTGGGCGGCGAACATGTTCACCGCCAAGTCTTTGAAGAAGACTAGCCTGGTGTCGGCACCTGCGGTCTGGTTGAAACTGTCCAGAGGATTGCCGGAGCGCTTATCAATGCCCATCGCCCCAACGTAGGATCCTCCCCACAGTGCGCGCTTCACGCGCATGACGGCATAGTTGGCGTAGGGATTGGGCCCTGAATGGCGAGTGTCCACATCCATGATGCCGAGTTCGAACTTGCCCAGCGAACCCGTAACCTTGCCACCACCGTTGATGGGAACTTCCTGGCCGGTAATGGGATCAATACCAATCTGGCGGCTGAAAAAGAGCGAATCGACATCGCCGCCCAGGGGGAAATTGAATACCCCGGCATTCTCCAGAAAGAATTGCCGCTTTTCTGGAAAGAAGAGCTTGTAGGGCGTGAGATTAAACTTCTGCGTGTCGACATCGACATCGGCGAAGTCCGTGTTGGCGGTGAAATTGGCCACCAGATTCGAGCGCAGACCGAGCTTGACGTCGACCCCACCGGTGTAGAGCGAGCTCGTTCCGGGCGTAAAGCCGGTGCCCGCAGCGCTTGGCGGAAAATGGCTGAATCCCGCCAGTCCGTAAGGCTTGACGATGAACAGGCGTGCACTGCCGATATCGGAAATTCCTTGTAATTCTCCAGCACGGCTGATCCGCGAGGCACCATCGACGCGCCGCCAGGCCGACCATAGATCCTCTTCATTCTTGCGGCGGATGAAACGCTTGAAGTTGATCCCCCAGATCACATCGCTCGACTGCATGAAGTTCAAGGTCGAAAACGGAATCCCGATCGTAGCTGTCCAGCCTCGTACGGTGATATGAGCCTCCGAGGTCCACACGCCGTCCCAGCCGGGATCACCATCGCCAGTGCCCGAGTCCGTGCGCTGCTCTTCCGTGATCAGCGCATCGCGTTGTGTCCCCAATGGATTGATTTGAAACACGTAAGCGTTGCGCCGATCGTGAGCCGAGTCGATGATGATTTCAAAGTAGTCGTCCAATTCCTGACTGACGTCCCTGCGCAACTCGGTCGCAACGATTCCACCTGGGTCGGAGTCGAAACAGGTGATACCGAAATAGACCTCATGCTTGGTATATAGGATACGGACTTCGGTTCGTTCAGTTGGAACCTGTCCTTCGTAAGGCTCGCGTTGCAAGAAGTTCGAAATCGGAGCGGCTTGCAACCAGAGTGGATCGTCGAGCGTGCCGTTCAACCTCGGAGCTCGATCAACCCGGCTTGCCTGCGCTGTTCGGAGCGGTTCTTGCGCCCCTACTTGTCGCTGGGGCGCTTGTGAAGGCGTCCGTGCCTGCCCGAAGAAGGGCGACCAAGCGACCAGAAGGGGCACGAGGAGCAGACAAGTTCTGCGTGGTGGTGACTCCGTGAGAGAGAATCTCATTCCGATGTTCAGGACAGCAGAATAGCCTCGCAAGATGAAGATTTGTCGAAAAGCAATGTTTTCGTCAAAATTTCAGGTTCACGGCTTAACATTCCTGTGAAATTGATGGGCTGTCATGCGTGTTTTGATTGTCGAAGACGAAAAGGACATGGCGCAAGTGCTGAAGGTGGGTTTGGAGGAAGAAAACCACCGCGTCAGCCTGGCCTTCGACGGCATTTTTCCTTTTTCGCCAAGATGCATGAGTACGTGAACTGTTCTGCAATTGTGCGTTTTGCAGTCGACGACGATGTAGAGATGCATAAACCGTAAATTGTTTAGTTGTTAGTTCGCCTGCTCACGTCGAAGCCGTAACCTACGAGCAGCGCAGCGACAGCAGGACTCTTGAAAATAGGAGAGGAACTGTTGCGCGATCCCCTGGTTCTTCGACGAGTTCAGGATCACACAGGCCTGTTCAATTGGCGGGTACTCATCCGTAGGGATCTCCTTGTAGCGCCCCTTGTCTTTCATGTTTGGAGACAAGGCCAGGGAAACAGCCGCTACTCCAATATCAGCTGAGCCCGATAAGACGAATGATGCCGTCTGCGAGATATTCTCGCCCAGAACGAATTTGTCTTTTGCCTTGTCGTAAATGCCTTCCTTCTGCATTGCTGAGACAGCTGCCTGGCCGTACGGAGCCTGTAGCGGATTGAGGATAGCAATCTTCTTTACATTCGGGTCGATAAGAGCTCTCAGGCCGGAATTCAGGTTTATTTTGGAATCATTGGGAACCCAAACCACGATTTTACCCTTTGCGTACTGGTAATAGCTCCCGTTTTCGATCAGCCCGGCAGCCTCCAGTTTTTTGGGGTAATCGAGATTCGCGGAGAAGAACATGTCTAAGGGGAGCGCCGTTCTGGATCTGCTGGAAGATGTTTCCGGACGAGCCGAAAATGACCTTGACCTTTTTGCCTGTTTCCCGCTCAAAACGCCCGGGCACATCTTGCATCGCAGATTGCAGGTCTGCTGCAGCTGCCACGGTTATCTCTTGCGCCGCGCACCGCTGACAAATCAATGTAATCCCGAAAATTGCGAGTACGGTTAGTCTTCGACGATTCATACAGTGGCTCCGGCCGCTCTATAATGACCACATGCCTATATCAGCTCGAAACAAACTGCGCGGAACAATTGAAGAGATTCAGCTCGGCGATGTCATGGCTCACGTTGTCGTTCGGGTCGGGGACAGTCTCATTGAAAGCGTCATCACGCGCCGCAGCGCTGACGAACTCAAGCTCAAGAAAGGTGACACCGTCTCCGCTGTCGTCAAAGCCACCGAGGTGATGATTCAGAAAGATTGATCTCTCACTGAACATCCACAATTTTCAGCGTCGTCACCTGCCTGACCCATCGGGCCTTTCGTTTTTCATCCGGGATGACAATTCGGTATGGCCCTTCTTTCTCGCCAAGCGGTTTCCCATCCCGCAAGAAAGCCAGCAAGGCCTGTTTATCGCTGAATGCCGGGTCCAACTCAGGTAGCGCAATGACAGCCCGATAGCCATCAGCCGCTTCCACGAGCAGGCAGTTCGTGAGCCGCTTGCCCTTCATTGCTTCGCCAAAGGCGACACCCGCCTTTTCCAGGACGCTCTTGAGCGTCACCCCTTCAAAGTTCACGGGACCAGACGAATGCTCGGCCGCGGTCACCTTGATATGAGGCAACGTTTCGAGGTCCGAGCGGTTCAGAACCACCTGTTTCCCGGAATCAGTTTGAACGGTCAACTGCTGACACTGGAGGGCCAGGCTGCTGAAGACCAGTGCGAACACCAGCGCCGAGAACAAAACTCGTCTTTTCATCTCACACTCGAAGAATCATTACCTCTGTTGACTTGATGAGGGCCGCTGCAGTCTGACCCACTTTCAGACTCATTTCGCGAGCTGAACGTGCGGTGATGATCGAGGTGATATGTTGCTCGCCGATGGAAATGACCACCTCCGCCATAAGCCCGCTGACGCGCACACTCTCGATCCGACCAACTAGCTGATTCCGGCCGCTCAGACGACGCATAGTGAGAGTTCGCTCGGGTGCAGTCTTGGCTCTTGTCCGGAATAGGAATCGATCCACTTCGCTCTGCGGAATACGATGATGTCCTCCCGCGGTTCGAATACTCCGGATCTTCCGCTTGTAGATCCACTGTTTGATCGTTGGGAAGCTAATGCGAAGCTCCAAGGCCGCTTCGCGCGGCTTCAGAAATTCTTCGTTAACGGCTTCATCTGGTTGAGGTTGGGGCTTTCTGCCCATTTGGAATCGAATCCTACAGTTGAAAAGCAACCTCGGTCAAACAAGCCGGGCCACCCGATTTGCCAACCGAACCACTCTTGGAGTCGTCCATACTCGCATCGTATTCGACGTCGCAACTGTCTGTAATATACACTTCTTGGGTTCTTCGAATCACTTTTTCTGCGGAGAGGAAAGAATGCATTACTCTACACAACTTCCAGGCCTACGGACTGTGCGACTCGGACCGCACATTATTGCCCCAAGCGTACTTGGCGAAACCTGGATTGTTAACCTCTCGATCTTGGCCGTGCTTTTCTCTTGCCTATGCGTGCCATTTTCTGCGGCCCAGGTATCGGCTAGCTTGTCCGGACTGATTACGGACCCGTCTGGTGCCGCGGTATCCGCGGCGTCGGTCACCGCCAAGAATCTTGATACCGGAACTTCTCGCACCATTCCGACAGACCAAAGGGGCCGGTATAGGTTCTTTGCCCTGCTTGTTGGGCCCTACGAGGTCAGGGTGACAAAAGAGGGATTTGGCGAAGAGGTCCGATCGGGAATCCGCCTCGTAGTCAGGCAAGATGCAACCGTCGATTTGGGTCTCCGCGTTGGACAAGTGAGTGAGCAAGTTAAAGTGACTGAAGACGCCCCGCTTGTGAGCCTGACAACACAAGATATCTCGGGTCTAGTCGGCGAAAGGCAAGTTAAGGATCTGCCGCTGAACGGACGCAGCTACGACTTGCTCCTCACATTGAATCCCGGAATTGTGAACTTCACTTGGGAAAAGACGGGCGGGATCGGCGTCTCGAATTCGACCACCGGCAACAACTTTGCCGTTTCCGGAAATCGCCCACAGCAAAACATATTCTTGTGCTTCGTGAGGAAAATGGGATTTAATTTCTATGTCGACCTGCACATCATCGTTAACGGAGGACTCTCAGTGCGCGAAGGACACCGCGTTGCTCATCTGGTGGAGGACTCGGTGCTGCGGGAATTGCCACAAATATCCGAGGTGCTCGTTCACGTCGAGCCTGAAGAGGAGCTCGCGGCAAAAGGCACGGCCCCGGTCAAGTGAGCCGATACACCTCGCGTGCCTTCGGGTCACGAATTCCTGCATCATGGCACGGGAAGCACCACCCGAAACGGCGTCCACACCCCGAAGGGGAACGCTTTACTCCGTGGATTTAGGCCGTACCCGGTCATGACTTTGCCGTCCGCGGAGACCCCGACGAGCGCGTCCAGGGTGACCCAATTGTCGGCCGTGTGCACGCCGGATGCGTCCAGAATGTTCTTGAGGTCCTGCATTCCGCTTGTGGACGTCCAAACAAAGCTGTGATTGGATCCGGTCGAGCCGGACGTGAGCGAAGTGCCCACGATCACCGAGCCGTCCTTATTAACCCCGAATGCGCCGCTCTCAGGGCCGCCGAGAGCGCCGATATCCTGCATGCCGACGAAGGCGTCCGTGTTGTGCTCGAGCTCGTTTGGCGAATGCTCGAATTCCTCTGTAGATCGTCGTCCGGGTTCGGAGATGTCGTTTCCGGGCGAAGTGCGGGCGGCGCGGCGAGTGTCATTCTTCATGTGACGATGATGTAACGATAAGCTGTAATCGCTATGGGTGCTTTCGGGAATTCCTGAAGAGCGATCTCGAATTGAAGTCAATACGGTGAATGCTGTACTGAGTTGGCCCCGGTTGACGGCGTTTTGACACTCCCTTGACATTTTTGTTAAAAGGCCGTGTCTCAATACCCGGGACTCGAAGTAGCCAAGGAGGCTCATATGAAAATGAAAGCCGGCATCTCACCGGCCGTCGCAAGCTTTCTGCTGATCTTCACTGGAATGTTGTCGGGCACCACTCCCGGCACATCACAAAATGTCCAACTCGTCGGAGAAAACCCCCTGTTCGGCCGCGGAATGAATGCTGCCGCTACGATCTTCGATCATTTTTTATACGTCGGCAACCGCACCGATGGCTCCACTCGTTGCGGGATAGGTGATCCGCGGCGGACAGCCCCTGGTGGCTTGAATACGTGCCCGCATCCCAATCCCGGAGTGTTGGTCCTGGACATCGAGAATCCCGCCGCCCCGACAGTGGTGAACGAGTTCGGGGACGAGTTCACCACGGGCGTGTTCGCCGGGCAGACCTCACGTGAGCTACGCGTCTGGCCCGAGCAGAAGCTGCTCATGATCATGTACTTTCGTTGCAGCAGCATCATCCACGCCTGCACACGCCCGGCCACTGACGACTGGCGGATCAGGTTCTTCGACCTCAGCGATCCCGTCCACCCGGCACTGGTTTCCACGTATGCTCCTGCTCCTCCATCCAAGCCGCATGAGATGTTCTTGTGGGTGGACCCCAACAACGACAAAAGAGCCTTACTGTTTCTCTCGACCCCGAACATTAACGTCGATGCCAACCCTAACCTGATAGTGACCGATATCAGCCAAGCGCGGGCAGGTATCTTCACCGAGATCGCAAGAGGGAACTGGAACGATCGCTTCCCCGGGACGGACCAAGCGAATTATCCCTTCGATGCCACTTCCCGTGATGGCTGCGGTCCCTATGACTGCAATCTCTTCGTCCACTCGATGGGCGTCAAACCAGACGGGACGCTCACCTTCCTCGCCCTGGAGGCGGGCCATTTCCTGGTGCTCGACACCAGTCAGGTGGCAGCGGGCGTGCCGAATCCTCAGCTCACGCTGCTGACTGACCCAAGGAACCGACCCGTCTGGCTGCAGAATCCGCCGGACCCGGCTGCAGTTCCAAACGTGTCCCCCAACGATTGCGCGAGAGTGATTAGCACTCCATCCGGCCCACTAGAGAAGGACTGTCCCAACAGCCACTCGGCGGTAAAAGTCCCTGGCAGGCAGCTAGCGCTTACCACGGACGAGGTGTACGGAACTTTCACCTTCGAGGCTTTCGGGTGCAGGTGGGGGTGGGCGCGGCTGATCGATGTATCCAATCCCGCCAAGCCCTTTATCACGGGAGAGTACACGATTGACGAAAACAACCTGTCCTTCTGCGGAACCCCTGCCGACGATGCAGTGACCGAGTCAACGCGCAGCTACTCTTCGCACAATCCCACACTAACGCAGAATCTCGCGCTCATTGATTGGCACTCGGGGGGATTGCAGATCATTGACACCAGTGACCCAACTCATCCGGTTCAGGCGGGATTCTTCGTTCCCGACCCGCCGGCTTCTGTGGCCAATGAGGATCCGGCCCTTAGCCAGGGCACAGCCAGCAGGAACAACAAGACTGTGTTCTGGAGCTATCCGATCATCAACAATGGGTTGATATATTCCATTGACGTTCGCAATGGGCTGTTCATTTTCAAGTACACCGGACCCCATGCGGATGAAGTGAACCAAATCCAATTTCTCGAGGGCAACTCAAATCTGGGCGATGCTGTGGACCTCGATCAAAATCAACAATAACCACCCAGCCGGATAAGAAGTGGTCTGATCCCGCGAGGCAGAGACATAAGGGCGTGCCTCTGCCTCGCTTCTCGCAGCGGAGTCAAAAGGGTCCTTCGAAGCAGCGGCACAACAATCGTCTTGGAAGTGTCTGCGAAATGTAAAGAGATTGTCACTTCCTCCGGAACATAGCTTTCTCCTGCTGCTCTGCATGAATCGAATCACCTGAATGAATAAACACAGAACAGGAGGACACATTTATGCTGAGATACGGAGCAATGGCGCTGCTCGGCTTACTATCGGTGCTTTTGTGGGATGTGGATGCCAGCGCGCAGAAAGCTGTCGATACGCAACGCTCGGTCCTCACGGTTCGCGTTTACAAAGCTGGAATGTTTTCAGCTTTCGGGCACGAGCATGCAATCCGCGTGCCGATCCAGAATGGTACCTTCGATGAGGAGAAGAGGACCGTGGACTTTGTCGTTGATGCACGCGAATTGCGAGTTCTTGACACCGATGTTTCCGACAAGGACCGGGAAGAGATTCAGAGTACGATGCTGGGCTCAAAAGTCTTGGACAGCTCACAGTTCCACGAGATTCGTTTTCATTCCACAGAGGTCCGTCGGACCAGTGAGAACAGGTGGACAGTGCAGGGTGATCTGACGCTTCACGGTCAAACCCACCCAGTGAAGGTTGACATAGAACGCCAAGTCGGGCGATACCGTGGGTCGGCTCGGTTGCGGCAGAGTGAATTCGGAATCACGCCCGTGACCGTCGCCGGAGGAACAATCAAAGTTAAGGATGAGGTTCGTGTCGAGTTCGAGATCGTGGGAAGATAGCCAAACCCTCGCTTCGCCGCGCGGAAAGCACAGTCTGCGGCAATGGATTCTACGCTCGATCAATGCATCGAGTTCCTTTCCGAAACTACGGATGTTAGGCTAGCCGAATCTCTGGCCCGCCCAAAGTGAGAAACTTTCGAGCCCCTGTGAGAGTACGCAGCCGAACAATGCGTGATCGCTATCTTGAAAACAGTGCGTTCCCACTGTCGTCAACACCTCCTCTTAATCCAATGTCCGCTAAAGATGAGCATGCACGTCGCGGGCAAAAAGACAAAGGCCGTTCCAATGATCGGCACCAGAGCACAGAGAGTTGTGATCACCCCCAGATCACAGGCGATGTGAGCCCCAAGAACCAGAAAGCAAGGGTCGTGAGGGTTCCCTGAATCGCAGCCATCGCGAGGGTGCCGTAGGCAATTGCATTCAGCGTATCTTTTACGCACTTAACCAGTCGGCGCACTTGATCAGGCTTGAGTGGCAGGACGACAGCTCCACGCCGGAGCATGGATCGGCCATCACGGAACAAAAAGAACAGGACAAAAAACGCGATCAACGCATTTAGAGCGAGAGAAGTTATGCTCCCGAGCGCTCCTGCGCTCATCGTAATCAGCCCAGCGATCGCTTTTTCGGCTTGGTTCAAGATCGCTCTTTGTAGATCCGAAACTGGAATGGAAATGTAGCGGCCTGCCAAGACGACTGCTCGATCGGAAAGCTGAACGATAAACACGCTGGACGTTCCTTGCTTTCGCCAGACCCGCTCAGCAATTGATAAATGTCACGGAGCCCTGACACAAGAGCTCGTCCAAAAAAAAAGGGAAAGCGAGGTGATGAGCAGAATCACCACGGTCGTGGAGAGCACCGCTGCAATGTTTCGATTTCGAATCCAGCGACGAATGTGCGCATGTACTGGATAGAAGAGAACGGCGAGGACGACTGAGAAGATAACCGGCTTGAAGAACGGAGCGATGAGGAGAAAGCAGAAGTAAAGCGCTGCGATTGTCAGTCCCAGCAAGAGGACGAGTGTCCCTCGATTTCTGGTCGTGTTATCGTGCCCGAACACGAACACCTTCCCGCCGTTGATTGGACGGATTCAGAATTCGTCTTCGCCAACGCGAATTACACTCATACTCTCTGCCTCGGTCTGAACCGCAAGCGCCTTTGTACGTACGCCCGCGGCGCGTCGACTAAGTCCACCGGATGCGTGCGAAGTTCAAAATTCATCTTGATGTCCTTCTGTCGATGTTTGTTCGCCGCCCCAGGGGGACCAGGTCATTCAGCACAGCTTTTGCCGTATTCACCGGAATGGCAAAACCAATCCCCGCACTTTGCCCGACGTTGGAGGCGATCATGGTATTGATCCCGATCACCTCGCCATTCCAGTTGAGCAACGGTCCGCCCGAATTGCCTGGATTGATCGCCGCATCCGTCTGAATGGCTTCATCAATCTGCATGCCATCGGGTTTCTGCACCGGCCGGATCGAACTGACAATGCCCCGTGTCATGGTGCCGGCAAGCCCGAACGGATTGCCAATGGCATAGACCTTCTGCCCAACCTGCAAATTTCGCGAGTCGCCAAGCACCATGGGCGTGAACTCCGAGCCTTTGATCTGAATCACAGCCAGATCGTGGAAGCGGTCGGTACCGATCACGGTAGCCCTGTATTTCTTGCGATTGTGCAGCGTCACTTCAACCCGGTGCGCGTCGGCGATCACATGATAGTTGGTGAGGACATAACCTTCTTTGTCAATGATGAACCCGGATCCCTGGCCCTCCTGCGGCACCAGCCCATAGAAGAAATCAAAAGTCACCGCGCGCGAGGTAATGTTCACCACCGAATCGATGTTCTTGCGATACACGCTGATGTTGTTCTGCTCTTCGCCGTCGAGAATTTCCCCGGAGGCGGCATCGGTGATCTCAACTTTGTTGCTGGGGCGGCCAAACCAGTTCGCCTGATGCCACTGGCCGGAACGATAGGTGCTGAAGTAATAAAACCCGCCCGCACAAATTACCGCCAGCAGAATGGGACGTAGCAGCTTCATAACTAAACCTCTTGAACTTTCCTACTCTATCCTCGTATCAAGCCGGGAATAGTGCATCGCGCTCGCCATCCGCAGCCTTCCACCTTTGAATGCCACGTGCCGAACTCGCTCCGGGGGAACCGGTCCGGTACGGCCTGTCGCGCGCATTGCAAGTGCACCGGCTCACCGTCGTGGCGGAGCCGGTTTCGGGGAGAGCTGAGCTCAACGACTTGCGAAATCGCTAGTGTGCTGCGTGGCCATCAGTCTCCAGTCGAGAAAGTTCACGCGCGGAGGGAGCAGAGAGTCAGTTTGCCGTTGTTGGACGAACTCCATACTGTTGTCTCGCGGATAGACCTTGCACTTGGCATTCCGATCCATAGTCGCGCATTTGCAGTGGTTAGAGTGAAATTCCGGTGTCAGCATGTCGGAATCCGACGAATAGTGTCGACATGCTGACGCCATCAAGGTCTGGTTATGAAATGACCTACTCAGATTGTTTGGAATTCCGGATGCACCTCCCCGGACGAACAATCAATAAGGCAGTCTCAAGTAAGATGGGACCTCGCACACCCAGCCGCACCACGGCTCGGAGAGGTACGATCCTCTGTGATCCTTGCAGACCAACAACGCGTGGGGCTCCCCTCTGAATCATCGGTGCCTACCGTGATTTCCCTCACGCCGGATTTTGTACTTCTCTGGATTGGGAGACACGCGCTCGAGTGCTACCTGCGGCATATCTTGCTGTCTTGAGCGCAGCCTGGATCAGCACGAATTCCGTGAGGTGTTCAAGTGTCAGCAGACCAAGAAGTTCGCCCTTTCGGACAATCGAAATGGTAGCTGAGTCAGTCCGGTGCAGCCGCGAATACGCCGACTCAAGGGGTTCTAGGGGATCAGCCACTGGAAAATCGCGTCGCATCAACTCGCAGATTTGTGGATCAATACGACCGTTCGCAATGGCGGAGAAGACGTCCGATCGTAGAAGCATGCCTATGACACGGTCATTTTCGACGACAGGGAAATCCTGCTGCCAACTAGTACGGACAAATTCAACTGCCTTGGAGAGCTTCTCTTTGGGTGAGAGTACCTCGACATTCTGGATCATGGCAGCTCGCACGCTGACTCCCTCAAGATAAGACTTCGTCTCAACCATTGCCGCCTCTTGCGCGGCTCCGATCCAAACAAACAGCGCAATGATCATGAGGAATGGGTTTGCGACAAGCCCCCAGAGGCCGAAGACGAAAGCGAGGGCCTGGACGATGCCCGCCGCAACCCGCGTCGCGCGCGCATAATCGAGCCTGCCAGCAAGCAGAGCCCTCAGAACACGACCACCGTCCATGGGAAAGGCAGGAATCATGTTGAATCCCACGAGGAACAGATTCGCGATGAGGAGTCGCTCGACAAAATTCCCCCGGGCTACACCTAAAGATGCTATTGGGTCGAGATGATTGCTCAGCAGAAGATACGAGCCGAGGATCGCGGCGATCCCCAGATTCACGGCCGGCCCTGCAAGCGCGACCCAGAGTTCTTGAGCCGGTTTCTCCGGCATGCGATCAAGGCGTGCGAGTCCTCCAATGGGCAGGAGGGTGATGTCCTTTGTTGCGATGCCAAAGCGCCTTGCCATCAGGGCATGACCGTATTCGTGAAACACGACACAGGCAAAGATCGCGACCATGAATCCAACCGCGCCAACGGTCGGCCAGAAACTCCGAGATTGCAGCCAGTGACTGAACGCGATCCAGGCGAGAAGGAGCAAGAAGGTGGCGTGCAGATAAACGGGGATGCCTGCGAATTCTCCGATTTTCCAGGACCACTTCATTCTCATTTTCTCATCTCCTCGTGCGGTGTTGGTCACATCCAGCAGCCGGGGCCTTGCCGAGTTCGCAGCGGGGCCCGGCTTGGACGGTTAACTATGCCGTCGTAACGAGCGTTAGCCCCAGACGCTACTCGCGGCAGTGCTCCGGGCATAGTCGGCAAAGTCGCGCGGCTCTCGTCCCAAGGCGCGCCGGACTCCGTCCGTCAGTCGGGCATTGCGGCCGTCCAAGACGGTTGTGATCAGGTTCACCAGCGAAGTTACCAAGTCCGTCGGGAGACCGTTCTCTAACAATGCGGACGTAAACTGCTCCGCGGAGATTGGTACGAATCTGATGTCACGACCGGTCGCTTTGGAGATTTCCGCGACTGCTTGCGGGAATGTCAACAGTCGGGGCCCGGTCACCTCGTACAGTTCCCCGACGTGCCTGTCTTCAGTCAGGGCAGCGGCCGCGATGTCCGCGATGTCTTCTGCGTCGATGAACGGTTCCGCCACCTGCCCAACCGGGAATGAGACCTCGCCGCGAAGCACTCCGTGGACGAGAAAGTTCTCGCTGAAATTCTGGAGAACCAGCTTGCCCGCACGATGGTCCATTCGGCGCCGGAGTCCCGCACTGCCTGCTCCCCAAGCCGGGCGCCTTCCTCACCCCGTCCAGACAGGAGCACCAGGCGTCGGACGCCCTTTTCCGCCGCTAGCTTGGTGAACGCACGGACGGTCTCGGCAGCACCTGGAAAACCGAGATCTGGATAATAAGTTACGTACACGGACTTCACCCGTTCGAGTGCTGGCAGCCAAGTGGTTTGGTCTTCCCAGTCGAAAGCGGGTTCGTCGAGAACCGATCCGAACCGGCAGCCCCTCTCTGATGAGGCGCTCGGCAACCCTTCGGCCAGTCTTGCCGTTGCCCCCGAGGATCAGCGTCATTTTGTTCTCTTGTGCACCCATCATAACTTCTTTCTCCTCCTCTTAAATGGCGTGGCGACGCTCAATATCGGTCATCTAGGCGGGGCTATCAATGCGAATGCATGGTGACCGTGTCCGCAGGGACATCCCCGAATACACGATTTCTGAACGCTCGAGCTCCTGCGCCAGCATTTCCAGTATCCCCGGTCACGGGTCTGCAATCTCATGCGAGATTCAAGCAGAGCCATTAACTCCCTCCGCTCGTCACGCGTTAGCTGAATCGATCTCTCATTCATTTCCGCTGCTCCAATTTCTACCAGGTACAATTCCGGGGGCCGCGACAGGATCTCGCGATCCGCCGCGCTTGCAGCCCTCAGGGTTGACCTTGCCGGGAAGACCTTACCGTCTCGCGTTTCCGCCTCCGGTCAAGGCTCCGTCCGAGGGCGCGAGCGAACGACCGGCTGATTCCTTCCGTTGCGCGGCCAATGGCGACATACAGATTCGAATCCGCTGCCTCTTGAATGAGCGTTGTGCCCGAGGGCAGGAGTTCCGCGGAGACGTGGCAGGACTTGTCCACTCCTCCCCGGGGGCCGTTGATGTCCGTGATGCGGACCCCGACGCGCCCGACTCGCTCGCCGAAACGGCCGAGGGAAAAATGCAGCCGCCGCTTAATGTATGACTGCAAAGCCTCGGTCAGGTCCGCACTCAAAATTCGGATGTCTGTGTCCATCTGAGTCCTCCGTGATCTCGCATCGCCCTTGTACGATCATTGACTGCTTGAGCCCGCGCATTTGCGCACCACGTAGACTTCGTAGAGCTTCTTTGCGCAACTCATTTCTTCAAGCTTGCGAAGTGATTCTTGATAAGCCGATTTATCTCAGCGCTCGGAATGGGCTTTTCTAAATAGTCCGTTGCCCCGAGTGCGAGTGCCTGCTCATGACACATGGCGTCTTTATTCCGCGCCACCACGACGAAGGGCGTACGTAAGTTGTAGCGAACTAGATGTCTTATTACCCGAAGCCCCTCAAAAGCTGGGGAGCCTTGATCCACCAGTGCGAAATCGAATTCCTCTCTTTCGACACAGCGCATTGCAGTTTCGACTGACATACATTTGTGAACCTCGTACCCATGAGCCTCGAAAGGTTCGGAGTGCCGTGCTAGGTCTTCGATGTCTTCATCGAAAATCAGGACTTTGCGCGCCGCGCGGAGGGTTTTGGCCTCCCCAGCATTCTGTTGCGGTCCTCGTCTCATGATCGACCCCTCAGGCGGAACCTCTGCGGCCACCGTGAGCCATTCAAACTCTGAACTGCGATCCAGAATCGCTGGGACTATTGCTGAAGCGGCTCCGCCAACACTTACCCCATGTGGAGAACCGCTTAAAGGCGCGGTCGAGCGCGGGAAACCGCATTCGACATTTCTCTAGTGCTCGCCGCAGCCAAGGACATTGGGGATTCAACATGACCGCCCCCGCAACTATTAAAAGGGTTCCGGGCACGACCGGAAGGACCAACCCGGAGATGCCTACAATTATGAGAATCCACCCCAGAGCGACGACGGCGACGCGTTGCAGTGGTCTCTGAGTCTTGGCGATTCCAATCTCTTGCATAACGAATCTCCCATGCATCAGTGGTGAGCATAGAAGGGAATGTGAGGGGGGGCTATCCCAACGGGAGGGTATTTTGAGACTCAAATTTAACTACACGGTGTATGTAAAAAGAGAGGCATCATCTTCCACTAACTTCAATTTCGCTCCTCGCGTTTCACACCGGCGCGATTTAACAAAACGAGTTAATCGGGCGATGAAGTCTGACACCATACTCCGCAGGATCTCCCTAGCGATCCGGCCGGATAATCAGCAGGTCTTTCGGTGCGCGGGAAGCGCGAAAGACGAGCGACAGACCGATAGGAGCGCGAGAATTCCAACGATCACACCGACGGATATCGAGGTTGGGAAATGCTCTTGTCCAAGCCGCGTTGAGCCAGGACATCTTGAGCCCCACGAAAATCAGGATGAGTGCTAAACCGTAACGCAACAGGTGGAAGCTCGCAAGGGTACCGGCCAACGGAAAATACATTGCGCAGGCCTAGAATGGCGAACACGTTTGACGTGTAGACGACCAATGGCTCGCGGGTGATGACTTCCTCCTTCCAACGCCATCATTGTCGGAGCGCTCTACGGCCCCGTAAAATCCTCACCGCTCCGGCAAGTCATCGTACCGCGGCCATAGCTCCCGCCGAACACGAACGCGAACTTTACGACGGACGGAAGAACGAATGACGCACTCGGCCTTATCGAGCAGTTGCTGTGGAATGCCGTCCGGCACATTGAGAATTTCCTTTATCGCAGTGCCGGCGTTCTGCACCCTCTGCTCCTCCTTCTGTTGGGCCCCCACAAGTGGTAATCCCAACGGCGCAATCATAAGCACAATTGAGAGATACCTGATCGCTTTCCTCCTTCACTCGATGTGCTAACACCTTGCCCTTGTTGAAAACTCGGCCCTTACTTCTGTGGGCCTGCCGCTCCTTACTTGGCCTTCACCCACACGCTATCAGCCGAATCAAGTTCCACGCCCGCGACTTCGGTGGTCAGCTTCACGTACTGCCGCCCAGACTTCTTGCCGGGTACGGCACGGAACTCGAGGAGGTACCGATTGTCGAGAGTCTTTTGCATATCATCCAGGTAGGGTTTGAAACTCACCGGATTCTGGGTCCCAAGGTAAAAGGACTCGCCACCCGTTTCGTCCGACAGCTTGGCAATGCCATTCTGGCCATTGGTTATCTCCCAGAAGTTACTGCCCAAGCGGCCGGCACCGCGAGTGAAGATTGTATGGATGATGGTTCCCGTGCGTTGCGCGACGCGGCTTGCCGAATCCACGTCGGGGCTGATGAAACCGAGGCCACGGTAGCGCGGACCCCCTCTGGCTCGGTCTATTCCATCGGTGACCATTATCACCTCTCGGCGGTTTGAGTGTTCGGGCCAGCGCTTCATGAGGTCGATGACCGAAAGATAGGGGCTCCCATAGGCGCCGCTGGAAGCGATAGGAAGCCGCAGAGCTTTCGCGGCTTGGCTGTGTTCGGTTGTGAAGTTCTGGGCGATTTGAACCGTTCCATTCCGCATGTACCCAACTCCCACCGAAGTGGTTGGCGGCTGAGCGTTGATAAATGCACGAAGGTCATTGAGTTGAGAGCCAAGGCTCGGGTTGGATGCGTCATCGATCAGAATGAAGAGGTCAAGCCCGGAGCGATCTCCGCGAGCTGGCGTCCAGCCCGTTACCTTCAAACGGTCCTTGTCCTGCCTCACGATCACATCTTCGCGGTTTACCTCGGGCATGCGCTTGTCGTCATCAAGCAGCCGAAGTGTAACGGTCATACGGACAGGTGTGGTTGCTACAGGTGCTTTGTCTTGTGCCCGTACCGGAAGTAGACTCATACAGGCAATCGTGAGAATCATGAGAAATGTTGCTGTAGTGCGAGACCGCTTCATTGCATCCTCCTCATAGCGAATTTGTCCAACAAGCGAGAACGCGTGTCTCGCCAAAATACATAACCGGTGTTTCAAGGGTCCCTGGGCGGCTAGCAACTCCCGATCAAAGAACACATTCGACGGCAGTCAACAGGAACAGCACGTCGACTGCAACGAAGCACGAAAGTGATTAAGGCCTTCATCGCATTTTCGCTCCGCCGGTCCCTGCTCTGATTAGTGGGGGAACCATGACGGTTCCTTTCTCGGAAGGGCGCAGGTCGTTCTGTTTTTCCCTGGCCTAGGGAATGCCTGGTTCCCCCACTGACCCGATCAACAACTCCTCTGCAATCATTCCCCCGCTAGCTCCAACTCGTTTTGCAGCTGCTGGAACTTCTGCTGGGTTTTCTCGTAGTCGAGGAACTTGTCCACCGTCTCTTTCATGTCCCCCGAGCTGTCCGCAATCGTCGTCAGATGGTCTCGGTATTCTGGGACGAAGAGACGATTTTGATTCTCACGCAGGTGAAGGATGGCCGCCTGGGTGCTAGCCGCCACCTGCGCCGCGTGAGAAGTCACCTCGGTGATGGCCTGCTGCTGCCAAGGAAGCGCGGCGTGACGGATCCGTTGCAGCTCGCCAGTGCGTTCTCCCACCGCATTGATGTGGCCTTTAACTCTGTCTAGGTAGTTAGCATGGCTTTGCCAGCTATAGTGGGGGTTCGAGGCGAAGGTCCCCAAGGTCTCCGCATTGCGCTCGAGCCCCCCGGCTTCTGCCTGGATCTCGGCGAGGATTGTTGAGGCCCGCCCTGACAAGTAGGCCTGTGATTCAGGTGACGGGGCCGACGAAGAAGCAGATACAGTTCCGGTCCCAAGAAGCGCGATTGCTGCAAGAGCCACAATCATCCATTTCAAGTTAATTCGCATTTTCGATTCCTCCAGTTTTGATTTTTTCTGCGCGGGCTGGGCGACGAGTTCCCTTACAACTGATCTACCTGTCCGCACATCAGTGTCGCTTCAACTTTCAGGTTTGAGCATAGAAGGCAAGGTGACGGATGCCTATCCCAACGGGAGGGTATTTTGAGGGTCAAATTTAGCTATGTGCGCACGGGAGCGGGAAGGCGAAGATGGCGGAGCTATGTGACATTTCAAGCACTATGGGCCTGTTGTTCCTCACCCGAAGCCCTCAAAGAATATTTCTGAGACTGGCACGAGTGAACCATCCGAAGAATCCCTCTTCCTCATTAATTGGGGCGGGCTGGGGCGGCATACAAACGAATGCGTCTGGAGGAAGATTTCAAGCCAGGAAGCAACGGTTTCCATTTCGTCAGGCCGCAGTGTCCAGAACCTTGGCGAGTGCACAGCCAAATCATTCGGCCACAGTACTGCTGTACCGACGCGTCGCTTGCCTCGTTCGAGCATCTTTGGTCCGGCAGCTAGTACTGACTAAGTACGAGGTCGCACTGTGTTCAGGGCACCAGATTGCAAGCATCCCGATAAGACTGTGACACTTGGCAATGTCACTCTCGACGGTTCAGCTGCAGCAGATGGAGAGATCTTCTCGCAGTTTCTCCACCAGAAAGAACCATCATTAGTCTGACGCTCATGTCTTTTGTCTTTCCGTTGACGAGAATCAGGGAACTCAAGCGGCTTCGAGTTGCCTCTGCCACTTGTGCCCCAGCAAGGCATTTCGGATGGTCTTTTGAAGGTCCCCGGGAATAGGTGGGTACACCAAGTAGTCAAATACCCCGGCGCACATCGCTGTTAGGTATTCCGGCCAGTCGCCTGTCCGCGAAACCACGATTACTGGCATTTTGGGGTTAGAATGGCCCACCAATTTCACGATATCCTTGTACGTGCCATGGTCTACGCAGTCATTGCAAAGCACAATGAGCGCCTCATGCTCGGCTAGAGCCGCCCCGCTCTCGGCCACGGTAGAAGCAAAGACGGGTGCGAGTCCGCATTGCCCAAGGATTTCGGCAAGCTTTCGACGAACTTCGTTATCTGAACTCACCACCAATCCGGTTGGGAGTTGCAACATCAGCCCCTTGCTTCGTTCACGTTGGGCAAACTCACATTCGGACTTCTTCACATCCGCGTCCCTGGGTTCCACAGGGTCATGCGGCACAGCTGTTTGATCGAGCTGAATCATCGGTTTCGTACCTCCTTATTACGTCTGGCCGCCATAGCAGAGTGACTCTACCGATCTGTGGCGTTGAGGGCGCGCGCAAGGAGAAAAGAGAGATCTAAACACAGCGATAATAGCCACCCATGGCATGCCATAGATTGAGGGATGGGAAGTGGTGATGTCGACCCCACCTGGAGGGGATTTGGGGTCTGAAATCTAGCTATGCTCGCGGCGAGGAAACAGAGGCAGGCCACAACAGGGTTCAACGAATGATTCCTTTGCGTACGGCATAGAGGATGAGCTCGGCGGGGTTATGCAGGTTCAGTTTCTCAAGGATATGACTGCGATGAGTCTCGACGGTGTAGGGACTAATGTTGAGAGCTGTCGCGACTTCTTTGTTCGCCTTCCCTTCGGCCAATAGTTGCAGGATCTCCCGCTCTCGGCTCGTAAGCAGGTCATAGCTATCGACCGCGCCTTTTTGCTTTAGAACGCGGACGTAGTCCTCAGCCAGGATGCGGCTCACTTTGGGGCTAAAAAACGACTTATTTTGCGAAACCGCCTGGATCGCACTAATCAGATCGGCTGCAGCTGAGTCCTTAAGCAAATAGCCTCGAGCTCCGGCCTTCAAAGCACGCATCACATACGATTCGTCGGCGTGCATACTGAGGATAACCACCGCGGTGGCCGGACGCTGAGTCACGATCGTTTTGGTAGCCTCGATACCGTTCAGAACAGGCATGCCTACGTCCATCACCACCACGTCTGGATTGAGTGAGGCGGCAAGTTCAACAGTTTCACGTCCGTTCTCACTTTCGCCCACAACCTCCAGGTTGGGTTGGCGCTCAAGCAAAGCGCGCAACCCTGTGCGCATAACAATGTGGTCGTCGGCCAACACAATCCGCAGCTTCTTCATGAATTCAATTCTCCGGAATCGCTGGATACGCTTGGGAGCGGGAGATCGACCCGGAGGCGCGTGCCTCGCGTTGGATCTGAATCCACTTTCAACACACCGCCCAACTGACTCACACGCTCATTCATCCCGACTAGTCCCAAACCTCGCACACGGCTTGAATCAAAACCCTTCCCGTCATCTTCGATGCTGACGCAGAGATGATTCGACTCCTGGCGTACAACCACCCGTACCGTCTTGGCGTATGCGTGTTTCGAGCAATTATTCAACGCTTCTTGGACGATTCTGTACACGCACGCCTTATGCTCTTCCGGCAAGTCGTCCGAAACATTCTCTTCCACCGTGTCTACGAGCATACCCGTGCGTTTAGAAACTTCGCGCGCCTGCCATTCAAGCGCCGGAACGAGACCCAAGTCATCTAACATCGAGGGGCGCAGCAGCAGGGCCATATTGCGCACTTCGTTGAGGCAGTTTTCCGCAAGCGCCTTAATTTTCTGAAGACCTTGCCGAAAGACACCTTCGTCAAGGGACCTCTCTGCGAGATTTTCAACATCCAGAAGCAGGGCGCTCAAAGATTGGCCGACTTCATCATGAAGTTCCCGGGAAATGGCGCGCCGTTCCCGCTCCTCGGTGTCGACGAGACGCTGTGATAGCTCCTTCAATTCACGCTGCGCCCGCAGGCTCTCTTCATATTTCTGTTCAACACTCTTCTCGAGTCTACCGGCGTACATGATGGTGGTGGCGGCCAGAATCAATCCAAGGCTGAGAGTAAGTGTGGCTACCATCAGCAAACGACGGCGAAACCGCGCAAACACTTCCGCGATCCTTCGTTCGGCTTCCTTCAGCTCGTCGTCGTTCAGTGCGCTAACTTCCTTCGTAATCGCCAGGATCTTCGTATGCTGCGAGAGAACGTCGCCACGCAGCACGGAATTGCCTAGGTCCTTCTTCTCCTTATCAGCTAATGCGAAAATGGGTCCAATCGCCGACCAGTAATTTTCCAGCTCTACAGCGAGATGCTGCAATGGCTCCCTTTTGCCTGTAGGCAGAGACTGAATACATGCATTCAACGTTGCAGTAGTCTCGTTGTGAATAGTTTGAAACTCAGTCCGAAGGATTTTCTGTGCGTCTGGGTCTGATTCCATCAGGATGTAGTCGCGCACAACGTTACCCGAGTCGTACAGACCGGCTAGAACCTGTTCGAGCGTATGTTCGCGATACAGAAAATCTTGTCGAATCTGAGTATTGGCTGTCTGGAATTCTCCCAAAGTGTGCAGCGAATCGATGCATATGATCGCCATCAGAATTAGCAAGGCTCCAAAACCGGCTAGCAATGCCGCACGAGACCCCAATCGCCTCCGGTTTTGCACCTTGGAGGCTACTTGCGTGCTGGGTTCTTTCTCAATCATTTGCTCGCACTCCCGTCCGGTAGTTTACTCAGCGTGACCGTCGCCGGAAAGCTTCTTCGATCAGAGTGCGACCACCTGCTCCTTAGAATGCTTGGTCACGAAGCGACTAGGACCAAGAACGGAATGATGTCTAGGACTCGTTATTCACCGGCGCACCCGAGAATGGGACCGAAGACGGCCAACGGGCAGGAAACCGCTGCGACATAGCCATGCGGCACTTGCTACTTCCTCAGAGCAAACCGAGAAGGTGAATAGCTTTTGTCATGGCTTCTGAACGCTCCCGGCAGCCCGCATCCTCGGCTGAATATGCTCATCCTTGACGGGCTTTACTTCCTCATCGTTCGCCTTCTTCTTCTCTCGAATACCCAGTGATTTGACGTAGGTCACAATCTGCCAGCGTTGCGGTTCAGGGAGCTTGGACCAGACGGGCATGCCGCGCCGTACCACTCCGTTTGTGAGAATCCAGAAAAGCGTGCCGGGCGTCGCCCGTTGGACTTCCTCGGCGCGTAGACTCGGGGCCCTCCTTCCCCCTTCAGCTGTGCTTCCATGGCATTCGGCGCAATGTTGTTCGAACAGCTTCCTGCCTGCCACGGTAGCATCCGGATCTTCTGCGATTGGATTGCTCCTGGCGCGGGCCTTTTCCGGAACTTTCGCCAACTCCGCATAGTGGCGGTGATGGTGGTGGTCCGAGCCGGCTGTGTCTTCGCTCTTCGCGAAACCCACCCGCGCGCAAACAGCGAGCAGGGCCACCATCGTCCATATCATGAGTAGAGAGGAATGAAATTGGAGGACAGGGTTTTTCATCAGTGACCTCCGAAGAGCCTGCTAACCATTTCTCCAAACCCGGAGAACTCGTGAGACAAACCCCAGCGCAATAGCAAGCGATGGCTGTTATCGTTCAAGCCGAAGCCTGGCGAGAGCCGGAGCGTCCAGCCCGAGGGCAGATTCCAGGCCACAGCGGGCGCAAGGTAGTGCGAGGTGTCGTGTAGCCCGAAACTGTGGGCGTCACCCAGACCACCATACATCTCGACCCCGGCGATGAAATTCTCAAGACACAAATTGCACCAGTTGGCCGAGGCCTTAAGCGCCAGTGGGCGGCTCGCCCCCACTGCATAGCCAAACTCCCAGGGGTGACTGGGGGACAGGTTCTTTCCGGCAAGCGGATTCACCGCAAAATTCCAACCTTTGAATGTCTTCGAGAGCAGCAGTTTGAGTTCCAGCTCGTGGTCGAGCTCATTCCGAAGAGAGGCGTTACGCTCGGCATAGTCGGATTCGGCGTCGTGACCTTCGACTTCCTTCAGAATCTTGTCCGCTCCGTTCTTTTGCTCGTACTCGATGTAGACCACCGGATTTATGAAGTGTTCGCGCTGGAGAAGGCGAATGCGGTTTTCCCAGCGAAAACCGGTAAAGAGGGTGCTGTCGTTGAGAGTCGTCTGCCCGTCGAGATACCCCGTAGTAGTCCACCAAGCGGTCGCACCGTACTCGAACTCGACCCAGAAGGCGTGGAAGTCACTGGCGCCGCGCTGCGTCCCAAAAGTCGAAAAATACTCGATCTCTAGGTTGCCAGGTTCTTCGAGATAATGGTCGTAAGTGACAATATAGGGGCTCTCTTGGGCTGCGGCTGGCCGAATCAACCAAGCCGCAAGCACAAGGGCATAGAGTGCCAATCTTCGGACCGGGGTGTTGTTGTTTTTTTTCATCGCCCACATCTTTCGCAGCCTCGCCGCCACGCATCTTCTTCGAAAAATGAACTCACGAATAGTCACTGCTAAGCCCCCACAGGTCCCACCCCATCGCTCCGAGTGAAGGGGGAGAAGCAGCGCGCGTCGCAAGGGGAAGCAGACCGAGCCGCTGGACAGCAGAGGCCTTGAAACGGCCTAGCCCGCCGAGCATTACCGGCCTAGTTCTGTAATCTTGTTGCAACTCAGTCGCAACAAGAATTATAATTTGAGCTTACGGGTACCAAGCGTCCAGTGTCAATACGAGACGGCAAGATTCTGTCGCAGCCTGTTTGCGATTAGTTGCAACTCAAATTGGGAGGGACCCACCATGCCGCTTCCTCAAACCGAAATTCCCGGCCGCTTGCAGGCCCAATTATCCGAGCGGGGGATCCGCATGACCGATCAGCGCCGCGCCATTCTGAGCGTAATCGAGACCGCTAACAAGCATCTGGATGCCAGCCGCATCTTGCGCAAAGCCCAGAAGTTAGACCCTTCCGTCGACCGCAGCACAGTCTACCGGACCCTGGGATTGTTAAAGCGGCAAGGAATGATTGACGAGCTCGATTTGATGCATCTGAATGGTGAAGGCCACTACTACGAGCGCAAGCTGGCGCGGGACCACATTCACATAGCTTGTTTGGGCTGTGGAAAGATTACCGAGTTTGTGAGCGAAAGGTTCGACTCTCTCAAGCGTCAGTTGGAACAGGAATGTCGCTTTCATATCCGTGTGGCTCGACTGGAAGTTGGTGGATATTGCTCCGCTTGCCGCCGCTAGGGCGACCATTGGCAACTAGCAACGGAGAAGGTGCTTAATCGGGCAGTAGCTTACTTCGCGACGGCGACAACTTTTGAGCAAGGACTTAGGTCTGCCGAATTCGACCGCCTTCGGTGCCTCAGGAATTACAAAATGAAAACTCCGGACGTCGTGTAAGGCAGGCGTTGTGAATGCGTGCAAGTCTCGGTTCCTATCGACTCGGGCTCATGGAGTGCGCCGCTTGGGCGTGCCGGGCCCAAATATTCATGACTGACTCATCCAAAATCGTTACTGGACACCATTCTTCCCAACCCACAACCCAACGCACTGAGTTGGAGCTAAGTTGTACCGTGGTGTCCAATCTTCTTCACCTGAGACACTATCAAAGTGCTCCTTGATAATCTGCTTCCTTCTCGAAAGTCTGTATCGTCCGCACCTTCGATGCTGAGTGCGGTTACTCCACGGGACGCCCCGCTGTACAACCATTTCGCCAGTGAATCCAAAGCCGCGATTCTTGTGTGGAAGTTGTCCGATGAGACTGCAGCTAGTGCGCTAGGTTGGCGGGAAGACTGTGTTCCCCTTCGATTTGAGAGAGTGCTGCCCTGACTTCAACCTGGCAGACGAAACATCTTGTCTCCTGGGCACCCGCCAGGGCGACCGCGAGTGTCCGCCTAGCCTTTGTGTCATTTCCCTTTGCCGATTCCAGACGCGCGAAGACTGTGTCAAGGTGAAATCTCGCCAGCCAATCAGCAGCCTGGATACTTTTTGCTTTCTCCAGCAGCAGCTGAGCCTCGACTGTCCTACCGCGAGCTAGTAAGGCTTCGGCCTGCAATGCCCGTGCTTCAATTTCGTCTGCACCACGGTTTTCCTTTTTGAGTTCGTCGATTGCAGCGTCCACGGACGCATCGAACTGTTCGGGATGGCGTTCCAGAAATGCTACGCGTGCCAGCATGACACGATCGAGAGCGGCATCTCCCTTCGCCCCAACTTCTTCGTTCGTGGCCAAAGCTTCGCGCAACATGCGCCGTGCAGCCGCGAAATCATTTTTCACGATCATTGTCTTGGCCAGAGAAAGAACCACGGCTGCGGCGGTTGAGCGATCCCCAATTTCTTTGAGAGTTGTCAATGCCTGTTCGTAAAGGCCAGCCGCTCGATCCGTTTCACCCTGGACACGCAACGCATCGGCGAGATTGATTTTCGCTAGCGCGACACCGAGTTTGTCGCCCGCCGTCTGCCGGACGTCCAGCAAGTTTTCGAAGAACTTCCTGGCGCCTCGGAAGTCTCCACGTTGGTAGAGCACACCGCCGAGATTGTTCATGGCGGCGTACTCATTATCCTTCCGGCCGAGCTTCCGAAAAATCTCCAGCGCCTCCCGGTACAGGCCTTCGGCTTTCGCTAGGTCCCCCTCCCCCCGGTAAACCTCGCCCAGATTGGTGAGAGCTCCGCCTAGGCCGTTTTCATCTCCAATTTGGCGGAAATCGGAGGTCGCCTCTTCAAGTTTCGCCCGAGCGCCCGCCAAATCACCCTGCTTCTGCAGCACAATGCCGAGATCATTCAGCGCAGTTGCAGTTCCGTCCCGGTCGCCGGCCTGCTCATAAATCTGCTGCGCGGTCGAATAGGCTTCCGCAGCTTCGTTGAGATGCGACTGGTCATCGAGGGCCCATCCCTGAACCAGTTTGGCACGCGCCAGCAGAAGTCGAGTGCCCGAAGCTTGTGCTTTCGCAGCAGCTTGCTCTGCCAGCGTCTGTTGCCGCTTGTAGTCTGCGCTTCGCGCTGCTATTGACGACTCTGTGAGATCAATGCGCGGGTCGCTTCCGCTGGCCCCCGGAAGCGACCGAAGGTTAGATAGCTCCCCCGAGGCGTCGTTGACATTGCCCGCCGCTATTTCGGCAGCCGCGAGTTTCAATCCGGATTCGAGGTCATCCGGAAAATCCTGCCAGAGATGCCGGTAGACGCCAATGGCACCGACCCAGTCATGGTTCAGTTCGTAATAACGGCCTTGAATCTCCATGCGCTCATCTTCGGGGAGTCCATTCGAAAGCGAAAGCGCTTTCTGTGCTGATGCCAGTGCGCGAGATTCGTAACCGAGGGCGGCCCAGGCATCAGCCAAGGCGGCATGACCCAGCGCGAAGCCAGGTTCTATGGTCAAGCTTCTTTGCAGCAGGTCCGTGGCCAGAAGATTCTCTGAAACGCGCGCGTGCGCTACCCCTTCCGAATAGAGTTTTGCTGCTTCTGGATTCGATGGCAGCACCGTGCGCCAGTCCACATCGCCTTCCGGTGGAACCGTAGAACCGAGTTTGGTGCGAATTTCCCGTCCCGCCCTGGCCACAAGATCGAAGATTTCTGACTGCTTTCCGCTCACGGCGATGCTGGTCAGCGTTTCTCCCGAAATCGTTTCTTGCAGGCGAAGATCCATCCGAACCTGTCCGCTATTCTTATCGCCGACGGCCATGTAAGAGCCAGTGACCACGTAGTCGCTGCCCAGTCGCGTGCGCAAGTCGCGTAAAGTGTCGCGCGCGTAGCTATCTTTTTCTTTGAGTCCAAGGTTTTGCTTGGCGCGAGCTACGATCTCTTCGGGAATGATCCTGGTCTTGTCCCCTCCCGCTAGCTCGGTCGAGAGCATCTGGGTAATAGCCGTGGAGAGCCAGTCGATATCCTTATGCGAAGAAAGATTCTTGAACCCAAGTACCGCAATCGACGAGCGCAGGTTCAGATTCTTCTGCGGCTGAGCCCCGGTCCCCGACGTGCGAGCGTTGCGACTGCTCTTGGTCGTTGTGAAAAAGACCATGGCTGCA
>Ga0207684_10000622_pt1 | contig 42205 bp, 37 predicted proteins | sample KBSK5501metaG_FD_184342 | JGI IMG/M metagenome (GOLD analysis project Ga0207684, IMG submission 184342) | Corn, switchgrass and miscanthus rhizosphere microbial communities from Kellogg Biological Station, Michigan, USA - KBS K5-50-1 metaG... | ecosystem: Host-associated > Plants > Roots >... | reverse complement strand
GAGATGATCCGCGATCTGGAAGGCTTTTAAGGGCAGATCGGTCCAATCCGACGGGTTCAGGTAGGTCTCGGTTGCCGTATCGTAGGCGGTGCCTCCCGTCAACAGAGTCAGCCCCCTCGCCAGTCTTGCGACGTGGAGGATGATGTCGCGGCAATCTCGGACGGTCATTCGGAGAGGAAGAACCTGAGCGGTGCGAGCGTGGCTCCATTGCAAGCGCTCGCGCCAGGCCTCGGCAATGGATTGAGGGAGGTCCGTCTCCACCAGCGCGGCCCAGGGGCCGTGATGGGCCTCGAATCTTGTCGTGCCGGGATCTCGCGGCAGATGAATGGTGAGCGGCCCGCCGTATTCCTGGTCGAACCACGCGGCGAGGAACCCCGGCGGCGGCGGATCAGGCGCGGCGTATCCGATGACGAACGTGGGAATCCTGAGCTCTTTTCCCGCCGCCTTCCGCTTGATTTTTTTCACGACGGAATTCTTAGCGGGCCAGCGAGTCTTCGATATCAGGCGGGGTGGCCGTGATGCGAGTGCCGAGAAAGGGATGGCGTGCCAGGATCGCCTGTTGCATGAGCCAGGCGATTTTACGATAGGAGAAATGGCCTTTGACTCCCGACCGGAGCCGGGCGATGTACTCCGCCTCCGCGTAGTCCATTTTGAACAGGCAGCGGGTGCGAAAGCCGAACGGGGCAAGATAAGTCGCGGCCTCCGGATGGGAAAGCGCCAGGCTTTCCACGAGTTCCCGCACCGCGTCCATCGTCTCCTGGTATTGCTGCGCCACGCCGGCGTCCTTCAAGAGCGCAGGCGTCTCGTGGCCGTGGATCGGTGTGAACTCCTGCCGAACCTGCTGGCAGCGGCGGTGCCGATGCAAATCCCGCCACCCACCGAGGTCCATCAGGATGTCGAAGATGAAGCCGTACCCGCAGTGGAACTCCTTCAACAGCTCGTCGTACGGGCCGCGTCGTCGCATGCCGACCTCGATCAGTTCCTCTTTTTCTTTCTCCGCCCACTCCCGCACCGCTGCCAGGATCTGGCGATAGGGGTAGGCTGTGACTCGGTACAGGAGCGTGGCGGCCAGTTCATCCAGCGGCGCGTGCGGCTCGATCAACTCAACAGGCTCGCTCGCCTCGACCGCCCCAAGCTTCAGGCGCTCGGCAGCCGCCTGCGTGAGCTCCGGGTACGTCTTCATGACGTACTCGCTCGGGCGCGCGTAGCGGGCCAGCGTCGGCGCCAGGGGTTCGGCGAGGCCGGCGGGTTGCCCGCTCAGCTCGCCCCAGAGGTTCAGGGGAGGATTCGCGCAGGCACGCTTGAGGTCTTCGCCGATGGCCCGCAACTCGGCGGTCGGCAGCGAGAGCAGGCGGCCGATCTGTTTCTCCAGCGTCCGGATGCTGACCACCTGGCCGACATTCGTCGTCGCGGCGAGCGGCAACAAATACCGCGTGACGTCGAAGGTCCGGGCGTTCATCGTCCGATCGTACACGACGGGCTTCATGTCGTCGGGCTTCGGCGTCGTCCGCGTCAAGTAGTCCTTGATGGGTGTATGCAGGATGGTGTAGGCCTGGTGGAGGCGGGCGGCGATGCCGCGGTACGTGGTCTCGACGGGCGTGCCCTGGATGCTCTCGGGTACGAAGACGCCGCCGGGACCGAAGTCCTGATAACGTGAGGACTTGGCTTGGCCGTCCCAGAGGGCCTCGTCCTCGATGTGAATGGCGGCCAACTCCGAGATCCCTTCAAAGCAGATGATGACGTGACCGAGATCGGCGATCGAGGCGTGGCCGTAATCGAAGTAGAACTGCTCCCAGAACTTCTCCGACGAGTGGCCGTGCACCCACCGCAGGCTTTCTTCAATGGAGTCCGGTGAGCGGCTGTACCGGGCGAGGGCGTAGGCGGACTTCTCCGGCGGCATGGGCGCCAGCGCGAGCACGCGGCGCGTGGGCGTGGTCATGATGGTCGCATCTCGCTCATGCATCGCATCATAGGGGGGCGGAAGGAAGGCGTCAAGAGCGCATGAGGCGCACTGCAGTTGAACCTGCCTAGAAGGAGTGCTAGGGTGCGGACATGGGTAAGGAAATCGCGGCGACAGGCTCCATTCTGTTCACGCCGGAGGAGCTGCGCCTGCTCTGTGATGAGAAGTTCTTCCGCGCGAAGGCGCAGATCATGACGAAGATGAAAGCGATCCTGGACGGCGTCTATGGCGGCTTACAGCAGGAGGTGACGGGCGTGGACCTCCTCGCGCCGGATGGTTTCAATCCGGCGTCCTGCCAGTTCGTCAAAGGCGAGCACCTCGAAGACTTTCCTTACCAGTACGTGGACTATTTCAAGCACTTCAGCGGCGACGTGAAGTTCACCTTTCGCACGCTGCTCTGGTGGGGACACCACATTGTGTTTGCGCTCATTCTGGAAGGCGGGCGCCTCGCGTCGTACAAGAAGAATCTCATGAATCGATACGACGTCATTGCGGACAAGGGCCTCTCGCTCTGCCTGGGAAGTTCGCCGTGGGAGTGGAAGCGCGGCGAAGGTTACACGATGGAGCTGACCTGGGAGCACAAGAACGAGTTGCAGGCGCTGCTCGACCGCCGGTCCTTCGTGAAGCTGGCGCGGTTCGTGCCGTTCGACGACCCGGCGGTGCGGGAAGGGAGGGTCCCCGCAATCGGACGCGCCACGCTGCGCCAGGTCCTGCCGATCATCACGCTGTAAGATAAGGCAACGCTCAGTTCGAAGTTTTGCCGCTGTAGTTCTTCAGGATCTCACGGACTCGCTTCAGGTCGAGAGCCTCGGCCTTGTTGCCGTCGCGGCCGATCACTGTGGTCGCCATGGTCAGCGCGTTGAGGATGGCTTCCTGCGTGGCTTCGACCGTCGCCGTAAAGAGCGGGTTGAGATGCGTATCCGCAAAGGCGGTCGTCTGATAGGTGCGTTCCTTTGGATAGTGAGGGATGACGTTGCCAGTCGAGAAGGCAAGCACAAAATCCCCGCTGCCGTGACGCGCGGTGGAGCCGGTGCGTGCCAGGCCAAGCGCGGCGCGCTTGGCGAGCCGCTTCAGTTGTCGCGCGTCGAGCGGCGCATCGGTGGCGATCACGATGATGATCGAACCCTCGGGTCCTTCTAAAGCGGATTTGGAATTGCCGTAGAGCTTACCGACCGGAACGCCGCCCATCATCAGTTCGTCCCGTCGGCCGGAGTTCGTGTTGACGAGTACGCCCACGGTATACCCTCCCGCGGCAGGGAGGATTCGCGACGCGGTTCCGATCCCGCCCTTGAATCCATAGGACACCATGCCGGTGCCGGCGCCGACTGTGCCCTCCGCCACCGGCCCGCCGCTCGCACTGTCCAGGGCTTTGCCGACGTCGGCCTCCGAGACGTGGCGGCCTTGGATGTCGTTGAGTCGGCTGTCGTCGCATTCGGCGATCACCGGCGTGAGCGTATCGTCCTGGATGCCGATTGCCGGATATCGGGCGATCATCCAACTCATGACGCCGTTGGCGACCCGGGGCAGATTGAGCGTATTGGTGAGCGCGATGGGGTATTCGAGGAAGCCGGACTCTTCGACCCACGCGAGTCCTGTCATCTCGCCGGTGCCGTTGAGCACAAAAGCGCCGGCTGGGACTTTCTTATGCCACACGTCATCGCGGGGAATTACCACCGTGACCCCGGTGCGAACAGGGCCTTGACCCGGTACGAGCGTACCTTCTCCTCTGATTAGGGTGGTGTGACCGACCTTGACTCCGGGCACGTCGGTGATGGCGTTGAGCGTTCCGGTGGGATAACTGCCGAGGGCTACCCCAAGGCTCCGCGCGCGAACGCGCAGCTCATCCCCCGTAGCAGGCGAGACGTTCTGAGCCTCTGCCGAAGCGGAGACCCAGAGCAGCGCCAGCAACAATAGCGGCCGGATCAACGTGGGCCGCCGGCCAACGGGAACCCGGCTTGCACCCAGGCGTTTACACTGCCGCGGATGTTGTAGACGTTTCGATACCCGAGGTCGGCCAGGATGTCGGCGGCGATGTTGCTGCGCTTGCCGGATTGGCAGTACACGACGATATGGTCGTCGAGCCCGGCGCCAATCTCTTTGTGGCGCTTGACCATTTCCCGAAAATCGATATTCGCATCGGTGCCCGGGATTGCGCCCGTGTCGTGCTCTTCAACGGACCGCACGTCCACCAGGAAGAAGCCTTTCTCGCGCAAGCTGGGCGCCTTGTCAAGGGCGCTCTTCACTTCCTGCACGCTCAGTTGCCGCATGTGCGAAGCCGAGGTCGGTCCGACCATCACACCGATGCCAGCCAGAATTAGAACACCGAAGTACACGAACCAACGGAGTTTCATGGTGCGTCCTCTCAAATCGGCCGTGATATTACTACCCTTTCCCTGTATGCTACGGCGGGTCTTCCGCGGTGGTCAAGAGGCGGGCGTTTGAAGAAGAGAAGGCGGGTTCAGTCGTTCTTGCAGAAAAACGCGACGCTGGCGGTGTAGCCGTGGAGGAAATTATTCCCGCCGACCGGCCCGATTTCACCCATCGCGAAGAAGCCGCCGACCGGGATGCCGCCCATCTGTTTCTGGATGGTGGTGATGTCGTGATGGGGGGTGCGGAAGAAGCGCTGGCCTCGTCCGTTACAGCTGAAGAGAAGGGCCCCGATGGGATCCCCCACGCTCGGTGCAGTGCGTTCCCCGGTCAGCAACGCGCGCAGGTCTTCGCTGGCCGAGGCGCCGTCCCGCAGTTGAAACTGCACGGTCTGTCCAACCCGAGCATAATCAGCCATTGCGACGCTGCCGGTCTTCTGGTCGATCCCCACCAGATTTCGGATCAGGAAATCCCCGCGCTCAAATTGGTCCTTGTGTTCGTCAATGACGATTCCCAGGTGCAAAGCCCGCTCGGCCTGGTGCTGCTCGGCCGGCGAGAGGAGGGCGAAGACTTCGCGCAGACGATCCAGCGCCGGCTTGCCGCTGAGTTCGTGGATGATGTTCTGCTCGGCTTGCGTGATCATGAAGCGGTCGCCGATTGGCCGGCAGCCCTGCGACACGACGGTCCGAATGCACACGGCGCCGGTGACGGCGACCCCGATCACGCCGCCGTCCACCACCGTGTCGTTGAAAATGAGCCGGTTCGCGCCGGCCTCTTGCGCGCCGCTGGCGATGCCGCCGATCGCGGACGCGCCGGGATAGCGTGTCGCGAGGTCTTCCAGGAAGGCCTCAGCCGGCGTGGTGGTGAAGGGCTCGGCAATGACTAGGAACGACAGGGTTGGATCGAGTGCCGGCATGGTGTCTGGCCAGCCCGTGATCTTGATCCTGTCGCCTGCTTCCACGTATTCAAGGTGAAACGGCGTGAGCGAAGCTCCGGGTAGGTGACCGGCCCAGAGAGACAGGGCCGGCTGGCCCTCCACCTCCTGAGCATCCCCGATCACGCTTTCAGCCGAGCAACCGAGCAGGACTGTGGGATGGAGACGGTCATGGATTGTCTTGACGATGAGGTCGGCTGAGTCGGAATGGTCGGGCGAAAAGAAAGCGAATGCCAGGTCCACCGACCGGCCTCCCAGCCGGGCGATGATTTCGCGGCACACATCTTCGAGGGCGTTCTCGGTGAGGGGGGCTTGCGATAGCGCCGTGTGCACTTGCATGACGCGAGTGTAGCATACGGGAATGTTTGCTTGTCCAGTGTCCCCTTTTTCCTCTCTGCGAAGTCGTGGTATGCTACAGGATAATGGTCCCCGATCTGGTTCTCTACCACGCCGAGTGCACCGACGGATTCGGCGCCGCGTACGCCATTTGGAAGCGGTTCCCCGCGGCTGAGTTCATTCCGGCCGATCATGGACATCCGCCCCCTGTCAGTTGCGCCGGCCGTAAAGTTGTGATCGTCGATTTCAGTTATCCTCGTCCGATCTTGGAGGAGATGGCGAAAGAAGCAGCGGCCTTTCAAGTGCTGGATCACCATATCACGGCTCAACAAGCCCTGGGCGGCTTGCCGTACGTACATTTCGATCTCGAGAAAAGCGGCGCGATCCTTGCTTGGGAGTGGGCTCACGGTACGCCTGCCCCCTGGCTCTTGCAGTATGTGCAGGATAAAGACCTTTGGGTGTGGAAGCTCCCCGCAAGCCGCGAGATCAGCGCGGGACTGAATTCCTACCCCTATGATTTCAAAGTCTGGGATTCCCTGGAGAAGGACGTCCTCGAACGGGAGGGGCGGGCCATTCTCCGGTTCGAACACGAATTGGTGAAGAAGATCACCCGTCATACGATCTGGGTCCGCTTTGAGGGGCAGACGGTGCCGTGCGTGCAGAGCACAATCCTGACGAGCCAGATCGGCGAGCAACTGTCGTCCGGTTGGCCATTCTGCCTGATCTGGTATGATCACAACGGACGGCGCCACTTTAGTCTGCGCTCGAAACAAGACGGCGCCGATGTGGCGAAGATCGCCGTGAAATACGGGGGCGGTGGCCATACTCACGCGGCGGGATTTTCGGTTCCCCTCGGCGATGCGGGCCCTCCGCCGGCTGATGGCTCCACACCGGGTGTTCTCATCCTTCCCGAAAAGTCTCAAGGGTAAAATTTTCATAATTTAGGCTATAGTGGGAAGCGGAGGAGCGCATAGCTGCGCGGCTTTCCATGCATCGCCAGCGACGCGTCGAGTGTTAAGGTTTCAAGTCGCGTGCATCGCTCCTCTCTAAGTACCTGATTTCCTGACTGTTAGAACCCCGATCTGCTCAGGTAACCGCCCCTTGGCTCGTGGTATTAGCTTTGCTGTACAACAGGGGTAGATGGAGAAGGGGCAGGTTATTGCGAAGGTTGACAAGCGCCTGCCTAAGGATGACAATGTGCCGACTTTGCACGAGGAAGAGGTGGGGAGGGATTGATGAGTGACCCAAGGCTCACACAAATCACGTCGATGGTTCTAATAACTGGCTTGCTGACAGGTCAGGTCCTAGCCGCCGAGACGCCCAAGGCGACAGCTGACAGCAGCCAGGTGCAGGGTTCTGCATGCTACCGCTTGGGTGATGATGAGAGCCTCCTTTCAGCCCAGAAGAAAGCCTTGGCTCTTGCCAGGGAAGCCGCCCTGCAGAAGATAAAAGCCTTTGCCGAGAGCGCTGATCGGCTAGGCAGTCGGGGCCTGGAACACGAAGTTATGGCAGCGGCCAGCCGGGTCGGACTCAGTAACGAACGCATCACCAAGCAAGAGGTAAGAGCGCATCAGGTGTGCGTGTGGCTGTCGGCGACGCCGAACTCCCGTGAGGTCGCCGAGCTCATGAAGCAGCGGCTCAACGCCAAGGAGTTGGCCCAAAAGGTCCAGGATCCGGTGATTGCGCAATCTGCCCCGAGCTTTACGGTGAAGGTCTGGACCAACAAAAAGGATGAGCCCTTCGTCGAGGGCGAACGGCTCATCATCTCTGTCGAATCCGAAAAGGATGCCTACTTGAAGCTTGATTACTACACGGCCGAGGGCAAAGTGGTACATCTGGTGCCCAACGTCTTTCCTGATAAAGAACGTATCCAAGGTGGACAGACCTATACGTTCGGCGAGGAGGGTGGCCCGCTAGAATTCAAGGTCTCCCCGCCGTTCGGGGAGGAGACCATCAAGGCGATTGTCAGCACCGTACCGTTTGATTCTTCGCTGACCGAGCCGGCACGAACCAGCGAAGCCACGGTCTACCTCACCAAGATGCAGAACGTCTTGAAGGCCAAGGCTAAAGATGCGACATGGGCTGAGGGTAAGGTGGCGATCTATACCGCCAATAGGGACGATCACCAAGTCGCCAAAGACCGCAAGCAAATAGACCTGCCGACCGCAAAAGTCGGCACGCGCAGTGTAGGCCCGAAGCCGGAAAAGCCGGAGCAGCCGATTGACATCATCGGTGTGCCTGGACGCAAGAAGGCCGAGCGGCCGATCGAAACGATGGGGACGATGGGCCGGTCCAAGAGTGGTGACGAGAAGAACCCATAACGGCGGGCGAAGCTCCGGCCGTATTGGGGTCAGCAATCAGGTCCGGACACATGAAGAGGCGCTATGGGAGGTCGGGTAACGCGGCCCGACATTGCCCGATATGGTCCACCGTTGGTTGCTGGCTTGGCAGCGGCCTGCGTCATCGGGCTGATTCACTTAGCCCTTCCCACCTACATCCCGGAGCTGGATCACCGGATCAGCGACCGGATGTTTCAGCACCGTGGTCCTATCCGGCAGGATCCCCGTCTCATCCACGTCAATGTAGATGATCGCAGCGTGCGCGCCTTGGGCCGGTGGCCCTGGCCCAGGGCGCTCGACGCGCAGGTCATTGACACGCTCCGCGATCTCGGCGTTCGCGCCGTCGTCTTCGACGCGTTCTTCCCGTTTCCGACCTCTCCGAAGGTAGACCCCAAAAACGAGAACGATAGGGCTTTCGCGAAGACGATGTCGACGATGGGAAATGTCTATCTCGCGAGCGCGCTTCTTCTTGCTCTACCATCTGAGGCCGAGTCAGAAGACAAAGAGGCCGAGCGGGAGATGATGTATCCAGACGAACTCCTCAATCGCGTCACAGTGCCTGGGCCGGTTCCCTTTCCTCCAGGCTTCTATCATGGAACGACGAGACTACTCCCGATGGAGGCGTTCGCACAGGTGGCCCGCGGTGTTGGCCATGCCTCGGCGACCAAGGATTCCGACGGAGTCGTGCGGCGGAACCCGTTGCTCGTGCGGGTCAAGGACCGACTGTTTCCCTCCCTTTCATTTCGCGTCGCGGTCGATCTTTTGGACAGCGACTTGTCAAAAGTCGGGGTCGAACCTGGTCGTGTGAGCATCCGCGACGCCCTACTGCCAGGAGAGAACGCGAGGAGAGATGTTCACATTCCGGTTGACGAGCATGGCCAGCTCACGGTGAATTTTGCCGGGAAGTGGGACGAAGCGTTCAAGCACATCTCTGCTGCTGATGTCCTGGAAGAGGTGGACGATCCGGAGAAGCGTCCGGAGTTGGAGAAAAACTTCAAAGGCGCTGTCGCACTCTTTGCGATCTCCACGACCGGTTCGAGCGATATCGGGATTGTCCCCGTCGAGAAATCCTATCCCCTCAATGGGGTGCACATGAACCTGATCAATACCATCCTAACCCAGCAGTTTCTGGTGGAGTCCGGACCGACTGCCGTGATCCTGCTGGTGCTGGGGATGGGTATAGGGGTGGCGTTGCTTTCGCTCTGGCTCAAACCGTACATTTACTTGTTCGTCGCCATCGCGGCAATCGGAGGGTATATTGCGGGTGCCTGGTGGGGTTTCATCGAGTTCGGCCGACTTCTTCCGGTCGCGCCTGTCGTGCTGGTAGGGGCGCTCTCCAGCGCCGGGATGCTGACCTATCGGTATGCCGCCGGCGAGCGGGAAAAACAGAAGACCCGAGCCGCATTTGCGCCCTATTTCGCTCCTGCCGTTGTAGACATGCTTCTGAGTGACAGCATGGACCGTCTGATGGGCGGCAAGCGAAAGGAACTCACGATGCTGTTCTCAGACATCGTCGAGTTCACGAGTCTCTGTGAAGGGATCGAACCGGAAGTAGTACAGAAAGTTCTCCAGGAGTATTTCAACGAGATGACGCGGATCGGATTCGTCCACCAGGGCACGCTGGATAAGTTCATTGGTGACGGCATATTGTGGTTCTTCGGTGACCCCCTACCCCAGGAAGACCACGCGATCCGGGCGGTGCACGCCGCCCTCGACATGCAGGCGGCCATGCATCCACTCCGCGCCAAGTGTAAGCAGGAAGGACGGCCGGAGCTGGCGATGCGGGTCGGCGTCAATACGGGCGTGGTGTTGGTAGGCAACATGGGATCGGATGCCCGCAAGGAGTACACTGTGATGGGAGATGCCGTGAACCTGGCCTCCCGGGTCGAAGGGGCGAACAAGCCCTTCCATACCGAGGTCATGATGACGGAGCGGACCCACCAGTTGGTGAAAGATGTTGTGGAGTGGCGAGAGCTGGACCTTTTACGCGTGAAGGGCAAGAAGCAAGGCGTGCGCGTGTTTGAGGTGATGGCCAGGAAGGGTGAGCTGCCCGAACTCAAGCGGCAGGTCGTGCTGGTCTACAACGAGGGGCTGGCGGCGTACACGCAACGGGACTGGTCCGCCGCCGCCGCGGCCTTCACTCGGGCGCTCTCGATCGACAAAACAGACGGGCCCTCCCAGCTGTACCTGGAGCGGGCTGAAGAGTTCCGCAAAAACCCGCCGCCCGTCGATTGGGATGGCGTGTATGAGATGAAAACCAAATGATCAGCGCCGTCGATCGTCTCAACGCGCGCCGGCATCTGCCTGCCGGAGCAGTGAGCGGGCTTGTCGTGGTGATCTTGCTGTGGCTTTGGCCCTGGGCTTTTCAGGGTTGGGAGGACAAGACCCTCGACCTCCGGTTCGGACTTCGCCAAGCGATTCCCACAGATCCGCGGATTGTGCTCATCGACTGCGACGACACCAGTGTGGCCACACTCGGTCGCTGGCCCTGGGACCGGGCGGTCCATGCGCTCATGGTGGAGATCCTGACCGTCGCCGGCGCCAAGGCGATCGCTTTCGACGTGGTCTTCAGCGTGCCATCGGCCGACAGCGATTTGCGCTTCATGAAGGCCATGGTCGAATCCAGGAGTGTGTACCTGCCGATCGGCGTGGATCTCATTCCGGCCAACGCCGCGAAATCCAACGACGCGGTGCTAGTCCACAGCCAAGACATACTGGCGAACACGCTCGGGGTTGCCGGATTACCGTGGGTGGCCGGGCGAGATGCCGGACAGCTGCTTGTGGCCGGGCGCGTCTTTATGCCGGAAGCCGACCTCGCTGCGGCAGCCGCAGGCGTTGGACATATCGCGTCTAACCGCGATCCGGACGGTGTGATCCGTCGAGTTCCTCTGATGGTGAAAGTGCAGGACCGGCTGCTGCCGGCCTTTTCATTGCGGGTAGCCATGGGGGCGCTCGATGTGAAACCCGAGCAGGTCACAATCGTGCCGGGGCGGCATGTGGAGCTGCAGAGGGTCAGCCGGGACGGACGTCGCATTATACGCATTCCGGTCGATGAGCGCGGTCAGATGTTGATCAATTATGCGGGACCGTGGACCGAGATCTTTCTGCCGCACTATGGCTTTTCGAGAGTTTTGGCATTGGCCGGCACGCCGGATGGGCGGCGCGAAATCGAGGCGCGATTCAAAGGGGCGACCGTCATGATCGCAGCCACGGCGACCGGTTTCGACCTCAAGGCCGTTCCGGTGGGCGGCGCCGCGCCGGGCGGCCTTGTCCACGCCAATGTCCTCAATACGATCTTCACGGAGCGCTGGCTGCGTCCGTCGTCCTCCCTAGGGACCTTCTTAGCAGTGCTCCTCATGGGGCTTGTGGGCGCGCGGGCCGTCTCAACCCGTTCATGGGCGTTCGCCTTGGCACGCGTGGGGGGCGCTGGGCTGCTGTACATTGTCGCGACGATTGTCCTCTTCAACGTATTTGGCCAGGTGCTCCCTCTCATCACGCCGCTGATCGCCTTCCTCGGTGCGGTGGTCGTCGTTCCCATCTATGAGCAGGCGGCCGTGCGAATGCGGCTTGCGGCGTTGGAGAGGCAGATGCGGGACGCGGAATCCGCGCTGGCCACCGGTCGGTCTCGCCTGGAAGCGCACGACGCGGAATTCGACAGGGCGATCGACGAGGCGCAAAAGCTGCGCGAGGCGGCGCTGGGATCGACGAGCCAGGTTCAGGAGATGGAGGCCAAGCTGCAGGCCTTGGACCACGCCCTTCACAGAGCCCATACGCAGCGGGACCGCTTTGTCGCGCAGGTCGAAGAATTGGAGCAACGGGTTCTGGATCTGCGTCCCGCGACCATCTTGCCGCCGGCCGATCTCAACCACGATCAGCAAATGGCACGATCCGAGTGCGAGGCGCATGGGATCATCACGGGCGACCGCCGGATGCTCGAGGTCTTTCAGATGGTCAAAAAGGTCGCGGCTGCTTCGAGTCCGGTTCTGCTGACGGGCGAGACCGGCACCGGGAAGGAATTGCTGGCCCAGGCCCTACATGCCCTCAGCTCACGGGCCATGGGCCCGTTCGTAGCGGTCAACATGGCGGCGATCACCGAAACCTTGGCCGAAAGCGAGTTGTTCGGGTATGTGCGAGGGTCCTTTACCGGCGCATATGCCGACAAGAAAGGCCGGTTTGAGCAGGCCGACCGCGGCACGCTGTTCATGGATGAGATTGGCGAGCTCCCCTTCGATCTGCAGACAAAACTACTTCGGGTGCTTCAAGCGGGTGAGGTGGACCGCGTCGGGGGCTCGACACCGCGAAAAGTTGATGTGCGGATCATTGCCGCGACCAATCGCAATCTGGAGAACGAAGTACGTGCCAAACGTTTCCGCGAGGACCTGTATTACCGACTGAACGTCGTGCAGATCATGCTCCCGCCGCTGCGTGAGCGTCCGCAAGATGTGGAAATGCTGGCCCAGCACTTCCTGAACCAGTTCGCCGCGCAAGCGGGAAAGTCGATCGTCGGCTTTTCGGAGCGTGCGTTGGAGGTCCTGCGGTGCCAGGAGTGGCGGGGCAATGTGCGCGATCTCCGCAATGCCGTCGAGCGCGCGGTGGTGTTCGCGGAGGGGCAGGTGGTCACCGAAACCGATCTCAACCTGAGCGCGCCCGTTCAGACCGTGGGTCGAGCGGTTCTTGCGGGGCCGGCTATGCGCGATATTTCCGGCGACGGCGCGTTCCTGGAAGTCATGCGGGAGCTGCACTTCGAGATCGATGCGGTTGCCCAGCGGCTGGCGCTCAGCCGGGGCACAGTCGCCTCGCGCTTTAAGGGCATCTGTTTCCAGGCCATCGTTTCGCATGAGGGGCGGATCACAGAGGCGGCGGCGGACGTGGCTGGTGCGAAGGATAGCCGGGTTGAAGCAAAGGTCCGCGAATACCACAACAACCTCGTGGAAGCGGCGAGGCAATTTCCCAACGCCGATCTGGCCATACTGGAATGCCGCCGTCGGTTCAAGAACCTTCCGCAGCGCTATTTCCCTGCGGTGGAGCACCTCATCCGGAGCAAGTTCCCCGTCGCGGCGCCTTGACGTCTTTCTGTGCCACCCTTATAATGCGGCTTCCTCACAAGCAATCGGGGCGGGAATAGCTCAGTGGTAGAGCATCGCCTTGCCAAGGCGAGGGTCGCGGGTTCAAATCCCGTTTCCCGCTCCAAACCAAGCTTACTGGAATGAGCAGGGGGCAGGATCCCACAGGATCCTGCCCCCTGAGTTTCAGTCAGGCAGTGGCGAGAGAAACGATCCGGCAATTACTGCGATTCAGTCGCCGTCCGCTGGGTGACCTTAAAGATAACCCGCCGGTTCCGCTCACGACCTTCTGCGGTGTCGTTCGACGCGATGGGCTGCGTATCGCCGTACCCCTTTGCGATGACTAAATTCGGCGGCAGTCCGTAGGTCTGGAGGAGGTACTGACGGATGGCCTCCGCCCGTTCCTTGGAGAGCTTCAGGTTGCTCTGCGGAGCACCCACATTGTCCGTATGGCCAGCGACCGCGATCATCCACGTATCGTTCTTCCCTGCTTCCAAGGCCCTCTTAAAAGCCCGGCCTGCGTTATCCAGTTGGATGAACGATTCAGGAGTCTTCAACAGAACTGTGCCTGTTTCGAAGATCACATAAGTGGTGGCTTCACGCTTCGTCGAGTCAAAACCGGGCTGGGTGGCTTTGGCCAAACCGCGCTTCTTCAAGGTGTCGGTCGAAGGAGTATCCGTAGTCGCAGCTGGCGAGTCGGCCGGCTCAAAGAGCGCCGAAAACTCTTCCTCTGACACAAGCTTGTTGGCTACATCGGCTGCCTGTGAAGGAACAGGCATACCGAATCCCACTGCGGACAGGATCCCCGCGAGTAGAACCCCTTTCACAACGTTTTCGTTGAGCCCCCATGCAGTAATCATACAACCCTCCTCTTTCCCACGACGCTGACTAGGAGGACGATTATGCCCTTTACACTTATACCTTGTACCTTGCCGCTAGTTTCGTCTAGCGGTTTTGTTCTGCCCCGTGAACATAGCTCAATAAAGACCAAAGAGGCAAGAGCTAGACCATTTATTCACAGATGATGTTGATCGAGGTGCTTTAAAACATGAATAATTTAAATAGGATAGGCGAATTGGCAGGGCAGGCTGTTCATTTCTTGGGCTTCCACTCGCGGATCAGCGTTTGGGCCTTGGCAATCTGCGCGGCTGTCATCTTCTTTGCGAGAAGGTCGCGTGCTGTTGTTGCCTCCTTCTGGCCTTGTACGGCGGCGAGGCTCAGCCACAGATAGCTCTGGATGGAGTCCTGTGGGACGCCCTGGCCCTTGGCATACAGCAACCCCAGGCTACTCTGGGCATCAGCGTCCCCTTGCTCGGCAGCTTGAAGATACCAATGGACGGCCTTGGCGTAGTTCTGTGTGACACCCTGGCCCTTGTCGTACAGCAGTCCCAGGTTGAACTGGGCATCGACGTTCCCCTGTTCGGCCGCTCGGCGATACCAGCGGAAGGCTTCGGTATAATTCTGTGGAACGCCCTTCCCCCTGGCATACAGCAGTCCGAGGTTAAACTGGGCCTCGGCATATTCTTGTTCGGCTGCTCGGCGATACCAGCGGAAGGCTTCGGCGTAATTTGGGGAGACGCCCTGACCCTCGGCATACAGCACCCCGAGGTTGCTTTGGGCGTTGGCAAGCCCTTGTTCGGCCGCTTTGCGATACCAGCGGAAGGCTTCGGTATAATTTTGGGGGACGCCACGACCGTTGTCATACATCAGTCCGAGACTATACTGAGCATCGGCGTCTCCCTGTTCGGCTAAGGGACGCCACTCTTTCAGGGCGGCGGTGTAATTGCCGGCCTCATAGGAGGTCAGACCTTTCTTGAAGTCTGCCTCCGCCGGCGAGACGAGACAGAACACGAGTACCGCGGCCGCTGTGATCCATGCGAGATCGTTCATGAGAGAGCCAAGGCTAGGCTACCGCAATGGGACTGTCAAGCACGGAGAGTCGTTTGCGGCGGGTCGACTTACCAGATGATGTAGAGTAAGATTAATTACGCGATACATGTCGGGAATCGCGGAGGGAAGGGTTGGTGCGCCCGGCAGGACTTGAACCTGCGGCCTGCGGGTTCGAAGCCCGACGCTCTATCCAACTGAGCTACGGGCGCACTGCGAAAGTAGCCTAATCGTCTTCGCGTGATGCTGTCAATCGAGGCGGATGGGGATGGCCGCAGATTCCGACAACGCTCGAGCCGGATTCCGAAGCCTCCGGGTGGTGGCCTTTGAGAGCCGGCTGGCGGAACAAATGACGCAACTCATCGAGCGCCATGGCGGTCGCCCGCTCGTGACGCCGTCCATGCGGGAAGTTCCACGGGAACAGAATACCGACGCGTTGCGCTTTGGCGAGCGCCTCATAGCCGGCGAGTTCGCGATGGTGATCCTGCTCACCGGCGTGGGCGCCCGCTTTCTGCTGAAGGTGCTGGATACGCGCTGGCCTCGTGAGCAGACGCTGGCCGCTCTCGGGAAAACCATCCTGGTTGTGCGCGGGCCCAAGCCGCTCGCCGTGCTCCGCGAGCAGGGTCTGCAACCGACCATGGCCGTGCCGGAACCGAATACCTGGCGGGATCTTGTCAAGGTGCTCGACACGATGGGCCAATCGCTGAAGGGAATGAACGTGGCTGTTCAGGAGTATGGAGTATCCAACGCCGAGCTACTGGAGGCGATTCATGAACGCGGCGCGGTCGTCACGCGGGTGCCGGTGTATCAGTGGATGCTTCCGGAAGATACCGGCCCGCTGACCAGGACGGTCCGTGCGGTCATGCAAGGCGAAGCAGATGTGGCGTTGTTTACCAATGCGGTGCAGGTGGATCACATGATGCAAGTTGCTGAGCGGGAAGGTGATGCTGACCGTCTGCGAGAAGCGATGGGCAAGATGGTCGTCTCTGCCGTCGGGCCCATCGTGGCCGAACGCTTGCGCTCTCACCGACTCCCCGTGGATTTTGAGCCCTCCCATCCCAAGATGGGGATTCAGGTCAAGGAAACCAGCGAACGCGCCGCGGAGATCCTGCTCCGCAAACGTGGACCCTCCCGGATCTGACCTCCACCCGAAGCAGGCAGACCCCTCTGTCGGACCATTATTCTTTCCAGGCTGGACAGTTGCGATGCTCTTTGCTATCATGTGAGTGATCACTTACTTACATGGCGGGACCGTGATGAAAGCAAGCCAGAAAGTCGGCGCGCAGAAGTCGTCAGGACGGGAACGGCAGGCCAGCATTATCGCGGCTGCAGCCTCCCTCTTTGCCCAGAAAGGCTTCAACGGTACCACGACCCGCGAGATCGCGAAGACCGCCGGCATCAGCGAAGCGCTCCTGTTCCGACACTTCCCGACCAAGCGGGCGCTCTACGCCGCGATTCTGGCCGAGAAAGTTCAGATCTCCCAGCTCCTGGCGACCGTCGAGGAAGCGGCAGAAAAGCGGGACGATACCCGAGTATTCACCCTCATCGCCAGCTTCCGCATTCACCGGGGCACGGATCCGACGTTGCTCCGCCTGCTGCTCTTCAGCGCGCTGGAAGGGCACGAGCTCTCGGATATGTTCTTCCGGAACCGGCACCGGGTGTTTTATGAATTCCTGGCCGGCTACATTGCGCGCCGCAGCCTGGAGGGCAAGTTCCGGAAAGTGGACCCGCTACTGGCTGCCCAGTCTTTCGTCGGCATGATCGTGTATCACCGGCTGCTGCACGAGATCTTCAAGGTCCCCCCCCATTGCTCGCCGGAGGAGGCTGTCGCAGGCTATGTGGATGTCTTCCTCGAGGGCCTGCGGAAATGAGCCGCTTCAAACGTCATCCTTTCCTTACGTTCGCGGGCATCCTCGTCCTGACGCTGGTCGCGCTCGTGACCTTTCGTCTCGTCAGCAGCGGCGCCAAGAAAGATCCGCGAAAGGAGCGTGTGATTTCGGTGGGCACGATGTCGCCCGTCCGCAAGGATCTCGACGTGCGATTGGTCTATACCGCGGACATACAGCCCTACCAGCAGGTCAACATCTTCTCGCGGGTGGACGGCTACATCGCCAAGATCCATGTGGACAGGGGCGATTACGTCAAGGCTGATCAGCTGCTCGTAGAGGTCGATCATACCGACTACGTGCACGCGGTGAACCGCGCCAAGGCCAACTTGGCGGCCGCGCGCGCCAACGTGGTGAGCCAGGAGGCGACCATCCACAATGCGAAGCTGAACCTGGACCGGATGCGGTCGCTCATCAAAGACCAGTACGTCGCACAGCAGGATGTGGACAACGCCCAGGCCGCCTATGAGGTGGCGGTTGCGCAAGTGGACTCCTTGCGGGCGCAGGTGCACCAGATGGAGGTGGCGCTCCAGCAGGCCGAGACGAACCTCACGTATTCATACATCCGGGCGCCATTTGCCGGGTCCATCTCCATCCGCAACCTGGACGCGGGCGCCTTCGTGTCGGGCTCGACTGGCAGCACCTCTACCTTGTCGCGCGGGATTCTGGTGCTTCAGGACATCACGACCGTCCGCGTGCTGGTGGATGTGGTCGAGAAAGACGTGCCGCTCGTGAAAATCGGCCAGCCGGCCGAGCTCCGCGCGGACGCGTATCCGGGCCGGGTCTTCACCGGCCAAGTGACACGCGTTGTCCAGGCCTTGAACCCGAGCACGCGGACCATGACGGTGGAAGTGGACATTCCGAACCCGGATCGCGCCCTCAAGGGCGGCATGTTCGCGAGGGTGGAACTCGTGGTGGGCACCCATACGAATGCGTTGCAGATCCCGATTGATGCGGTCACCCGCCTGGAGACCGACCAGTACGTCTACGCCGTACAGGATGGCAAGGCCCGGAAAACGCCGGTCGTGCTTGGCATCCAGAGCGATGGGTTGATCGAGATCGTCAAGGGACTGACGGGAACCGAACCGATCATCGTCTCCGGCAAAGACCTCGTTACAGACGGCGTCAAGGTGGACCCCAAGCCGATGGACGCTCCCGCAAAACAAGCGCCGAAAGAATGAAATCTAATGCGTTATGGCGGGTCCTGTCGCCGGGCGTCCGGCCGTCTCGGACCGGCCTGCGCTGGTGCGGCCTCGCAGAACTGCGCTCCGGCCTCAAGTCCTGTGCCGGTCCGGACAACCCGGCGCCACCCGCAAGATCAATTGGTTTCGGAAGGGCCGGAGCGGGGTCTGCCTCAACCGCGCCCGTAAGCGAGCGACACTCTGTTTATTTCTGGCGCGCACACAGGGAGCGAAGAGGCAGCCCCGCGACTGGCCGGTCCGGGTCTTGACCTTTCCATTCTAGTTGTATGTGGCTGACCCTTCTCGCGCTCCGCAACCGCATCGGCATTCTGATGTTGTCGCTGGCGATGGTTGTGCTGGGGGCGATCTCCCTGGATCGCCTGCCACGGGATTTGTTTCCCCAGATCCAGGTGCCGGTCGCCTTCGTCGGGGTCATCTACAAGGGCGCGCCGCCCATCGACATCGAGCAGAGCGTCGTCTATCCCATTGAAAAGGCGGTCAGCTCGGCGTCGAACGTGGAGCACGTCGAGTCGTTCTCCAAGCAGGGGATTGGCGCGGTCCAGATTTGGTTCAACTGGGGCGCCGACATCAACGTCGGCCAGATGGAGGTGATGCAGCGCGTCACCCAGATCCTCAACCAGCTCCCGCCCGGCATCCTCCAGCCGTTCATCGTCAAGTTCGACATCTCCAACATCCCGGTCGCCTTCGTGACCATCGCAGGCGGCAACCTGGACGAGCGGGCTCTCTACGATCTCGCGTTTAACACGATCGCGCCCCAGGTCGAGCAGTTGCCGAACGTCGCCGCGGCGACGGTCGAAGGCGGCAAGGTCCGGCAGATCAACATCAACCTAGACCCTGCCATGCTGCAGGCGCGTGGGCTCTCGATCCTGGACGTCGTCAAAGCGGTCAAGGCGTCCAACCTGATCCTTCCCTCCGGCGATCTCAAGGCCGGCAACCTCGATTACAACGTCTTTACCAACAACCAGTTCAAGACGGTCGAGCCTATCAACGACGTGATCGTGAAGGCGACGCCGGAAGGCACGCCGGTGCGGGTGAAGGACCTGGGCACCGTGACCGACTCTTCCGACATTCAGACGAACATCGTGCGCACGGACGGCCAGCGGTCGGTCTACCTGCGCGTGAACAAGCAGCCCGCCGCCAACACGGTGGAAGTGGTGGACGCGCTTCGCCAGGCGATGCCGAAGATGATCGGCATCCCGCCAGGCGTGAAGCTGGGCGTCTCGTTCGATCAGTCGGTGTATATCCGGCAGTCCATTAAGAACCTCATCCACCAGGCCATCGAAGGGTCGGTGCTGGCGGCCGTCGTGATCTTCGTGTTCCTGCGCAACATCAGGAGCACGCTTATCATCTCGGTAGCCATTCCACTCTCCGTACTCGTGACCTTCATCACGCTGTATTTCACCGGCCAGACGCTGAACATCATGACGATGGGGGGGTTGGCGCTGGGTATCGGGCGGTTGGTGGACGACTCGATCGTGGAGCTGGAGAACATCCAGCGCCACCTGAACATCGGGCAATCGCGATGGGAGGCGGTCCTGGAAGCCGCCCGCGAAGTGGCCATGCCGATTTTCGCCTCGACCGTGACCACCGTCGTGGTGTTTTTGCCGATCCTGTTCCTGGTGGGCATCGCCAAGCTCCTGTTCATCCCGCTGGTGTTCACGATCACGATCGCCCTGTTCACGTCCTTTTTCATCTCCCGGACCGTGACACCGGCGCTCTGCTACAAGTTCGTGAAGCCTGAACTGGAAGCGCAGCGTTCCCTGCCGTCCTGGCTGGCCCGATTCATGGATTGGAGCCGGGCCAAGTACGAGCGCCTGGACGCCCGCTACCAGGAGCTGCTGACCTGGGCACTGACCCATCGCCGGACTTTGATTGTCACGGTCGTCCTGATCTTTGTCGGCTCGTTGGCTCTGGTGCCGTTGATCGGGAGCGAGTTCATCCCCGTCACCGACGAAAGCCAGTTCCGGATCGTCGTGCGCGCGCCGGTCGGCCAGCGGGTGGAGAAGACCGAGCAGCAGGTCGCGGAGATCGAGCGGGTCATCCGCGAGACAATCAAGCCGAGCGAACTGGACACCGTCGTCTCCAGCGTTGGCGTATTGCAGCAGGGGCGGTCCTCGCTGTTCAATCCCAACACGGGCCCGCATACGGCCCTGGTGCAGGTCTACCTGCTGCCGCCGGACAAGCGGAAGCGCGATCAGGTCCAGATCATGAACGAGGTGCGCCCCAAGGTGGTCAAGCTCTTCCCCGGCATGCTGACGATCTTCGATCCCGGCGGGATCGTCAAGCGGGTCACCAGCTTCGGCTCGCAGGCCGCGGTGGACGTGGAGATTTACGGGTACGACATGGAAAAGGCCCGCCAGGTCGTCCGACAGGTGGACGACATCATGCACAAGACCAAGGGTCTGGCCGACATCCAGATCAGCCGGGAGGAGAACTATCCGGAGGTCAACGTCGCGGTGGATCGGGAAAAAGCCGCGCTGCTCGGCATCAGCGAAACGGACGTCGCCAACGCAGTGCTGTATTCGCTCAACGGCAACGGCCAGGTCGATCCGATCATCTTTACCGATCCGAAAAACGGGAACGAATACTACATCAGCGCCTGGCTGGCAGAACAGTACCGCAGCGACTTGAGCGACTTGGAGCGGATCATCCTCACCACGCCGTCGGGGGGTACGGTTCTGCTCAAGAACGTCGCGAGTCTCAAGTTGAACTCCGGACCGGTGAAGATCGACCGCAAGTACTTCCAGCGAGTGGTGCACATTACGGCCAATCCGGTGGACCGGGATCTCGGGTCCATCGCGGAGGAATTGGGCGCGAAGTTCAACGGCCTGCGGCTACCCGAAGGCTTCACCATCCGGCTCGCCGGGCAGATCCAGCAGCAACAGGAGGCCTTCCAGAACTTGATTTTCCTGGCCTTGCCCCTGGCGCTGATTCTCGTCTACATGGTCATGGCCGCCCAATTCAAATCGTTGGTGGATCCCTTCATCATCATGTTCTCGATCCCAATGGGGTTTCCCGGAGTGATCGTGATGCTGTTCCTGACCGGTACCACGCTGTCGATCACGTCCTTTATGGGCATCATCATGTTGCTGGGGATCGTGGTCTCGAACGGCGTCCTGCTGGTGGACTACACGAACGTGCTGCGACGTCGGGGGATCGAGCTGCATGAAGCGGTCGTCAAGGCGGCGCGGACGCGGCTGCGGCCCATCCTCATGACATCCCTGGCCACCGTCTTCGGGCTGTTGCCGATGGCGCTGGGACTCGGTACCGGTGGCGAGACCAACGCACCGCTGGCGCGGGCCGTCATCGGCGGGCTTCTGGTGTCCACCACGCTCACGCTGTTCCTCGTGCCGACGCTCTACACGATGCTGGAAGAGCGCTTTCCCCGGAAGGAGGAACACCTCCCCGCGACCCTGCCGGCCCAAGTCTGAACTCCTGGCGTGCCCCGCATCTTTCTGCTGGGCGTGAGCCTGTATTTTTGACTATAAAGCGCCTACCCGTCCCTGCCGTAACGAGATCGCCTGCATTATCTTGGACTTGCGGAAGGGGTGTGCGTCATCGGACATAGAAAAAAAATACTGAAATAGTCGTTGACGCGGGATCGGATTAGGAACAGTGTGGCTCTATCACCATTACGAAGTTTTAGGATTCATAATTAGAAAAAGGTGAGATCGTGAACAGAAAGTTGGAGCCCATACTACCCCGTCCCTGATCCTTTCTGCCTCTACTGAGCTTCCTTCTGGGCTACATCCTGAGTAGCCACGAAAACTCCGCCTTCTCAATATCACGTTGCGGTAAGGCGTAAGAAGACGCCTGTATTTAGAATGGGTTTTAGAAATATGGATAACAGCCGGGATAGTCTCAGGGTGCAAGTGCGTATGCCGATTCTCGTTACAAGCCGAGAGCCCACTCATTCCCCATATGAATTCAGGGCGAAAACCTATGTCATTGATGTGGGCTATTGCGGCTGCCAGATATTTTCACCGTGTGTTTTCCCGACTGACGCCCTGCTTGAACTCTTCCCTTTCACCAATTCTCCAACTGGCAGTTTTGAGGCTTGTGTTATTTGGGCGAAGGCAGTACCGTCGGATTCACCGGTTTCTCGATGGAAAGTAGGTCTGCGCTATATCACTCCAGGGAATCACCTGAATATTCATCCTCGACCGCACTCCTGGGTACGACAACTACAAGAGGACTAGCCTTCCCTTCCACGTCATTCCCGCTTAATCCCGTTTTTCAAACTGACCTACTACCCTCCCGTGTTACTGAGGCTGCGGTCAAACGAAGTACCTGTATCCAGTGCCCTGTTTTTTCCGATTTGGGGAGTCGTGCCATCTTGGAAGAATTGGACACCGGAAAGCAAAGAAACGATAAATCGAGTCTAAACCCTATTTCCCCCTGACCGGCATTGTTCCCACTCCTCGTATTCCGGCAGGTAGAGGTCGGAGTGCACTATCCGCAAAACTGTGAAACAAAACTAGGCTGATGCCCTCAACTTCCAATAATCTCTCTTTCCGCCTGAAGCCAATGATCCTTGTCATTTCCATGCGCGCAGCCCCCTTCTTCATAGAGCTGGTAAGCCCGCAAGGCAATCTTATCCTGTGGATCATTGGGGGATGAACTGATTGTGCCAGAACTTGCTACATTTTTTTCTCTCCCGAAACGCGACATAATATGCCTCCTTACAAGTGAATTAGCTGACCCAAACCTTCTTCTATGAATCCTAAGATTTCGTAGAGATGACGGTGCGAGCATGTTCCGTATCCATGTCCCGCGTCAATTGTTATATTCAGTATATTTTTCTATGTCTGATGACGTACAGAGATCGCATAAAATAATGAGCGTTGTCGTGCACATAGAAAAACCCTTGAATTGCTTCGCCCTATTTCTTGCTAATACCGTTCATAGCGCGTAGAATGAGAATAGCGGTATCAACCAGCTGGCTTGGTCCTCGCACCTTTGACTCTGACCCTTCCTGGTAGAGACCTTCCTGGTCACGGCTAGAGACGCTTCCTCCTCACCAGCTCCAATGCACTATCTGCGTGCGAAGGAGATCCCATGCATACCTCGACGACACCTCCCGTGTCGATTCCCAACAAACTGCTTGCTGCGCTGCCGGAGGAAGAATACAACAAGCTCCGTCGTAATTTGGAGCCTGTCACGTTCACTCTGAGATATTCGCTCGCCGTCCCGGGCGAGCCGATCGCCTACGTCTATTTCCCCAGCCATGGAGTTATGTCGTTGCTGGTCCCGATGTCAGACGGAGAATCCATGGAAGTGGCGATGGTGGGCAATGAGGGCATGGTGGGCATCCATGCCTATCTGGGACAAACCAAAGCGTCCTTGATTGCCTTCTGTCAAGTTCCCGGAGAGGGCCTGAGGATGAAAATCGACACGTTCCTCAAAGAAGTGGAAAAAGGGGGGCCGCTGTCCACCCTGTTGGACCGATACCTGGAAGGGTTATTGATTCAGATGGCTATCGCGGGTGGATGCAATCGTCTGCATACGATTGAGAAGCGATGCGCGCGGTGGCTCCTGATGACGCAGGATCGCGTCGATGGACCGGAGTTCGTGCTCACGCAGGAGTTTCTCGCCAAGATGCTGGGCATCCGCCGAGCCGGGGTCAACGCGGTGGCGACGACTCTCAAGAAGGCCGGGCTCATTCGCTACAGCCGAGGGACACTCACCATTCTCGATAGGGACGGGTTGGAAAAGATGGCCTGTGCGTGTTACAAGACTATCAAAATGGCGCATGAGTTCCTAAAGTTAAGCTGTGCCGCCTGATAGACGAGTACAACCTTCCCTCGTGCTGGGTAGAAGGGCAACGCCGTTTCAGCGCCGGTTCAATAGGGGATGCCTGGCGCTCATTATTGTTTCCTTCATTCCTTAAGGCTTACTGTGATCTAAACCACTGTTTTCTCTACCGCCAGGAACCTTGAGGTTCTTCGAGCTACTTCCAGATGGCTTTGCTGTTTTTCTTTTGACTATAATGGCGACATGCAAACGCTGAATGTCGAGAATTCCGACCTGCCGGACCTGCAGTTCGTCCTGATGGTTCTGGCTCTCTGCACGTCCGACCTGCCCTCGCTGAACGTGCCGGAGCCCGTGCGGCAGACGATCTTTCATCGCTGCTGGGCGCTGATGCACAACGCACCCCCGCCGGCGAAAAAAGAAGAGTGCGTGCTGGATCTGCGCGGCGGGACCGAGGTGACGCTCGACGCGATGGTGGAAGTCATCCGAAGCACGCTCTCGGAGCACGGCATCGCCCAATTGACCTGGGACCATCCGCCCAGCGAGCCCACCCGCGAAACGACTCCGGAGGCGCTGCCGTTGGTCGAGCGGCTTGAAAAACTTTACCCCTCGCTCCCTGATATCGCCGATGATCCCCCGAAGTCCCACTGAATGGCTTTGGCGAGAAGAAAGCGATGGCACGCCGCCTGGCTTGTGTTGTCCTGCGCGGTTGTGTTGCTTGCGAGGCTACCGGCTGCCGCCGCCGACCCCACGCTTCCTGACCTGAACGATCTCTTTGCTCAATTGGAACGGAATCCCATCGGTCCCGATGAGGAGATGCGCATTATCAAGCTGGTGGAAAGACCGGAGATGAGCGGGCTGCTGGTGCAGGTGCGGGGCTCGCTGCCGCCGCATTTTCACAAGCTCACGCATGAGGTGGTATTCTTGGTTCGCGGGGAGGGGCTGTTTCAGTTGGGGGCCGAGCGTATTGCGATCAAGACAGGGGCCGTGATGCGGATTTCACCCGGCCAAGTGCACACCTTCACCAATCAGGGGCCGACACCGGCCGTCTTTTTCGTGGTGACCTCGCCCCGATGGGACGAACAGGACCGCTTTATGGTGAAGGAGTGAGTTTGTAGGCATCGTCGATCTTGGCCTTCCAGCGGTCCATGTACGCGGGGAAGGTGAGCGACTCCTGGCCTTCCTGGCCCGTTCGTTGGATGTGCACGAGCGCGTACGTGTCGTTGGTCAGCACCTTGTCCTTCTTCAGACGGTCCACAAGAGACGGCCCTCCGGTTTCAAGTATCCCTGGGTCGAGATTGAAGGCGCCGTTACGTAGCTTCCTTGCAATTTCATCCTGCGTCGCGTTTCCGACCAACAACATGAGATACACGGAGTACCAGGCGGCAAGGTGCTCGCGCCGTGTGTCCTGGGTGACCTCCCGGTCCGGCCAATAGCGCGAGGCATTCAGATACCGATGGACGATGTCTTCGAAAAACTCCGGTACGGACTGGGCGTTCAGGTATTGCCCGTCTTGCCCTTCTGTCAGGATGGAATCCGAGATAATCCCCAGCGCCCAGAGAGAATCCGTGGCCTTCGGTGCAAGTGGAGAGTTAGCACGTTCGAGCAAGTTTTCGTTATAGAGGATTTGTGCGGTCATCGATTCGTAGAGGTAGAGGGCAGATGGACCTGAGAGGTGCCTGGCGACGGCCACCAGTGCCATCTCTTGTGATGACGCGGGTGCAGGCTTGGCCTGCTCCTGCGCCGATACCGGGGCAGCGAGGAGGAGGACGAGCGTGGCGAGCGCCAGGGTCCGGCGAGAGGGCTCCATGGACTCAGCATACCCATCACCCCTAGGTGGGTCAACCAGAGTTCCAACTCGCTGATCTATCAGGCATATCATAAAGACTTTCCCCCGCAGACAGTGACTCATTGACCCTGCTCCAGAGGTATCGTATAAAGGGGGGCGGATTAATATGGAGGTCTTGTCATGCCTGATCAGTTCGCGGAACAACTCAAGAAGCTGCAAGCCCTCCGGCATAATTCTGATGCGGACTCCACGGTGCTTGATGCGTTCGATGCGGAAACCGAACAGCTCCTCCTCGGGACGTTCGGCGAAGCCACCGATCACTTGGAAGCCTACCAACTGGCCACCATGGGTGAAGCCGAAACCATCGTGAACATGCCCCAGGCGGCGCAGGAAGACGCAACCCAGGATCTTTTTCACAAAGGTCTCGAGCAGCGACGGCAGGTGCTTGAAGGCTGTTTGGCGGAGCTCCAGTCGGGCGCCGTCCGACCGGCCACAGCGAAGAAAAAGCCGCGTGCGGTCAAGACAAAAGGCAAGACTACGAAGAAGAAACGCAGCGCGGCCCGGAAGAGGAAACCGGCCGCAGCCAAGAAGAAAGCCAGGCCGGCGAAGAAAAAGAAGCGCAAATAACCGAGGAGGTGAGATGTCGAACTATATAAGAGTGGCGGGAACAGGGGATGTCGCCGCCGGGGCCGGGATCGTCGCCAGCGTCGATGGCAAGGAATACGCCGTCTTCAACGTCGACGGGACGTTTCAGGTGATCGACAATACCTGCCTGCATCGCGGAGGGCCGCTGGGCGAAGGTGAATTGGAAGGCGAGACCGTCACGTGCCCGTGGCATGGCTGGCAGTACAACGTGAAGACCGGTGCCTGTCTGACCAAGGACGGGATCAAGGTCGGCTGTTATGACGTCAAAGTGGAAGGCGGGGACGTTAAGATCGCCCTGCCGTGAAGGTCGACCCGCTCTGGGACGGCACCAAACGCCAGACGACTTCGTGGTCGTCGCGCGTGACCGAGACGATGTGACCTTCAAGGCGGAAATGTCTCACGGGCCAGAGGCGGGAGGCATAGTCCACCAGCAGATTGTCTGTGTCGGGGATCGCGTGGATCCGGGCTTTCTTCAGGTGTGAGATGCCGACGCCGCCCGCCTTCAGCACCGCCTCTTTCGCCGTCCAGTAGCGGAAGAGAGTCTCCCATCCACGATCCGCCAACGCCCATTCCTCGTCCCCGGCAATGTAGGCATGGATCCCCTCTTTTCGAGGCGTGATCTCTTCGATATCGATTCCGATGGGGATGGGGCCGACGACGGCCGCCACGAAACGCGGCTTGTGCGAGAGGGACCAATAGGTGCCGTTGAAGGGAATGGGGGCGTTGCGCTCATCTTTTTCCAGGGGTCCGAGTGTGATGCCGCTCGCCTTGCAACTGCAGGCTAGTGCCTCGCGCGCCCGCCGGCGCTGGGCCTGCACGAGTTCCCGTCCGCGGAGCTTTTGATCTTCCGGCAGGAGTGGAAGGATGACGGGATACAGCATCATAATGTCCTGAATCTTACCATCTCGACAATTTGCTTTACGAGTCGGGGCAGGTCTAGAATCCTGACAGGATATTATACGAGGAAAGGAAATCTGTGATGAAAAAGTTGTTGTTTGGGGCGATGGCGGCGATGGTTATGGGCGGTGCGGGGCTCGGGAGTCCGGCCTATGCCGACCAACTGCTGAAAATCGCGGACGGCATGAAAGTGACTATGGAATATACGTTGACCTTGCCGGACAAGACGGTCGCGGACAGCACCAAGGGCCAGCCGCCGTTCTCCTACACGCAGGGCAAGCAGGAGATCATCCCCGGCCTGGAAAAAGCGTTGGTTGGCCTCAAAGCAGGAGACAAGAAGCACGTCACGATCCCGGCGGCGGAGGCCTATGGGCTCTACGATGAAAATAAAAAGGTGCCGGTACCGAAAAAGAACGTGCCGCCTGACGTGAAGGTGGGCACCAAGCTTCGCTCCCAGAGCGGCCAGGAGGCCCAAGTGGTCGAGATCAAGGGTGACTCGGTGGTGGTGGACGTCAATCATCCCCTCGCCGGCAAGGACCTCACCTTCGACGTCAACATCGTCAACGTGGAAAAAGCCCCGCCGCCGGCCCCCAAGCCGGCGAAATAACGCCGGCTGTATCCATACCCATGCCGTCTAGGATTCTGCCTCGAGCGCTTGCCTTGTGCGTGGTCCTTGCCGGCGCGGGATGGTCCTCCCCAAACGGGGCCGCCCAGGTCATCAAAGCCGGTTCATCCAGTTGCAAGGCGGTCGCGTTGACCTTCGACATGTGTCCGGTTCTGGAGGGGAGCGGCTATGACGCGCCGCTGATTGACCTGTTGGTCGAGCGACACATTCCGGCGACGTTTTTTCTGTCCGGCCGGTGGATCGCCAAGCACGAGGCTGAAGTGAAGAAACTCTTGGCCGTGCCGTTCTTTGAAATCGGTACCCACGGACAGGTCCACGCCCATCTCTCGGGGCTGGATGCGGCCCGTCAAAGGGCCGAGATCAACGGGCCGGTCGCCCTCCTTGAGAGGCAGTTTGGCTATCGCGGATTGCTGTTCAGGCCGCCATACGGCGAATATGACGATACGACCGTCGAAGTGACGCACGCGCTGGGGCTGCGGTTCATTCTCTGGAACGTCGTGTCGGGGGATCCGGACCCGCAACTGTCGCAAACCCGCATGCTCGATGAGTTGAGAACAAGGGTGCATCGCGGCAGCATCATCGTCTTTCATGCCAACGGCAAGGGCCGCCACACCCGCGCCGTGATCGACGAGCTGTCCCGCGAACTAGGTCAGCAAAAAGACCTTCAGCCGGTGACCGTCACCGAGCTGCTGGACCGGTGCAACGCTTCTGCCAGCCATGACGCCGGCGACCGCGCGCATTAGGCCGTATCAGACGGGCGACTTTGTCGCGGTGGTCCGGCTGCTGAATGAGCTGGAGCCGTGGAAACGGCTGCGGTACACCGATTTGGACTGGGAGCGGCTGTTCGCGATGCCGTTGCAGGGCCGCGAAGCATTCGTTCTCGAGGCTGACGGCATGCTCGCCGGCATCGGCGTCCTTCGTCAGAGATTTCTCTTCGGCGACTACCTGGAACTACTGGCCGTTGCCGCCTCAGCTCAAGGCAAAGGGAATGGAGGGAAGCTCCTGGCTCATGTGGAGGGCGTGACTTTCCAGCGGACGAAGAATCTCTTTGTGTGCGTGTCGGACTTTAACCACCAGGGCCGGCGATTTTACGAGCGCAACGGCTACCAAGTGGTGGGGCCGATCTCGGATCTCTTGATCCCAGGTTCCGGCGAGATCCTCCTGCGCAAAACCATCGGCCCCGCCCGGCAATCATAGAGTCTCACCTAATCCGGCCTTAGCGTCCGGCGCATGATGTCCTTGTCGAAGTAGTTGACGGACATGCCGGCGTCGAGGACGATCCCTTGCGCGTTGATGCCGGACGAACGCTCGCTCAGGAGAAACGCCGCCGCATTGGCGACTTCCTGCGTCGTCACTCCCTTCTTCCTCAGCGTCAGCCTTTCCGCATAGAGGTAATAGTCCGCGTAGCCGGGGATGCCGGCCGACGCTGAGGTCTTGAGCAGGGCGGGGTTAACCGAGTTGAAGCGGATGCTGGAGAACGAACTGAAGGATTTGGCGAGAAAGCAGATGGTCGAATCCAGCGCGGCCTTCACGGGCCCCATGATCCCGTAGTTTTCCGCCGCCATCTTCGTGGTGGAGATGGAGACCGCGACCACGGACGCATCAGGAGCCAGGAGATTTTTGAAGGCGTTCGCGATGGCGATGAGGGAGTAGCAGGAGATGTCAATCGATTGGAGAAAGGCCTTCCGGGTCGTCTCGTGGAAGGGCTTGATGCCGCCTTCGTAATCGAGGAAGGCGATGGAGTGGACGAGCCCGTGGATCGTCGGGTGGGCCTTGCCGATGTCGCGGGCCGCGGCGAGGATTTCCTCTTCCCGCGCCACGTCGCAGACATGAATCTCGGCTTTCGGCAACAGCTTGCCGACGCTGTCCTTGCGCTCCTTCGACCGGACGACGTAGACGACCTCGGCGCCCTCCGCTTCCAGCACTTGGCCGATCTGATAGGCGACACTCTTCTTGTTCGCCACGCCGAAGACAATGATCGTCTTGCCCTCGAAGCCGAGAAAGCTCACACGAGACTCCCGGCGTCCGGTCCGTCTCCGACGTCCGCCATGGCTACGACGAACTCGGTGCGGAGCACGTTCTGACCGTCCACGCTGACCGTACCCTTCATGATCAGTGCGTTCATGATCTCTTCGACGATCTCCGCTTCAATCACCAGCGTGGCTCCCGGGAACACGGGCCGCCGGAAGCGGGCGTTCTGGATCTTGCTGAGTACCGGAATCTTCTTCGGGTCAAGGTCGCCACGGCCGAACAGGAGCGCTGCGCCCGCCTGGAAGATGCATTCGCAAATCAGGACACCCGGCATGAGGGGCTGGCCCGGGTAGTGCCCCGCCAGGTAGGGCTCGTCCGGATGCAGGGTCTTGACGGCCTTGATGCGCCGATCGTCCCGCTCGAGGATCTCGTCGAGAAACAGGAATGGCGGACGGTGGGGGATCAGCGTGAGTACCTCGTCCACCTTCGCCATCGCCTTACAGGCCTCCGTCCACTGACAGCACCGACCCGGTGATGTAGCCGGCTTCGCGGGAAGCCAAGAAGAGCACGCAGGCCGCAACCTCGTCGGGTGTGCCGAAGCGCTTGAGCGGGATCGAGGCCAGGTAGTCCTTGCGGAGCTTCTCCGGCAGGTCCGCGACAAAATCCGTATCAATGAATCCCGGCGACACGCAGTTCACCGTGATCCCGCGCGAGGCCACTTCTTTCGACAAGGAGCGCGTCATCGCGATCTGGCCGGCCTTGGAGGCGGCGTAGTTCGCCTGCCCTTCGAAGCCGAAGCGGCCGGCCGGCGAGGTAATTGTAATGATGCGACCGTAGCGGTTCGCCATGAAGCTGTGTACGGCCAGCTTGGACATGTAAAAGGCGCCGGTCAGGTTGACGTCCAGCACCTTCTGCCAGTCTTCCGGTTTCATCATCGCCAGGACGGTGTCCTTGCGGATGCCGGAGTTGTTGACGAGGATGGTGAAGTTCTTATGCTCGGCCTCGAGGTCCTTGTAGAAGGCTTCGACCTGTGCGTAGTCGGCGACGTCGAACTTACGGGCGTAGAGTTTCTTGGCGACCGGGCCCAGGGAAGTTTTGAATGCTTCCATCGCGGCGTCGTTGGCAGTATAGGTGGCCACGACCGTCGCGCCCGCCTCGAGAAATTGCCGGGAGATGGCCCGGCCGATGCCACGGGTGCCCCCCGTGACGACGACGGTCTGGTCATGAAAGTCAAGCACGGGCTTCGCTCATGGCGGAAGGTGTCTCTGTCTGGACAGAGACAGGGGCTGACACGTCCTGCCGGAGATATTTATCCACTTCGTTGGCGACGATGACCCCGTAGTTCATGGCGCCCAGCCAGCCGGACATGATGATGCCGACGGAGCCAGCGTGAAAGAGCCCGCCGATCTCCTTCGGCAGGTTCTGGCTGATCTTCAGGCCCTCGAACTTCGTGCCGAACGACGCGCCATCCATGTGCCGCGTGTAATACTCGAACGTCCGCGGCGTGGAGGCTTCCAGGTGATCGATCTTCGCGGTGATGCCCGGCAGATACTGTTCGAGCGTCTCCACCACGCCTTTGATGAGCCGGTCTTTTTCCCGCCCGTAGTCCTCTTCCGACAGCGTGATCCAGTCCTCGTAATTGGCGTTCGTGGAGCAGACGATCGCATACCGGTTTGAGCCGGGTCGCGTGTCCGGATAATAGAAGGAGTAGGTCCGGCTCGTGACATTCATGGAATTGAGCGCCTCTGAATCGAATTCCGGATGGGTCGAGGTGAAGAACAGGTCTCCGATGTAGGGGATGGACTCGCCCTTGCGGATCCCCATGTACACCTGGCAGCTGCTGCTGTTGAGGCGGACGGCGGCCGCTTCTCGGAGGAAGGCGGGGCTGAAATGCTCGTCGCCGATCAGCTTGTGAATGGTGGACTTGAGATTGGCGTTCGACAGGACGGCCTTGGCGCGGATAGTCCGGCCGTTGCAGACGACCCCGCATACCCGGCCCTGGTCGAGCAGCACCTTTTCCACCAGGGTGTGATGGCGCAGGTCTACCTTGTTGGCCTTGAGCGCCGCCTTCATCTTCATGATGAGCTTGTCCGTGCCGCCCCGGAAGGTATAGACCCCTTTGCTCATGAAGTTGGAGAAGACGATGCCGAAGGTGATGGCCGGATCGTCCAGAGTGGACCCGTTCGCATAGGCGATGGGCTCCATAAGGAGGCGCCAGACATCAGGACGTCCGGGAAAGTACCGCTCGAAGAGCTCGCGGGTGGTCCTACCCTGGTCGTCGTAGAAGTTCATGCCGCGTGCGAACTTGAAAAACGCGTCGACCGTGTCCGCCGGGACCTTGAAGTGGTTGATCAGCTTGTTGGTGAAGTCGGTCTTGTCGAAGGTTGTGGTGAAGGAGAACTGGGGATTGTCGAAGCGGATTCCCTTGAGTTGGACGACGGACTCCGCGATGTCGGCCGACCAATACTTGCGGCAGGTCTTAACCATGCCGATGGGAAAGCCATGAAGGGAAATGTCGAAGATGTGCCCGCCTTTCCGTTTAAACCATGTCGCCATACCGCCGAAATTGTAATGGTGCTCTAGCAGCAGGACCTCATAGCCGCAGGTCGCCAGCCGGTTGGCGGCCGTCAGGCCGGCGAGTCCCGAGCCGATGACGATGACGTCATACTCGGGCTTGACGTCTTTGAGCCAGTCCGCCGGCATTTATTTCTTGAGCACGTGCAGGTTGGCCATCGAAATCCCGCTTAACATCGCCCCGATGATGCCGAGGAAGCCCTGATCGTTGCCGCAGATGAACAGGTTGTCTAGATGCGTTCGGCCCGTCTTGAGTTTTCTCGGCGCTCCGTATACCGCCCCGTTTGCATGGCCCGTCCAGTGCTTAATGGTCCGGGGCGTGAAAAAGTCCGTGAACACGATATAGTCCCGGAAGTCGGGGACGAATTTTAGCACTTCTTGGTGGATTCGCGGAAGCCACTCCGCTTTGGCCTGTGCATAGTCCGGCTCGTCGAGGGACGCCCAGCGGTCGAAATTGGCCAGGCAGGTGAAGCGGATCATGCTTTGAGAGGGCGGTTTGTCGTAGAGAAAGTTATCGGGACAGCAAATGACGCCGCTACAGGGATCAACAAGATCGGCCGGCACTGCATAGTGAAACTCCTTGCCCGTGTTGTAGAAGATGATCGTCGTGTCATGGCCGAACGCTTTCATCGGCTTGTCCAGCACGGAGATGGTCTCGACGAACGAGATCCGTCCTTCCAGAGGGGCAAGTGTTTCCCGACCGCCGTCGCTGCAGAGGCGCATCGTTTCGACGTAACCGGCGGAGGAGAGAATGACGTCGGCCGTGAGCGTCTCGCCGTTGTCGAGTTCGACGGATTTCACGCGTCCGTTTTCGACGCGCAGAGCCTTCACGCCGCACTTCATCCGGACGGTGCCTCCGACCTCCCGCACTTTCCGACGCAGGACCGTGATGATGCGCCTGACCCCCTCCCGGGGACGCGCTAGGCCCTCGCAAAAGATGCTCTTGAACATCACCACGAACTGCCCGAACTCCATGTCACGCTCTTCGGCGTTCCCGTAGATCATGAGGGGGCAGAACAGCATGTCGATCAGCAGGGGATCTGTGAGGAAATTCGAAACGACCTGGCGTCCAGAGACAGGCTTCGCATCGAGATCCAGTTCGTTGTATTCCCGGACGTAGCGCACGAGGCGAAGAAAGTTGTCCTTCTGCGCGGGGAAGTTCTCGATGACCTCCTGCACGAAGAACTCGAAGTCGTTGGTGAAGCGAAGCGTTCTCCCGGGAAAGCGCACCTCGGACTGGTGCTGGGGAACCAGCCCGAAGTCCTCGGGCGTCAGCCGCAATTGACGGTAGATTTTGGTGAGCGGCGCGCCGCGGGTCCTCGGCGGCACGTAGTTGGTCATAGCGTGGAGGCCGACGTCGAACTGGTGGCCGCCCAGGGCGTAGAAGGAGTTGAGGCCGCCGGCGGCATAATGCCGCTCCAGCACGAGCACTTTTTTATTGAAATAGGCGAGCCGGATCGCGGCCGCCAGGCCCGACATCCCGGCTCCGATGATGATGACGTCATAGTGAGTGGGAGGCATGGGGAAACCGTACACGTCGGTACGGACAGAACGGTATCAGTCCGGCAGGGGGCCTGTCAAAGGCCCGGTTACTTGTCCTTGAGCTTGGGCGCGAGGTAGGCCACGCAACTGTCCAGGCTGGCCAATTGGGGGTAGTCGGATTCCGGCACTTCAACCTTATAGCGCTTCCGCAGCTCCATCACGATGTCCAAGAAGTCCATGGAATCCAATTCGAGCTGGTCACGGAGCGCCACGTCGCTCTTCAGATGGCTGAGGTCTTCATCCGGCGCGATTACGCTGATAATTTGGGTGACGGCCTGCTTGATCTGGTCGTTCGTCATGTCGAGACTTCCCCGGAGGTCCAGCCGGTCGCAATCGGCCCCCGAAAATACACGATTTATATTCTTTTTACAACCACTACCGAATTGATTCCCAGCATGCCCGAGGAATTGTTGAGGATATAGTCGACGCGGGGCACCGTTTGAGGGGTATTGATGACTAAGTTCGGAACCGCGCATTGGGGGTCCAGGTTGTCCACGTTGATGGTCGGGTGAATGAAGCCGTCGTCAAACGACGGTAGGTTTCCTGCCAGTTCCAAAGCGCCGGCGGCTCCCATGGCGTGCCCGATGAAACTCTTGGTGTTGTTGAAGTACGTCTTGGGGCAGTCGGCAAACACGACGCGCAGCGCCTGGCACTCCTGGATATCCCCTTGCGGTGTGGCCGTGGCGTGGGTGCTAACGATATCGATGTCCTGCGGGGCGATCCCGGCCCGCTTCAGCGCCGCCTGCATGCACTCGATGTGCCGCTGGGAATTGGGCAGGACGAAGTCCGACGCGTCGGAGTTCATATGGTAGCCGACGATCTCGCCGTAGATGCGGGCGCCCCGGGCCTCGGCATGGTCCAGTCGTTCAAGGAGGAAGACGCAGCCGCCTTCCGAGCACACGATGCCGTTTCGGTCGCGGTCGAAGGGACGGGAGGCCTTGGCCGGGTCGGCGTGGCTTGCCAGTGCGCCCTGGCTGGCGAAGCTGGCGAAGATGCCGAACGTGTGGATGCTTTCCGAAACCCCGCCGGCGAGGGCCACGTCCACCTCGTCCAGCAGCAGCATCTGGGCGCCCTGGATGAGGCCGGCATTCCCCGCCGCGCAGGCGGCGCCGATGGTGTAATGGGGGCCGGTGATCCCCATATTCAGCGTGACCTCGCCCGCCGGGGAGTTGGCGACCGTGCGGGGATTGTGGTGGTGGGACCAGAACTTCGTGTCGTAGTTGAACTGGCTGATGTTGTAGATCTCGTTCTCGGTCTCGACGTTGCCGTGCTCGGTGATCCCGAGGTAGACCCCGATGCGGCTTTTGTCGTGCGCGGGGAAGTCGAGCTTCGAGTCGCCGACCGCCTCCTGCGCGCAATAGATCGCGATGGAGCCGGCCCGCGTGCCGCGCCGGACTTCCTTCTTCAATTGGTACTTGTAGGGATCGTAGCTGCAGACCCCCGCCAACACTTTCCCCATATAACGGGTCTCGAACGGGACCACGCCGGAGACTCCCTTCAGGAGGTTCGCGCGGAATTCGGCCAGGGTATTGCCGTTGGGCGCGGTGAGGCCGATGCCCGTGATGACGATGCGACGGTGGTTGTTCATTAGGCCCCTATCAACGGTCGGCTCACGCCAGCAGCCATTTGGCCGGCGCGGGTGTACTGGTGGTAGTGCAAGCCACATTTGATGACATACATCAGGAAAAGACTGGGATTGCGGCTGAACTGCAAAAGGCGGCCGAGTCGGCGGCGGTATTCGCGACGCAACGAAGCTTTCGGAATGCCCCACATCAAGCGCTGGTACAGCACAAGGGAACGGACCAGGTTCTTGGCCTGCGTCTTGAACCAGGCCCGGGGATGGTCGCGCCAGTAGCGTCTCACGGCCCTGCCATAGTCCAGGTGGCCATGCAGCACCAGATCTTCCAGTCTGCCGAAGAACGCCTCGGGTTCGTACAGGTCGCTGATCACCTTGATGTAGCCGTCGCGCAGCTCTTCACGGCTCATCTTCAAGGGGATGGCATTGGTGCCGAATTCGGAATTGTCTTGCGGGTCGAGGCGTCCTTCGACGGCCAGGCGGGCATGCAACGGCGTCTTCGGGATGGCATAGAGCATGCCGACCGAAGTGTCCACAATGCGGGCCCGCGTCATGAACTCGAGCTGGGCCTCGAAGATGCCGGCGTTGTCGTGGTCGAACCCCAGGATCATGCCCGACATCACCTCTAGGCCCGCCTCCTGGATGCGCCAGACCTTTTCCAGCATCGAGGCGCCGGCACGGACGTTCTGAAACTTCTTGGTCTCGCGCAGCGAGTCCTCGTTCGGACTTTCGATGCCGATGAAGACGGCCACGATATTGGCCTGGGCCATCAGGTCCATCAGCTCGGCATCCTCGGCCAGGTCCAGGGACGTGTCGGTGAAGAAGTGAAAGAAATACCCATGATCCCGCTGGTAGGCGATCAGGTCGCGGAGCAGTACCTTGATGGCTTTCTTGTTGCCGATCAGATTGTCATCGACGATGAAGACGATGTCGGTGTTCTGGGCGCGCAGGGCATCCAGCTCGGCAATCATCTGGGCGGAGGTTTTGAGCCGCGGACGGTGGCCGAAGTTGATCGGTATATCGCAGAACTCGCACTTGAAGGGACAGCCGCGCGAGAATTGCACGCTGCCGAACAGGTAGTGCTGCATCTTCAAGAGGTCGAAGCGCGGCGTCGGCACGGTACTCATGTCGGTCTGCTGGGCTTGCTGGTAGCGACCCTGGTGCCGGCCCTGTTCCCACTCCCGCAAGAAGTGCGGCCAGCTCTCATCCGCCTCGCCCACGAAAATGACGTCGGCCAAGTTCGCAAAGTAGTCCTCCTGCACGCTGACCCATGACCCGCCCACGACCGTGAATGCACCGCGCTCCTTGAGCTCGGCCAGGATCTCGCGCATGCGAAAACGCTGTACGATCTGCCCGGTTAGCCCGACAATGTCCGCCCGGGCCACGCGCTCGAAGTCGATGGCCTCGACATTCTCGTCGATCAGCGTCACCTGGTGCGGCGCCGGCGTCAAGGCTGCCAGCAGCGGCAAACTGCCCACCGGCATGTTGGCTCGTTTCCCCATGATGGGCAGGACATGTTCCAGGCCCCAGAAGGAAATCTCGAAACGCGGATTGATCAAGACGATGTCGGCCATGGCAGTGCTTGACCTTATTGCAAAAGCCCAGGGGTAGCAACCTCCGGGACCATAGTACCATTTTGGAGCGCCTTGATCGTTCGGTTCAATCCATCCTCGGTGCTGATCCGAGGTTCGTAGCCGAGGTCTCTCCGCGCCTTCGAAATATCGAAATAATGCGAGGTGGCCAATTGGTCTGCCAGGAAGCGCGTCATCCGCGGCTCCCCCCCCAGCGGCAACACAGTATAGGCAATCTCCATCGCCGCTCCAACCGCCCTGGCCATTCCATACGACATTTTCCGGCCGACGTGAGGGAGCTGCATCCGCTCCAGTATCCCATTAATCCATGCCCAGAGCACCACGGGAACTCCCTGGGAAATGAAATAGGCCTGGCCGTTGACCGGCGAAGCCGGCCCCAACTTGTCGGCAGCAAGAAGGTGGGCATCGGCCGCGTTCTCCACGTACACCACGTCCACTTTGTTCGTGCCTTCGCCCACCTGAAACAACTGTCCTTGCCGCGCCCGGGCGATGATGCGCGGGAATAGGTGCGGGTCGCCCGGACCGAAAATCAGATGGGGCCGCAGGGAAACGGTCAGGAGACCACCGACGCCGTTCGCCTCTAAGACCAGCCGTTCGGCGATGGCCTTAGTAGCGGGATAGGGGCAGGTATACCGATCAGGATAGGGGACCGACTCGTCCATTCCTTCAAGGCCTCCGTGAGCCCACACGACGCTCGGCGTGCTGGTATAAATCAGTTTGCGCGCACCGCCCTTCCGGCATCCTTCGAGAACATTTCGCGTCCCCACGACGTTCGTCTCGTAGAACGAGCGCCAAACTCCCCAGTAGGCGGTCTGTGCCCCCGCATGGAAGACCGTGTCCATTCCACGACAGGCCTGCTCAACGGCCGTCGCATTCTGCAGATCGGCCCGGATCGTTTCGACACCCAGTGCTTCCAGATCGGAGTATGTTTGACGCCCCAGCACTCGGACCGAATCGCCTCGCGCCAGCAGTTTCGCGACGATGTGCCGGCCGAGAAAGCCTCCTCCGCCCGTCACCAGCACTCTCATCGAGTTTTCCCTTCTCCCTTATCTTCTCAATCCAAGGGCAAGGAGACGATTCATGACACAAGAATCCTTGATGCCCATGCTGCCAGCTTGTCGCGCGAGATCTTCACGTTGTGGCGCACGTCCACCGGAAAGGCTTGGTGGAACAGGACTATGCTGATCTCAGCGGTGATGGGATGCGTCGCGCCCAGTCGTTGCAGCTCGTCACTGAATCGGGTATACGCATCATCCGTCGTGGGGAATTTTCCCGGATGCGGTTCGATGATGATCACCGGGTCTTGGTGCCCCGCAGGCCCGAATCCCACCAGAGCGGAGTGGAACACATCCGGATGCTGGTTGAAGATCGCCTCGCAGGGGTCGGTGAACAAGAGGCCGTGACTTGTCTGTACCCGGTCGGCCTTGCGCCCGCAGAACCAGATGCGACCCTGGTCGTCGAGATAGCCCACATCGCCCATGCGGTGCCACCAGGTGTTGCCGTCCTTGATCTTGGCGAGTACTGTGTCCTGTTCGCGCCGGAAATATTCGCGGGTGACGACGGGACCCTTGACCACGATCTCGCCGATGTCTCCGCGCGGGAGCACCAGCCGGTCGTCCCATTGGGGAATCGCTTCGTCCGTGATGCGGATGATCCGCAGGATGATCCCCGGAAACACCTTGCCGACGCAGGTACCCTTGCCCATACGGCTCAGGGCAGCCGTGTCCTTCAGAACTTCGCGGGCTGTGATGGAGGAGACCGGCAGCGCTTCCGTGGCGCCGTAGGGCGTATGGGCGTCGGCGGATGCAGGAAGGATGCGCTGGACCCGTTCGAGGATGGATGGCGAGACAGGAGCGCCTGCCATGAGCACGCGCCGGAGCAACGGCAGGCTGATGTTCCGCTCCAGGCAGTACCGGCCGACCTTGTCCCAGATGGCGGGCGAGCCGAAGGATTGCGTGGCGCGGTAAGCCTGAAGCTCGGCGACGAACGTTTCCGGGTCCACAAGGGCGGGCCTGGCTGTATCCATGTCGGGGATCACGATGGTCACGCCCATGGCCACGCTGAAGAGGGCAAAGAGCGGAAACGCCGGCAGATCCGTCTCGCCTTCCTGGATGCCGTAACAGTCGCGCAGCGCGCGCACCTGTGCGTCGAACATCCCGTGCTCGTACACCACGCCTTTGGGCGAACCCGTGCTGCCGGAGGTGAACAGGATCGCGGCTGTGTCATTCGCTCTTGTAGGGGCACAAGGGAACTCGCGCCACATGGAGTCACGAATTGAAGTCAACGTCGGGCCTCCCCAGAACCAGCGCCGCCCGACTGTCACCGCCGTCTTCACGGTCCTGAACGCGCGCGGGCAGAGCACGCGCGCCGCCTGCGCGGCGGAGACCGCGATAAAGGCTTCGGGCTCAGCCTCTGCGACGCAACCGAGCAGATTGGCCTTGCCCATGCCGGGATCGATCAAGACCGGCACCGCGCCCAATTTGAACAATGCGAAGGTCAGGCTGAAGAACTCCAGGCCCGGCCGCACCATCAGCACCGTGCGCGTGCCTGGTCCGATGCCGAGACGGCTCAAGCCCCACGCGTACCGATCGCACTCCTCGTTGAGCTGCCGAAAGGAAAGTCGGGCGCCGCCTTTCGGATGAATGACCGCCGGCTGATCGGGAAGCTTGCCGGCCATCAGCGGCAGGTGGGTCGCGATGTTGAGCGGGGCCGGCTCGTTCATGGTCTGACATGCATCATGAGGGGATCGGTGCTTGGCCAAGAACTCATGGACCCAGGGAATAATCCGTTCGTACGCGTCCTCCACCACGTAATGGCCAGCATCGGCCACCAGTTTGACCGCGGCATGGGGGAACCGTTTCCGCCACTCGGCGAGGAAGTCCGTCGTGAAGCACCAATCCTGCTTGCCCCAGATGATGAGCATCGGTCGATCGTGAAAGGTCGAGAGGTCCCTGCCGATGGCGTCCACGAGCTTGTAGGTCGGGTGCGTCGGGTGCATCGGGATGTCCTGCACGAACCTGAGAATTGCGATGCGATGGGCATAGCTGTCGTAGGGGGCGAGGTAGCCGGCCTTCACGGCCAGCGTCATGCGTTCCTGTTTGACGCAGGCCATGGCAGGCGCCAGGCCGGCGAAGGCGTTGAAGCCGCGGACGGCGAGGGCTCCGAACAGCGGCAATTTGAAGATGTTGATTCGGAATGGAATCCGCGAAGCCGGAAAGGCCGCGGTGTTGAAGAGCACAAACCGCTTGACCCGCTCCGGGTGGCGCAGGGCATAGCCCATGCCGATGGGCCCGCCCCAGTCATGCAGGAAGAGCGTCATGCGCTCCAGCTTGAGCGAATCGAGCAGGGCTTCCAGGTTGGCGATGTGCTGATCGAGGGTATAGGCATAGTCCTGCGGTTTGTCGGAGAGGCCGCAGCCCATGTGATCAGGGGCAATGACGCGATGCCGGTTGCGGAACTCGGCGATCAGGGCGCGGTAGTAGAAGGACCAGGTGGGATTGCCGTGCAGCATGACGAGAGGGTCGGCCGGTTGTCCTTTGACCGTCTCCGTCGGGCCTTCATCCACATAGTGGTATTTGTGACCGGCGAGCGACAGGTAATGGGATTCGAACGGATAGAGGTCCCGGAAGGGTTCGTCCATTCCCGGACCGGCCCTTACCAGGTGACGCCCAGCATCATGCAGTTGAGGCCGCTGCCGATGCCCAGCAGCGCCAGCTTCTCGGCGCGCGCGACGCGGGCTGCTTCAATGCTGAGGGCCATGGTGATGGGCAACGACACCGACCCCATGTTGCCCAGAAACTCGACGGTCGGGAAGTCGATCGCGGGGTCCAGCTTCAAGGTTTCAAACAGCAGTTTGCGGTGCGCGATGCCGACCTGGTGGCAGAAGGTCTTGTTCACGTCGGCGTCGCTCCAGCCCAGCTCCTTTTTGAAATCCAGCCAGGTCAAACCGGCCAGCGCGCAGCCCCGATGCAGGAGTTCCTCCGACTGCGTGGACATCTCCGGCCGGCTGTCGGCAGCCAAACCCATATCGGCGCTGCCGCGACAGAGGTGATTCTGCTCCGAATCGGTCCGCACGGCGCCGCCGTTGAGGACATGCCCGGTCTTTGAGACGGACGCGTGGGTCATGACGATCGCGGCCGCGCCGGAGCCGATGGTGAGGGAGGCAAAGGCGTCCTTGAATTTCTTGCGAGTCATGGTGGGGTCCGCAAGGAGCTGCCTGATGGTCGTGTCCACCAACGGCTTGCCGTTTTCGCCTGCGACGAGAAGCCCGCGCTTGATCTGGCCCAGTGCGATCATATTCCCCAACGTCACCATGCCGTTCAGCATCCCGAGGCAGGCGTTGGAGATGTCGAAGATCGTGGCCTGCGGCGAGATCTTCAAACGCTCGTGGACGACGGATGCCGTGGCCGGCTCCAGGAAATCGCGGGACACGGAACAGTTGATAAGGCACTCGATCTCGCGGCCGGATAGCCCGGCTAGCTCGAGGGCTTTCCGCCCCGCTATCGCGGCGGCGTCGCTCGGGTTCACACCGTCATCCCAGAAGCGGCGCTCCCGGATGCCGCTCATCAGCTCCAGGCGTCCGTAAGGCAGTTGGAGCCGATCGTAGAGCGGGGATAGGCGCGCTTCGATCTCGGCCGAAGTCACGACCTGCTTGGGCAGCTCGTACCCGATGGACTCGATGCAGACGTCGGCGTAGCGCATGGTGGAAGGGCATTCTAAAGAAGCCAGCCCAAGGGGTCAAGAAAGGGGTGGTTTGCTTCACACGCGAGCCGCGGGCTAGAATTCTGCCGTGCTCCACCGAATCTCCGTCATCGAGGGCGATATCACGAAGCAAGCCGTAGAGGCGATCGTGAATGCGGCGAATACTGCGCTGCTACCGGGGGGCGGGGTATGCGGGGCCATTCATCGTGCGGCTGGGCCTGAACTTGCGGATGAGTGCCTGATGCTGGGCGGATGCGGTACGGGAGAAGCCAAGATCACGCAGGGCTACAACCTGCCGGCGCGGTGGGTGATCCACACGGTCGGCCCCGTCTGGTATGACGGGAACAGCGGAGAGGACGAATTGCTGGCCCGGTGCTATCGAAGCTGTCTCAGGCTGGCCGAGCAGCATGCTCTCAAGACGATCGCCTTTCCCTCGATCAGCACCGGCATCTATGGCTTTCCGATGGAGCGGGCCGCGCGCATCGCGGTGACCGAAATCAAATCCTTCCTCGAGCACAATACCTCGCTGGAGCAAGCCATCATTATCTGCTTCGGGGAACAAGCCCTG
>Ga0207684_10000620_pt1 | contig 42221 bp, 35 predicted proteins | sample KBSK5501metaG_FD_184342 | JGI IMG/M metagenome (GOLD analysis project Ga0207684, IMG submission 184342) | Corn, switchgrass and miscanthus rhizosphere microbial communities from Kellogg Biological Station, Michigan, USA - KBS K5-50-1 metaG... | ecosystem: Host-associated > Plants > Roots >... | reverse complement strand
TGTTCTGTCGCCCGCATTCGCGGGCTTGATAATTTGTCGTGCTTAGATACCTGGGGTTTCGCTCGCAAAGCCTCGCTCCACCCCAGGCTTTATGCTTACGCCTGCTCCGCAGGCTAAAACGGACTTTCGGGCAAAGCCTCTCTAACTGGTAACAGCGGCGCAATGTCACCGCCAAACTTCTTCAGGGTGACACTTTGTCACCGCGACTGACTGTTTCGTTCAAACTCCTTAGTAGATCGACGGACGCGATTGTGGCTCGCAAGATGATGTGAAGCTTTTGCCGGTATGACTAAAACGCCACTGTTTCCAATCCTCGTTATCGTCCTCGCCGGAATTATCCTGACAGCTCCGGTTCTTATCTATGGCATTCCCTTCTTTAGCGATGATGCTGTGACGCATCACGCCGTTTGGTATGTCTGCTTTTCGGAGCAACTCTGGGCCGGAGACCTGTACCCGCGATGGCTGATGGGAATGAACAATGGCTTAGGTAGTCCAGTCTTCTTTTATTACCCGCCTGTCCTGTTTTTTGTGACGAGTTTACTTCGACCATTCTTCCGTGGCGACTCGCATGGTTGGTATCAGCTTGGGATTTCAGCCTGTGCGGCTCTGATCGCATCCGGTACCGGCGCATATGCGTGGCTCAAACAGATGGCCGGCCGCAACTCAGCTCTTGCGGCTGCGGTCCTGTATATGGCAACACCCTATCATCTCGCCTCTGATCTTTACGTGCGCGGATCTTTAGCAGAGTACTGGGCCTTCATCTGGATGCCGCTGATCCTCTTCTTCACTCACCAGATAGTGGAGGGACACAGATTCGCCGTAGCCGGGTGTGCTCTCACTTATGCCTTGCTGATAATGACTCATCTGCCGACTACGCTGATCTTTTCGCCAATTCCGGTCTGCTATGCCTTCTACATGGCTGGCCCGGGGCAGAAGATAAGAGTCGCTAGTTGGACCATCGGCGCGATGACCCTCGGGGCGGGCATATCTTTTGTCTATCTTTGGCCCGCGCTCACAACCCAACATTTCGTCTTTCTCGAGCGGATGAGCACGGGCTATTTCTCGTATAAGAACTGGTTGTTCTTTACAAATCTTTCTTTATGGCCCGCTGAAAAACTCCTGGTGTTGCTCGTGATGGCCGACCTGGCGGGTATTGCGTGCTGCACATTCCTAATCACTCGTGCTAGTCCGAACAGGGAGACCACGCGGCTGAACGCGTTCTGGTACGCGGTTGCGAGTGTGGGCATTTTGATGATGACCCAATTGAGCGCCCCGATTTGGGGAGGTGTCTCAATCTTGCGGAAGATTCAGTTTCCCTGGCGGTTCAATGCAATTGTTTCGTTGGCAACCACGGCGCTTTTGGCGCTGGCTATTTCTTCGTTCAAAAAGCGCGAGTCTCGTTCTTTCAAAACCGCCACGACAGTGGTGTCGCTGCTCATCTTTGGCTGGATTCCGGCAACGGGCTGGGCCGTTTGGCAGGCATACCCCTTTCACAATGCTGATCAAGATGAGATCGATTACAAGAACAGAGAGATAAAGCAAGGGAGAGAGGTACCCGAATACTATCCGCGTTGGAATCTGGCAATGGACGAAATGAATTGGGAGTCTTCAGTCAATGAAGAGGAGTGGGACGGCCAGCTCAACCGCAGATTTGAATCCCTGCTACAGAGAATAGGTGAATCTGACGGAAGCTTAGCGAAAGTGAAAATTATCGAAGGAGTAGGGCAGGTGAACGTTAGTAGCTGGAAGCCAGGAGAAATCCGCTTGCAAACCGCTACGGCAACGGGTATGCGGCTCTATGTCTCGCAGTTCTATTATCCAAACTGGACTGCTCAACTGGTCGCTGAGTCATCGAGTATAAGTATTCAGCCTTCTCAACCCGACGGCCTAATCAGTCTCTTCATCCCGGGGGGTGAGCATCAGGTTTTGTTACAGCTCGAGCAAAGCTCCGCAGAAACTGTCGGTCAGATTATTAGCGTAACTTCTATCGTAATCGTGCTCGCTTACGTTCTCGTTAGAAAACGATATCAAACCCTCCCGAGAAATAACGCCGGTAAGAATTAAAGAACTCGCCGAAATGCGGATCGGCTACATTGGCTCGAACGTCACGCGGATTGAAATGGTTCGTTAGATTGAATCCGCTCACGGAAAAACGAAGGCCGTATTTCTTAGTAACCTGAAACTCCTTCGCAAATTCCACGTCGAGTGCGAGAAATCGCGGGAAGCGAGTCTGACTGGAGTTACGCGTCCCGATGAAATTTTGCTCCGCGTCGCGCACAGAATAAGGAAACCCGCTGCGCACCTCGAAGATCGGCGCTATGGTAATGCGTCGCGGAAACGAGATTGTGCCCCAGGCCAGAAAGCGATTGGGCACATCGAAAGGCGAGTTAGAGTACTGATTCTGTCGAATCACGGGCGCGCCGAAGTCGCCGAAGTAACTATTGAAGTCGTTAAGGTCAGCGCGCGCGCGAGAGCGCACATACGAAAGATAGAGCATGTTCTTCTGGGGCAATTGGTAACGTGCTGTCAGTTCCAGAGCGCGGTAGCGTGCGGTGCCCGCGGAGCGCAACACGATCGCGATGTGCCCGCGAAAGTCGAGTTCCGGGTCAACGATGTAGATGTTTCGGGTGCGGCTGTTAATGAGATTGGCGCGCACGGCGAGACGCGAGCTAACGATTCGGTCCAACTGGAGATTCCACGTCAAGTTTTCAGGAACGAACCCCTCATCATTATCTCCTGATTGACTGAAGTCGAGCGGCTTGGCGGGGGCAGTGCTCACCAATACGTTCGTGAAATGGCGCTGCTCAATGATGCTAACTCCGTCCGATCCGTAGCGCGTTACAGTGCGCGCCGGGTATTGCGCAAAGCTGCGAATGTTGAGCGGCACCTTGTCGTAAAAGAGACCGACGCCGCCGCGAATCACTGTCCGATCGTCTTTGAAGGGCGACCAGGCGACGCCGGCGCGCGGAGCAAGATTCTTTTCGTGCGCGATCTGCTGATTCTCGTAACGCAAGCCAAGATCGAAACTCAAATTGGACCGCACCATCCAGCGGTCCTGCGCAAACCCTACGTACTCACGATTGTGCACTTGAATATGCGGTGCGGGATCAAACACGATGCGCTCCGCCAGCGACGAGTCGGCACGAACGATGTTCACCGGACGCGCGGAGAAGTTCATTTGATTGCTGACGCTGTTGAAATCCCAGCCGAGCTTGATGTTATGCGAGCCGAGCAGGAGGCTTTCCCGCGGGAACTGATAAACCGCGAAGAACTCGAATCGTCGTGACTGCCGATCTTGCGTCGCGAAGTAATTGCCCTCTTCAACCGTTGGCGTGAGCGTCTGCTCGCTGGTTCCCTGCCCCCACACGTTGGCATTGAATCGCTTGAATGAGATGGCAGTCTCCAGCATGCCACCTTCGAGCGCGTAGTGGTCGCGCGCTGAAAAGATGAAATCCTTCTGTTTGTAATTTGGCGTGACTGGTTGCGGTCGAAAGAAGTCGAGTCCGATGAATTGATTGCGCTCCGGAAAATAGCCGACTGTGTAAGTCTGCGTGTGGCGACTATTTAAAATGAGATCAAATTGAGAGAAGTAGCTCTGTGCTTCCGTCTTCGTCTCGTTGACTGGGAACGATAGGCCCCGCACGGGATTTTTGGCGATGGCATATGACAGCGACTGCGACAAGTACAGACGATTGCTGATCAGTGGACCGTTGACGTTAAGACGCGGCAGATCTTCAGCAATGCCGACGACCTTGCCGTTCTTGAAACGGAAATCAGGGAAGAAGTCGTTTAACTCGGCCTTCCATTTATCTCCCCCTTGCCTGGTTTCAATCCGAGTCACACCGCCGGTGAACTGACCATACTCGGCAGTGTACGGATGCAGAAATACCTGCACAGTCTCGACTGAATCAGTCGGGAGGTTCAAACGAAAATTTCCGCTTGCGGGATCAGACGCGTTAAGGCCATTGATGAGCAACAGGCTTTGCTGTTCCGACGCGCCTTTAATACTAATCTCTCCGGTCGTGGAACGAACGACTCCCGGAATAAGCGGCAATGCTTCATCAACCCGGGCTGTTGCCAGCGGCAATCTTTGCAACGTTTGGCGCTGAAGGTTTCCGGCGGCGGTCGTAGCTCCGGCTTCAACGCCGGTTGTCAGCTCGTCTGGCGATCTAATCGTCACATGTGCGGATACCGCAGCAACGGCAAGGACGACTTTCACTTCAGCTACTTCACTGCCCTTAATAACGACCCGGCCTTTCGTGAGCGTCTCGAACCCTGTGCTTTCGACGCGGAGGACATATTCGCCCGCTGGGACCTCGGTGAACGTAGCGACGCCTTCGTGGTTGGTTACGGCAGTCGCCACGATCTTGGCTGGGTCGGGTGCGCGCAGCACGGAACAACTTGCTCCGGAGAGAGAACGCTCTTGTGAATCAGTTACTGTCACACGAAGAGCGCCGGCCAGTTCCTGACTATTTTGAACTTGACTAAAGGACGCGCTCGGCAGAACTGATCCGCATAGCGTGAACAAAATGAACAATACGACCCGGCGCCAACAAAGTGACATAGCAATTCCCTATTACCTATCACCATTGCCAAAGGTGTAGCGAAAGAGCAATGTGTGCCGTGGAGAGGTTTGCCCGAAATCAGTCGAGAATATGTATTCGGCGAGAAAATTTGGCGTGAAACGCCAGCCAACGCCGAAGTTTGAAAAGTAGTCAGTGAAGTGGTCATGGCTGCCGCCGTTTGGCTCGAACATCCCATCGCCGTTCACTCGCCGGCCAAAACGATCTGGGTAAAGCACCAGGTCGCTCCTCTCGAATTGAGAAACGGACAGCATAGACCCGCTGACAAACATGCGTTTCCAGACGTCGGCCTGTACTGCGACATGCAACGAAAGGAAGAGCGCACGCTTCTTTTCATCTTCAAGTAAGTTACCGGTCGCGCGTTCGTTCCGCGTATTGCTAACCTGTGCCCAACCGCCCGACATGTCGAAGCTAAAGATCGTGCGCGGGTTAAAAAGATAGCCCAGACCGCCGCCGATTGTTGCGCGCTGGGAATCTCCCGACTCATTTGAATCCACCACGCGCGCGCGTCGAGTTCGACCAGTCGTGTCGGCAGCGAAATAAGAACCCTCAACTCCGTAGAAGAGTCGTCGACTGAACCAGTCTCGAAAGCGAAATCCGAATTCCGACGTTCGCGCTGTCGCTGAAGTTCGATTGAGTAATCTCTTTACGCCATCGAGCGTGCGTGAACGATCTCGATCTTCGGCACTGAGAGCACTGTAGCGGTAGAAGATCCCGAGTTTCTCACCACCGGCAAACTCGCGTGTGAGTCCGATGGTGAAGCGTGTGCGATTGGCTACGGAACCAGTGTCGGCAAGCTCGAAAGACGAACGTCTGGTGTCATCAGTTTGAGTCGTCGTACTGAACAGGGAGCCGCTGGTCCGGAGATGGTCCACTGCAACTCCGACGCTCGTGCGTCCGTCATCGCCGAATCGACGCGCCGCTACAAACGAAGCAGCGACGAGCCGGTTTCTTGTGGAGCCATCAATTGTTCTGGTTCCCAGTGTGCCCGCAGGGAATTTTGGGCCCATCAATCTCACGTCATCATCAGCCGTGAACGATTGAAACCCGTCACGCGAGAACGCCACACGCCCACCGAGAACGAGTCCGGATTTGCCGATGGGGACGAACAATGAAGCCTGTGGCGAATAGCTATAGTCCAGGAGCCGGCGATCGCCAAAACTCAAAAGTTCCCGCGCACCGTCTTTATCACCCGTGCCCCCGATTGATGGCACCAGGAAGATCCTACCCTCAGTCGTTCTGAACTCACTCGCGTATGCTGGATTATCGAGGCTATCGAAATAGGAATCTGCAAAAGCTGTGAATCGAGAAGGCAAAGGCAGTTCGCCACTCTCGACGATGCTATCGAAGTTCCGTTCGTAAACGCCCGCAGCGGTATGTAAAGAATTATCGTTACCAGGACTGGTAGTGAACTCGTCACCCGCTGTGCTCTTATCTCCTTCTTCGGGTGCCTTTCGTCCATTACCGCGAGAGCCGATCTCATTACCTGAACCCGGCGTAAAGAACAGGATGTCTTCATTCGGACGAACAATCACGCCGCGACCGGGATGGACCAGAACGCGCCGGCCCGGGTTGCGACGGCTGGAGACTTCCACCAGTCCCTCGTAGACGACAACTTCCGTATCACCGGCTGCATCCACGGCCACACTGAACTCCGTCCCTCGCACGGCGATGGAAGCCGTAGGACTATTAATTCGATAAGGATTTGGGCGACCGCCAAAGTGATTGATCCGAATGCGGACGTGCCCGAGGGTAATGTGCAGAAGTTCTCGTAACGAACTCGCATCGCGATAGTCTTGCAGGACTACATGCGAGCCGGGTTGCACTATGAGCATGCTGCCATCACTAAGCTCCAGCGTGACGCGACCTCCGTTCATGGTGTCGATCTCATCACCGGGGCTAACAACAACGCCGCGTACTAAATTGGATTGGGAGTGAGCATGTCCGGAAATGACTGCGCGACCGCTGACGCCGGCTACGCGCGCCTCGACCACTCCGACCTGCGCATTTGCACCGGCGTGCAATAGGTGCAGCGCGACAGCTAATCCGAGCAGCCGAAGAAAACACAAACGACGCGATTGGTCTGGCGAACACGTTCGCCCCTTTCGTGCCTCTTTGTGGCCAAAATTATTCGACTTCGTGATCATCGTCGGTGCTCGTGTCTTTTTCGGCCACTGCAAACAGGTTGTGCCGGGCGATCAGTCGCTGAATCGTCCGACGATTGAGTCCCAACACTGTAGCAGCGCGACGCCGATTGCCTCCGACTTCGGTCAATACGAGTTCAAGATAACGGCGCTCTAATTCTTCCATCTTAGGTCTGTCGTCAATAAGTGAAATAGAACTATTCGCGCTCAAGGGAAATCGAGACTGCGCAGCAATGTTGGGAGGCAGACAGTCAAGCGTGATCACGCCTCCCGAGCAAAGTGCGACGGCGCGCGTCATGGCGTTCTCGAGCTCGCGAACGTTGCCCGGGAACTGATAGGCGTTGAGCGCGTCAGCCGCTTCCTGTGAAAGCGTTAGCTGCGATTGAGCGCCCACGCGCTCGAGGAAATGTCTTGCCAGCAAATCAATATCGCCGGTGCGCTCTCGCAACGGCGGGAGCTCGATCGTTAAGACGCTAAGACGATAAAAGAGATCCGCTCGAAACTGTCCTGAGCTCACCAAGTGATCAAGAGGGGCATTGCTCGCGCCGATTACCCGAACGTCAACTCGGCGCGCCTCAGTCGAGCCTACCGGACGTACCTCACCAAGCTGAAGAACGCGCAGAAGGCTCGTTTGAAAGTTAGCGGTAGTCGAGGCTAATTCATCGAGGAAGATGGTGCCACCGTCCGCGGCCTCGAAGAATCCAGCCCGATCCTTTGCCGCGCCCGTAAACGCTCCCCTCGTATGACCGAACAACTCATCCTCGAGCAGAGTATCGGTCAATCCTGAACAGTTGACGGCCAGGAACGGTTTGTCGGCGCGCGCACTGAAATCATGAACAGCTCGCGCGACCAACTCTTTTCCAGTACCGGACTCTCCCAGCACTAATACGGTTGCGTCAGTTGGTGCAGCGTGTGCGATCAATTTATAGACATTGACCATTGCCGCACTTCGTCCAATCAGACCCGAACCGGAAAACTCATTGATCAGTGCGCCTTCGTGCGCCGCGTCGGCCGGTTCCGCTTCCGCCCGCGCTTTTAAATGACGGCGAACCAGCGACGCCAACGCCGCGACTTCGAAGGGTTTGGCGATGAAGTCGCTTGCTCCTTCTGACACAGCGCGTACCGCCAGTTCGACTGAACCTTGCGCGGTGATCAGGATGATGGGAATTGTCGGTGAGATGGCGCGCAATGAACGCAGGACTTCCAACCCATCGCCATCGGGCATGAAGATGTCGCTTATGACCGCATCAAAGTGTGAGTCGCGTGCGGCCTGAATAGCCTCGCTGCCGGTGCGCGCGCAGGTCACGCGGAAGCCGTTGAGTGTAAGCCCAGTCTCAAGCGTCAACCGGATCGAGCGCTCATCGTCCGCGACAAGAATGTGCGGCGATCGTTCACGCATTTTGCGTCATGTTACTGCTCTTGTGGCGTCGCCACAAACGAAGCCACAAAGAAGCACAAAAGGCACAAATGGCTTCCACTAAAGTTTTGTGCTTCTTGTGCCTTCTTGTGGCTCTTTTGCCGGCAACGGGAGTGAAACCAAGAACGATGAGCCAACACCTAATTGACTCTCGACTGTTACGTGTCCACCGTGCAACTCTATAATCTCGCGGACCAACGTGAGACCGAGTCCGGTTCCGGGTACATCCACATCTTCCAATCGCGGCACACGATAAAATTTCTCGAAGACATGCGGCAGAACATCCGCCGGAATACCATAGGCCTGGTCCTTAACACGGATCAGCAACGCATTGAGGGCTGCGCGTGCCGTGATCACGATCTCGGTATCGCGAGGGCTGTACTTGATGGCGTTCGCTATCAAATTCGTCAGCGCCTGTGCCACCAGATCGGCATCGGCCATCATTACCGGGAGGGATGGCGCAAGGTCTCTGACAATTCGGATGTGGCGTTGCGCCGCCAGTGGCTCGAGCAATAGCACCACGCGCTGGATCAATGGCGCCGTCGCAAGCGGTGCGAGACGCAACGCACGCCTTCCGGATTCGAGTTTGGCAATATCGAGATACTCGCTGATCATGTGCGCCAGGCGTTTCGCTTCGTCATTGATCGTCAAGTGCATTTCGCGTCGCCGCTCGTCTGGCACGTCAAACTGGGCCAGAACTTCACTCATCCCCTGAATCGCGGTTAGCGGCGTGAGCAGCTCATGGCTAACCAGAGTCATCACGTCCGCCCTCATTTCTTCAAGTTCGTGCTGTTGCGTAATGTCGGAAAGGGCCGCCACTAATCCCAGGACTGAACCCTTCTCGTCATCTCTCGAAGTAACCGCAGAGAGTCGCAGCATGTAGTAACGCGGCGGATTCCCAACGGTAAGCTGGCGCTCGACCGGCATTCTTTCGACTATGCTGCGCAACAACATCTCGCGCGCAATAGCACCGGATTCTCGCGCAACACTTCCCTTCTGCAGATCCGTCTCGGTGAGCCGCTGAAAAAGATCACTGCCGATAAGTGCTCGTTGCCGGATATCCAGAATCTCCGCGGCGCGTGGATTCGCGAAGACGATACGTCCTCCGATATCGGCAATAATCAAACCGTCATCTACCGCGCGCAACGCGCGATCGATGAAGCGCGCCCGACTCAACAGTCGCCGGTTGAGAGTTCCCAAAGCTCTTGCCTTCCATTCAACTCCGCGCGGCAGGTGCCACCTGCTCGATCTCGACATCTTCGGTTGGTCGTCCAGGTTGTTGACAAGGCTGGTCGCAATCTCAACGCATAGCCTCAGAGAGTCGGCGCTCGTCTCAGACGGTTGCGCATCGTTAATCAGAAGTAGTCCGGAAGGTTGTTCGTCCTCGCCGCGAAGTATCAAAGACTGGTCTCGCGTTTCAATTCCATTCTCAGCTAGCCGCGGGGGTGGCGGATCTGGTCCGTGAGACATTAAGAGGCGATAGCCTCCTTCATTTTCAAAGCGGGAGTAAATGGCAACGGTCTTTGCGCCAGCTAACTGCCCTATGAGTGTTGCCGGATTGGTGTGAATATCCGCACGCCCTTGGTTCTTCGTTGACAAGAAAGTCAAGTCGTTAGCAGTCGCCAACTCGGCGATCCGTGCATCCAGATTCGAGCTGATGCTCAGCGATCGTCTGAGCAATGACAACGGCGCCGCGACAGCAAGTGAAAGGAGTGCAGGTACCACTGGCGCCTCAAACATCCAACGCGCGAAAGCTATGTATGAAAGGCCGATGATGACTGCGAACAGTCCGAAAAGAACTGCGAGTTGTTTGATGGTCTCGAACCGGCCCTGAGCAACTGTGAGTAAACCTAACGTCGCGGCCGCAACCACTGCCGCTAACAAGCCGGCGAGCCACTCCGAAACTTCACGATAAAAACGCGAGCGCAGGATGGTGTTCATTGAGTTGGCCAATACCTCCACGCCCGGCATCAACTCACCATGTTGCTCACCACGCGGTCCTTCTATATGAACAAACGGAGACGCGACGTGGTCGCCCAGCGTCGCAGCCGTTGCTCCAATTAGAATGTATTTGCCGCGAAAGCTCTGCGGTGTAACATGACCGTCCAGCACATCGGCAAAACTAAAAGTCTGATGTGAAAAGGATCCCGGCGGCCCGACGTAGTCGATCGTCATCCGGTCCGGGCCAGAAATCTCCGTCCGACTGTTTCCCTGATGCGACGCAAAGCTGCTGGCCGGACCATCAGCCATGACAGGAATCGTCCGGCTTCCAAGAACCACGCCACGGTGTACGTCTCGCACACTTGAGGCCCGGATACCTTCTCCGACTCGGACAGTTTCGACCGCAATGGACCACAACGCCTGCCCCTGGTCATCAGATTTTCGCAGGGACAACTCTCGCGCCGCACCGTCCGCTTCAGTTGAGACGTTGACGTGTCCTACGCCCGCTGCGGCAGTTTCGATTGGTGGTAAAGGGCGAAGCCAACTAACAGCAGCCGCACCTTTCTCGTCTGTAGTTTCTATAAGCTGCGCCGCGACGACAGCGTTTCCCGCACGCTTGATCGCATCAGTTATCGCAGTGTCATCTGCTGGCGTGGTTGGTTCTGTATAAAGGACGTCGATTGCGATTGCCTTTGGTTGGGTCGCAGCAATCGTATCGATGACGCGACTTGTCAAAGCACGTGGCCAGGGGAAACGGCCATAACGTGCGATGCTTGCCTCATCAATCGCTACGATGACGATGTCGTCAGGCGGAGAGATTCGACCGCGCGCTTGCATTAGCCGATCTCGCGCATAGAGATTCAAGCCCGGTGCACGCCACGAAACAATCATCGCCACTATCGTGGAAACCAGGACAATTGCGACGACCCAAGCGGCGCGGGCAGCACTGCGAACCTTGGGTGATCCACCACTCATTTCTGCTGAAAGTAGTGTCTGATTCTCTTCCGGCCAAGCACCTCGGCAGTGTCTTAGTTTAGGAAACGAAGCTTAAGCAACGACAATGCCGTATCCCTTCAGGTTTGTCTAACGCGCAAACCGACACACTTGGCGTCAGGGGTTTTTAGGGTTCTCGAACGGCGAGCTTTCCTGGGGGACAATTTGCCGCGTGCTGATGAAGGAGATGGCGACGATTCGCCACCGTCAGCGGACTTCGCCAGCGCAGAGAAAACGGAGTGGCGGAAAGGAGAATTACGGCAGATTTGCCAATGAAAACTGTCTCAACCGAGCTTTTCGGCTTGTCGTCGACAGGCGCATAGAGGAATGAAACTCTTAAATGGTCCATGGCCAAGGTAAGATAGACAAAGCATGTTACAAGTCGCGAAGGCCGTGAACCCAGTGGTGCATTTTGCCCGTAACCGAGTTTGGTCTCAGGATCAGCGTTCATAACATTGGTGACGTAGTGACTCGCAAGAGTGGTTACGATCCCGTTAGGAAGATTGCCAAGCATCGCATCCTGCGCTTGTGACATGCGAATCAAATTTCAGTGATGGAGAAGGGCATGTCACAGTACAGGCTGAGGTCAAAGGAATTGAAGGTTAGTGAACTACAAAAGCAGTTACAGCACGTGAACTTTAATGCCGCCGGGATCGACGTAGGCTCTGATCGCCATCTGGTCGCAGTTCCTGAAGGGCGTGATGACGTGGCGGTGCGCGAGTTCGGAGCTTTCACAGCCGATCTGCACGCGCTCGCCAATTGGTTATCAAAGTGCGGCGTGACTACAGTGGCCATGGAATCAACGGGCGTCTATTGGATCCCGGTGTTCGAGCTGCTCGAACGATTGGGATTCGAAGTTAAGTTGGTCGATGCCCGCAGGGTAAAGAATGTATCGGCTGCCAATGGCTGCAACAACTACATACCTATGGCTTGCTGGCTGGAGCCTTTCGTCCATCAGACGAAGTTTGTGTGCTACGTGGTTTCATGCGTCAACGAGAGATGTTGGTGCAAGCATCATCGATGCACATCCAACACATGCAGAAGGCGCTGCAGCAAATGAATTTATTGTTGCATAACGTGGTCACAGATATCACAGGTATGACGGGAATGAAGATCATCAAAGCGATTATTGCTGGCGAGCGTAATCCGCACGTCTTGGCAAAGCATCGTGACTACCGTTGCCGGAGTTCCGCTGCGACTATTGCCAAGTCGCTCGTGGGCAACTATCGAGAGGAGCATCTGTTCGCGCTCAAGCAAGCGGTGGAACTTTATGAGACCTATCAAGCAAAGGTTCGAGAATGCGAGTTGGCTATCGCGCATTATCTGAGCACACAACTAAATCGCACTGAAGCTGAGCCGCCAGCGAGTGAAAGAACGATACGAGCCAGGGATTGCATGCGAGGCGAGGTTGACATGCGCGTGCAGTTATTCAAGTTGACGGGTATTGACCTGTTCAGCATTTCTGGTTTTGGTGCGGATACGCTGCTGACCCTGGCTGGGGAGGTCGGCTTTGACATGAGCGCCTGGAAAACTGAGAAGCATTTCACTTCCTGGCTCAGTCTATGTCCAGGAACAAATAAGTCAGGCGGCAAAGTGTTGACGGGCAAAAGCAAACGCAGTGCTAATCGGGCGGCGGCAGCGTTTCGTATTGCGGCTTCTTGCGTGGCGAAGAGCAAGACTGCGCTTGGAGCCTTTTACCGACGCATCAAGGCGCGGGTGGGTGCGCCGAAAGCAATCACAGCGACGGCCCGCAAGTTCGCAGTGATCTATTACACGATGCTTAAGAATGGCAGTAGTTATGTAGAGGTGGGCCAAGCCGCATATGAACAAAGATATCGACAACGACGATTCAACGCGATGCAAAAGCAAGCTCTTGCGATGGGCTATCAGTTGGTGCCCGCGTGAGTTTCTAGGAAGGGGTTCATCCCAAATCATGTCGCTGGTGATCGTGTCGCGATATTCTCTGCGTTGCCAGTACGGCTCTTTAATCAACCGTTTGCGGCACGGGTTTCATTCGTTAATCGCTCATTCATTGTCACCGAATAAGCGGCGTGTGATTCGTAGTCCTTGCGTTCGAGAAACCAAACATCGAGCTTTCAAGCGCCGTACGGACTATCCCCCAATTAATACCCCAATAGAGACCATTCGGTCGGCTTGGAACTGACCCGAATTATTGGTGAAGCATGCCTTTCTTGCTAACAGCCGATTTGTAATCTCATAGCCGACAGCAAAGCAGTTCTTGACGTCCTGTGCGTTATCGAGCATGTAAAGGTCCAAGTCACGCCAGTACATTAGATCGTAACTGAAGCTGCCGCCCACAAGAGCAATGGCACGAATGAAGCCATTGTATCTCCTCGTTTGTCTCCTAACGTTAACAACCTGCCCAGCTGGCACCCAGGCTCAGAAAGGCAATCGCAACCGAACACGCCAGCGCGCCAAAGTCAACCGCTCCGGCTGTCTCCTGAAGGGGTGCAGGTTGCTGATCAGATCGGCGTCACGCCGCTGCACTGCGAATTTGGGCAATGGGATCGCGATTCTCCTGGGCCAAACTGCCCGTTTACACATAGGATTATTTCAAAAAATGACCCTAACGCCGTAGCAGGATGCGTTCACAATTACTGTGACTTGGGCAGTTCTGCGTCGTCAGAATCTTGGATTGTACTTTGCTTCGTAATAGCCAGCTTTCGCATTCGATTTCGAAGACTGGTTCGGTGAAGCCCCAAAATCGAGGCGGCTCCATTCTTGCCCTCTATTTGCCAATTCGTATCGTTGAGCACCTTAATAATATGATCGCGCTCGACTTCCTCAAGTGTCTTTGTAGGTCGTGAAACGTCAAGATCCTGGTCAACATGTAGTATCGGATCCGTCGCAAGTATTACCGCCCGCTCAAGCACGTTTTCAAGTTCCCTAACATTGCCCGGCCACGAATAATTCTCCAGGAGACTCATGGTCGAAGATGAAACTGCGGTTATCGCTTTCCCAAACCTCTTAGACATTTCAGTAACAAAGAATTCAGTTAGCAAGGGAATATCGTCTCGCCGATTTCTGAGAGGAGGCACGTGAATAGGATAAACATTCAGGCGATACCATAGATCCCTGCGAAACTCTCCGTTCTCGACCGCCTTATTCAAGTCTCGATTCGACGCAGCTATGATGCGCACGTCGACGTTAATTGTCCTTGTGCCGCCAATTCTTCGAATTTCTCCTTCTTGGATTACTCTCAACAGTTTGACCTGCGAGGACAGTGGGAGTTCCGCAATTTCATCCAGAAAGATTGTGCCCCCGTGTGCTAGTTCGAAATGACCTTGCCTGGCACTTCGAGCTCCAGTGAATGCGCCTCTCTCATGTCCAAACAGTTCGCTTTCAATCAAGGCCGACGGTAACGCTGCACAATTGAGCTTAATGAGCGGTTTATCTCTCCGCGAACTAAACGAATGGATGGCTTGCGCCACTAATTCTTTTCCGGTACCGGTTTCTCCGCTTATTAGCACTGACGTATCAGTGGGAGCAACTTGAGCGATCTGAGATAACACACGTTTTATAGCATCGCTTCGACCCACTATTGGACGAAGGACCTTGCTGGTATCGGCTTCCCCCGAAAACTCAGTACTCGAATTTTGCGATTGATCATTAAGTTGTGTGAGAGCAACAGTTGGTTCCGCAAATGGATCTTGTTGCCCGATAGAGCCCTCTTCAATATCCGCCTCCCAATCGTCCCGAGGATAGATCGTAACAATCACATATCCGTCCCTTTGCTCGACTAACGGCTCAGGAGCTCCAGAATTCTTGCAATCGTTGATGGCAGTCGGAATGCCACTTCCCTCTACTTCCACGACTCCCACGGATGAAATCGCATGGGCCAGTCGCATATTTCGCTGAACTGATTCGCTCACCAAGTTTGTCAGCGATACCGCCTTACCTATGGCTATAGGGGTACTACACCACGTGCCGGGACTCTTGATTTCTATCCGATTGTTATAAATCGTCACGTATGTGAGTCGTTCGGCGTCCTCGTAATTACGATGACACACGGCGTTGGCCAGAATCTCTCGTACGCAGATCATCGGATACTCATACGTAGGCGTTGATTTCATGGAGGAAGCAACAGGTCGCTCTCTGCGACCGATGTTGTTAGCAATGAAATCCCTTGCTTCAAAGATCTGGTTAAGTAGCGGCCCCTCACAATTGTGCCAATCTCTGGAAGTTGCTTTGTCATCGCCATCATACCTAGTACACCGTATCATGGCGGAAGGAATTACTTTGGAAGGTGAAGTTGTAAAAAGCAGGGCTCCAGCTAATGTAAGTCTGCCGCCTTTTAAATAACCCTCTCGACGCAGAAACTCATCGTCAGTTAAATCCGCCGGCAGCGCGAGGCGCGCCTTGCTTCGCATCTGTGATCGGTATTGTTGAACGGCTTGCGCGTCAAACTGCAATAACTCCGTAACGATATCCAGATGGTTACTGGGGATCCCGAGAACTGTTACTGGAAGAGCACTCTCTGCCTGCGAGACGGGGCGAGTTGAAACGATCAATGAAGGAAGTAAGCCCTCGATTCTCTTCAACAATACGTGCTTTAGATGCTGAGGATCACGATAGCTCTCAAGCGGAGTAATGGAACGCGACTCCTCGTGGTTCCAATCTTCTGTGAGTTGACTTTTTCGCTCCAGCAGCTCGGCCCAGGAACGGGCAACGTCCTTGTTTGTCAGCCGGTCCGGTAATGGCGGCGCGGCGGGGAATAATACTAGTGTGGGTATTCGCTTCTCTATCGGGCGATTGCGACAATTATTCAGCTCGTCCCATGTAACATCGCCAACTCTCTCCTTGAACACAAACACTGCAATGGCAGCGCGTTCCAAATGAGGGGTGATGGCTTGCGATTGTCCACCCACAAAAGGGTCTGCTCCGGTTTCCCAGTGGAATATGTCCAATGACGAATACGTCGATTGAGCCGATGCCACTTGGTTCAGGTGTTTCAGAGTATCTTGAAGCAAAGGTTTGAGGTCGCTTACGGCAAGCGCTTCCTCTCTAGCGTCCTGGCTATAACCAACGAAGATTAGTAATTCGGCCATTGGTGAGCGTGTCCTTGAGAGTGTGTCGAAAATCGAAGGCGGCGCTTTCACCGGACCGAATCGGTCAGAATCGGCAGAAACCTCAAGGAGAGAGGAAAACACCCAGGAAAGAAACTAACAGAAAGGAGAAGATAGTAAAAGAGACAATGGACTGCCGCGTGGTTGAGTGCGGGACTCGGGGAAGTCCTTCTTAAAGAGGAGCGCTTTAACGACGTAGTGTGAACACACTCATATTGTGAACGCTCGCTCTCGATGCTACTTCATATTTCCCTATTGGCGCCTAACAAGAAGGCCCGATTCTGTCAGAAAAACTATCCATTATTTCTGACAGATTAGAGGTGAACCCCAGTCCTTGCCGCTGGCACAAAATTGATCGCGCCACTTATTTGCGCTGTAAGTGGCGCGATTAACCTGAATCGCGCCACATATGCTACGGTTTAGTGGCGCGATTAAGCTAATCGCGCCATTTTAGTATCATTTTGGGTGGCGCGATTCGGTTAATCGACCCGCTAACGTTCTATTTGGGTACATCCATTCAGGATAGTTAGGAAAATATGTCTAGGAAGCTACCTACTGATCTAGATGAACGGCTGATCGGCCACGTTGCAAACACCCCAAGCGGAATGGGTGTCGAGAAGTTGCTTCGTCTACTAAAAGGGGAAGTCAGTCGCCGGACGCTGCAACGGCGTTTATCTGCGCTCGTTCGAGCTGGAAGGCTCATCAGTGAAGGCGCCGGACCATCAACGATTTACCTCTTGCCCAAGCCGGCCGAGCTGGAAGAAACCTACGTCCCTCTATCACCGTCAGGTGCTGAGGTTCGACGGCTCGTGCGGAAGGCCCCAGAGCGAGCGCACGCCGGTTAGCTACAACCGCGAGTTTCTCGATCAATACAGGCCAAACGAAAGCCGTTATCTCACTGCCGATACAATTGCACATCTCGCTCGGATTGGTGCAACGCCAGACTTGGAGCGACCTGCGGGCACATACGCTCGTCACATTCTGGATCGACTGCTCGTGGATCTTTCCTGGGCCTCCTCTCGACTTGAAGGTAACACGTACTCACTACTCGATACGCAACGCCTCATCCAATTAGGAGAAGCAGCGGAAGGTAAAGATGCCATTGAGACTCAAATGATCCTCAACCACAAAGCCGCGATCGAGTTCATGATGGACCAGGGTGATGAATTGGCTCTCGACCGTCAGACAGTTTTGAACCTTCATGCGCAGCTGTCGGACAATTTATTGCCAGATCCTAGCGCTGGTGGCCGGCTGCGTCGCATTGCTGTCGGTATACATGAGTCTGTTTATCATCCTCTCGAACTTCCGCCACTGATTGAAGAATGCTTCCAACAGATTATTGATACAGGGGCGGCGATCCACAATCCATTCGAGCAAGCGTTCTTCGCAATGGTCCATCTGCCGTACTTGCAGCCGTTCGAAGATGTTAACAAGCGAGTATCGCGATTGACGGCAAACATTCCTTTTATTCGTGGGAAACTATCGCCACTTTCGTTCATAGATGTTCCTGAACGGGCGTATGTCGAGGGTCTATTGGGTGTTTACGAACTCAATCGCGTCGAGTTGCTACTCGATGTTTTTGTATGGGCGTATGAGCGATCAGCCAAGCGCTATGTGGCAGTGCGACAATCGCTGGGAGAGCCTGATAAGTTCAGACTCAGGTTTCGGAATGAACTGACGGAGGTAGTGTGTAACATTGTTCGGGGCGGGCTAGCTCCAACAGTTGAAGCAGTAACGAAGGCGGCGCGCGAATATGTGCCGGCTGAACAATTGGATGATTTTGTTCGGATGACCATCAACGATCTTGAGAATCTCCACGAAGGAAATTTCGCGAGGTTCAGGCTTCGCCCTTCGGAGTTTCATTCCTGGAGTGAGCGGGAAAGACGATCCGAAGGAACCTGACTCGTTTGGGACCACAAGCATTAAGAGGAAGCATGTTGGAGATCAATCGTTCGCTGGTAATCCTGAAGCCGAAGCAACCGTTTCTTGATTGGGCTCGAACGCTCGAGGATGAAGACAAGGATCTTACTCTCAAGCATTTGGCCGAAGACTCAACCGCGTACCTCATTCCGGAGCTTTGGCAGGATTCCGATCAGCAGTCGCTGCTCGAATCGTATTACGACGTATTCTTCGAAGAGCAACTGGCAGGGTGGTGGACGGATGAAACTGCTTGGCCACAGAAACGCGACCTGAAGATGTTTCTGGACTGGTTCGAACTCGAGTTTCATGGTTTGGTCTTCGATCTCTGCGACGAACCAATTCGCATAATTGAGAATGGCGAGGACACTCAATGAATCGCAAGCGCATTCCTGACGGAACCAAACTGCCGGTCCCTTTGCTCAAGCCGAACTCGATGATATCCGCAAACGTACCGATGCTTCCGATTTTGCTAAGCACACGCAATCGTCGAAGGAAAGATGCTACGAGTAGATTTATCGCTTGATGATATTGAAGAGATTCAGGGATATGTCGCTGCCGATGCAAATCACAAACGCGATGCCAAGCTGCAAAAACCGCTCGACAAATTGTTTCTCAAGTTTCAGAAGTTTCTCGACACGTATGATGTGATTAGGGCGATCTCTGAACCCTTTTAGTGGAAATGCGGAGGCCAAGCCGCTAAAAAATGTCACCGATTCGTCACTCGACTCTCTGCAAATCGATGAAAATCGATTTCAAAGGACTACACAACACATCGGTCCTGTAACGGCTGCAACCTGTTGAAGAATTGTAAGTTAATGCTACTCAATGTCACTGCATGACAACGCATGCAATGCTGGTCCAAGCCCATTCGCAACGCAGAGGTCGAGGGTTCGAATCCCTTCTGCTCCACCAAATCTAGTTGTCCCAGGGTTTAGCCGATAGTCCTGCTCAACAACTCCCCTCGCACATATTGGAAGACGATTTAACAGCGACGCATTAGTCGTGGTATGAATTTCCTTGGTCCAAGTGGTCGCCGCACGCGTATTGGGGAGGGCAGGCTATGAATCTATTCAATAAAAGCACAGCAATTAGGCGATACTTACTATTGCCATCCACCGCCCAAGGCCTTGTACAGCTGCACCAGCGACAACAGTTCATTACGTTTGGTCTGAGTTAAGTTCAGCTCAGCGTCGAATAACTCACGATCCGAATCGAGGGCATTCAGAAGCGTGTCCACACCACCTTCATATCTGACATGTGCCAGTTTTGATCTGTCTCTCAATGTTACAACGAGCAACTCTTGTTGAGTTCGTATCTCTCGAACTTTCTGATGTTGAATGAGAGCATCCGATACTTCCTTGAAAGCATTCTGGATCGTTTGTTGGTACTGAACAATTGCGAACTCCTGTTGCGCTTTTGCAAATTTCACATCTGACTTCAGTCGGCCTCCTGTAAAGATTGGCTGAGTTATTTGTGGCACGAAGGACCAGGCCTTACTCGGCCCAGTAAATAAATTCGACAGCTCATTGCTTTGAAAACCAAACAGTCCTGTCAAACTGATGGTTGGGAAAAAGGCTCTTTTCGCAGCCGAGACCAGAGCGCGTTGAGCAACAAGATTGTCCTCGGCAGAGCGAATGTCTGGCCTCCGTTCAAGCAAAGATGAGGGAAGACCCGCAGGAACAGTCGGAAGCGCTTGTTGCTGGTCTAGTGGTCGACCGCGTGTAATTGATCCAGGATTGTTACCGATGATAAAACTCAGTTGATTTTCTGTTTGTGCGATCTGACGTTCGGTATCAGGAATTGTCTGCGATGCCTGGTAGACCAACTCCTCAGCCTGGCGAACGTCCAATGCAGTTGCTAATCCACCCTGCTGACGCAGCGCGATAAGTCGCAACGATTCTTGTCGTGTTGCTAACGTTTGCTTGGCTATTTCCAATTCACTATCAAGCTCGAGCAAACTGAAGTATCCGGTTGCGACATCTCCGACGACGATCGTCAGAACCGCCTTTCGATCTTCCTCTGAAGCGCGAAGCTCAGCCTGCGCAGCTTTCGTCTGTTGACGCAACCTTCCCCAAACGTCCAGCTCAAATGTGAGGAGGCTCAAAAAGACGCTGCCAAAGCTGCGACTCCGCCCACCTTGTCCGAGAGCGCCTGTTGGCCCATTCGATGATGCGCGGCTGGTGGCCAGATCTGCACCCGCCGCAAACTGTGGAAACTGATCGGACCGTGCAAGTCCCAGGTTAGCGCGCGCAGCATTGATTCGGGCGATCGCCAGGCCCAGATCGTAGTTTTGCACCATCGCGGTGCGCACCATCTTCTGTAATTCGTCGTCCTTGAAGATTTCAAACCATTTCAGATCACCAATCGACGCTTGATCAGTTGGCCCTGTAGACTCTGCGCCACGAAACTCGTTTGGTATCGCGACTGGCGGACGCTCATTCTTCTTCTGACCAGCCACGCTACCGCCGAACAAGCTAATAACAATGATTGCAGCCGACAGTTTCCTAGTTACGTCGATCAATGTTTAGTCTCCCGTCGCCGGCCGCGGTTCGGGTGTTGTGAGATTGGCTGCGTGCTTTTTGCTGAACCTCATCGTGACTTTTTCAACAAAATAGAAGGTCACCGGAATAATGAAGATCGCAATCAATGTAGCGGCCAACATGCCGACGATTACTACAGTGCCGAGAATGCGACGCGCGGATGCTCCTGCGCCGGAAGCAATCCACAATGGTGCTGAGCCGAAGATAAACGCAAATGAAGTCATCAGAATTGGGCGCAAGCGCAACCGTGCGCCTTCGAGCGCTGCATCTATTAGATCCCGGCCCTTTTCCAATTCAGTCTTTGCGAACTCGACGATCAGAATCGCATTCTTCGCCGCTAAACCAATGAGTACGATCAATCCGATTCGAGCGTAGACATCCAAGTCGTAGCCGCGCAGCCAAAGACCGAGGAAAGCTCCGAAAATCGCAATCGGCACCGTGAGCAGGACCGAAAAAGGAAGCGACCAACTTTCGTACAGCGCAGCAAGAATGAGAAACACAAACACAAGCGACAGACCGAACACACTCGTAGTATTTCCCGCAGCTTTTTCCTCCTGATAAGCGAGGTCAGACCAGTCGTAGCCAATCTCCGGAGGGAGGGTCTGTTTTGCGACTTCCTCAAGAGCCGCCATTGCTTGTCCGGAACTGTAACCTGGCGCCGTCGTTGCAATGATCTGAGCTGCGCGATAGAGATTGAAGCGGTTCGTGTATTCAGGTCCAAGAATGTTTCGAGTCGTTAGTAACGATGATAGCGGTACCATGTTGCCGTCGTTGTTACGAACGTAGTATTGAGCGATATCGTGATCGCTCAGCCGTTCCTCTCCTTCTGCTTGAAGAAAGACTCGCCATTGCCTTCCGAATCGATTGAACTGATTTAAATACAGACCGCCTAAATAGGCTTGCATCGTTTGATACACGTCTCTGACATCGACTCCCTGTTTCAGCACCTTGTCTCGGTCGACGTCAGCGAAGATCTGTGGCGCGGTTGCTGAGAACTGTGAGCCAACACTGGCGAACTCCGGTCGTTGTCGGGCCGCCGCGAGGAATTTTTGCAAGTTCTGATCAAGAAACGCGACCGAACCACCGCTGCGATCCTGCAACCAAAACGAGAGCCCACCCGAATTCCCAATGCCGGGAATTGCCGGTGGGCTGAACAGAAACGAAATCGCCTCCGGTACCTCATTAGCCAGTCTTATATTGACGCTCTTCACGATCTCCTGCGCAGTCTGTTTACGTTCACTCCATGGCGCCAAAGAAACAAAAAGGAATCCGTTGTAACTCGCCGACACTCTATTCAATAGACTGAAACCATCGATAGTCGTCGTGTACTGCACTCCCTCTGTTTGCTTGAGAATTGTTTCTACCTTCCGCGAAACTTCATCGGTTCGTTCAAGTGAAGCGGCAGCCGGAAGTTGGATATTTAGAAACAGGAACCCATAGTCCTCTTCGGGCAGAAAGCTGGTCGGCAAGCGTCTACCAAAGACGCCATCAATTAACGCGAAGCCTGCGAGAATTAACACGCCCACCACGGCTTTGCGGATTAGGCCGCGGCTGAGGCCGACATAGCCGTTCGTTGCTTTGGCGAACCAACGATTAAACGCACCGAAAAATTTGCCTAGTGGTCCACGCGTCTCTTTGCGCGGACGCAGGATCAGCGCTGAAAGAGCCGGTGAAAGCGTAAGCGCATTGAATGCTGAAATGATGACCGAAACCGCAATCGTAACTGCGAACTGTTTATTTAAACGGCCCTGGATGCCACTGACTAAAGCAATCGGTATGAACACGGACGCGAGAATCAGCGCGATACTAATCACGGGTCCGGCAACTTCTTCCATAGCCTTTAGTGTCGCTTCTCGCGGGGTCATTCCTTCCTCGATGTGATGCTCGACTGCCTCGACTACAACAATTGCATCATCGACTACGAGTCCGATCGCCAGCACCAGAGCGAACAAGGAAAGGGTGTTGATTGAAAACCCAAGAAACGGAAAGATCGCAAATGTGCCGATGAGTGAGACAGGCACTGCAATCATTGGTATCAAAGTGGCTCGCCAATTCTGAAGGAATATGAAGACGACTAAGAGCACGAGAATGATCGCTATTACGAGTGTCTCAACGATCTCACGTATACCTTCAGTCACCGATCGAGTCGTGTCGAGCCCAATCGCGCAATCGAGGTCAGGTGGAAATCGCTGCTTGAGTTCAGCGATCGTCTTTTTGACGCCGTCTGCGACTGCAAGCGCATTCGATCCAGGTGACTGAAAGACGGCGACAATTGCAGCGGGTTTTCCACCGAACCGCGCGAGCTGTTGATAATTCTGCGCACCAAGTTCAATGCGTGCGACATCACTTAATCTGACGACGGACCCGTCAGGATTCGAACGCACAACCACCTGACCAAACTCCTCAGGCGTCTCAAGCCGTCCCTGTGCGCGCACTGTGTAAGTTGTTTCTTTCCCCTTGGGTGCGGGCTCCGCACCAACTTGGCCACTCGGGTTAACCGTGTTCTGTTGTTGAACGGCGCGCACGAGATCAGGAACAGTAAGACCCAGCTTTGCGAGTAGATTAGGTTTCACCCAGATGCGCATCGCGTAATCACTGACGCCAAACAAACGCACTTCGCCCACACCCGGAACACGATACAAAGCATCGTTTATGTTGATGTTTGCGTAGTTCGCCAGGAACAGTGAGTCGTGGGTTTGCTGTGGCGAATAGAGCGCATAGATTAACGCAGGAATGCCTGTTGACTTGCGCAGGCTCAGTCCAAACTGATTGACGTCAGCCGGAAGATTAGGTTGCGCCTGTGCCACACGGTTCTGAACATTGACCTGATCGATGTTGGGATTGGTGTCGACGTCGAAAGTAACGGTCAACGTCATGGTTCCGTCGTTGGCATTCGTAGATTGCATGTACAGCAGGTCATCCACGCCACTCATCTGTTGCTCCAGTGGCGTGGCGACTGATTGCTCGATTGTTTGCGCATCGGCGCCGGTGTATGTCGTATTGACGATAATTTGCGGCGGCACGATCTCGGGAAACTGGGCCACAGGCAATCCGGCTATTGCTACCACTCCAACGATCACTGTCACAATGGCGATGACCATCGCGACAATCGGTCGATTAATGAAAAGTTTAGAGATCATGGCTCGCCTTAATCTTTTTTTGTGTAAGGCTTGGGATTTACAAGCACGCCAGGCCTTACTCGCTGAATCCCCTCTACAACTACAGTCTCACCGGCCTTCAATCCATCGTCGACAATCCACATTGGTCCAATGTGGTCACCCAATTTGATCATTCGGATTTCAATTTTGTTATCGTTCCCCACTACCGCCACCTGATATCCGCCCTGCAGCTGAGTGACGGCGCGTTGTGGAACCAGAAGGGCGCGGTTCTTCGTGGCCGTGATAGCGCGAACCCGACCGAATTGTCCGGGGCGTAAAATGTTTCCTGGATTTGGAAATAGTCCTGCAATCCGAATCGCGCCAGTTTTTTGGTCAACCTGACGGTCTGCGTAGTAAAAACTACCTTTCTGCGGATACGTCGTGCCGTCCGCCAGAACCAGCTCTAATTCGATTTGAGCCACACTTCCTCCTTTGCGTGCTTCAATCAGATTGAGCTTGGTAAACGCGAGGTATTGCTGTTCGCTAATTGTGAAATAGACCTTGATCGGATCGACTGTTGAGACGGTAGTCAGTGGCGGGCTGTTAGGGTTGTTGGGTTGCACCAGATCACCAACTTGTGCCTGTGCGCGTCCGACAATTCCGTCAATTGGCGAAAGGATCCGTGTAAATTCCACATTGAGTTGAGCGCTCCTGACCACGCCTTTGGCGTTTTCAACTTGACCTTTGGCTGTCTGAGTAGCCGCTTTTGCAGTTCCGATCTGTGCATTAGCAGCGCGAAGTCGGGCACGGGCACTTCCGACGCCCGCCTTGGCTGCCTCTACTTCTGCCTTCGAAACGACGTTTGCCTGAATCGCATTATCGTAGTCCTGCTGTGTTACCGCTTTCTGCTCTGCGAGAGGCGCATACTTGTTTACATCGAGCTGTGTTTTCACTTGATTGGCCTGCGCCTGGGCCAACTGCGCTTGCGACTGTAGTAACTGACTATTTGCTTGAGCTAGTTGCGCCTCTGCCTGGACCACCTGAGAATTGGACTGCGCGAGTTGACCTTCAAACTGCGCGAGCTGACCGCTGGCCTGCTCGGATACCGCTTTTAAGGGGCGTGGATCGATCTCAAACAGAAGTTGTCCTTTCTTAACAAATGAACCCTCCTGATAATCCTGTCGCAGCAGGTAACCGGTAACTTGGGCCTTGATGTCCGCGTTGACCATTCCCTCAGTCGTTCCGATCCATTCGCTATAAATAGGTACGTCATCTTGTTTGACCTGCACGACTTCAACATCAACTGGTCGCGGCGCCGCTTTAATACGATCATTTGATTTACTAGCGATAGTTATCAGCGTAATGATCCCTAGTACTGCCACGACCGCAATTGGGATTAGCAGCTTTGGTTTGTGTAGAAATTTTTTTAGCGATGACATATTCACGTTCGATGGTGGTGCGACGACCGCCGTCATTCTTTAAGTTTTGTTCGGCAGCGGTAGAGTGACTCGCGGTTCTTGCCTGCTGCGGATTTTGAATTCGTCGATCCACCTCTTGACGACCGCTACCATCTCGCGATTGCGCACCAACTCCGAAGGTTTACTATCGGCAGCCGCGTGCTTTGGTTCGCTGGCTTCGTTCCGCTTTACGATTCTTACTCGAGAATTCATGACGCTCTCCTTCAGTTCCTTAATACCGCAAGCAAGAAATCTGCCACGTGCAGTGACACGTCGGATCGCCAAGTTGCGCGTTTGCTTCTAAAGAAGTGAAAAGTGACGGGATATTGTCTCTAACCGTGCCGAACCGACAGACATTGCTGGAATCTCTGCAAAGAGGATGGGATTGAAGAAAGTGCAAACTACGATGAAATCTGCGCGAGCGTCACTACGTTCGAGGATGAAAACCCAGCAGTTGACCATCGGTCCGCGGCCGGGCCTGCTTGGTTTCAAGCCTTGATGGACCAGGATCTTCTGTAACGAGCGAGAGGTGTGCTTAGAGTGTCGGCGTTTCCGTCTGTTGAGCTGCCTCGATGGCTGCCTGACATTCCGCATCGTACTTGGCCGTTGGCATCGCTTTTAGGCGCTCCTCATCAAGAGGCTTGCCGCATCGGACGCACTGGCCGTACGTCCCGTCTTCAATTCGCTGCAAAGCCTCGTTGATTTCCTCGATGAGTTGTGTTTGACGGTTGGCTAGATCAAGAGCGGTTGATCGATTGAGATCCAACTCTGACATTTCGCCTGAATCTTCGACCCCGTCGTCACCTTCAAGCGCAGTCGACTTGTCAGCCCGCAGGTCTTCAGTGGCCTGACGCCGCTGTTCGAGAAGGAGGTTCCGAAAGTATTCGAGTTTCTGCTTATCCATATTAGGTTACCTCAGATTCTTAGCGGTATTAGGTTGATCGCTCGAATGGGAAAAACGAACCAGGAAACACGTACCACCTGGTTTTCGAGTCAAAGGGTATATTACCGTGGTGTTTGTGAACGATGCGAAGCTGTAGACAAGCACAACGGATCTCAAGTCTTCACAGCAAACTGTGCAAGCTGGCTGACTAACGACTGGGCTTGTTCGTGTTTCCATTCGTCCCGTGCATGCCATGCAGACTCATATCCATTTTGCCGGGACGAATACGGAAAAACAGTTTCCACGAGACGGGATTCTTACCGTAGATGGTATCGAGCAATGCGGGCTTCGAGTAGAACGTAAGGTCACTGCCAATCGCAAACTGTATCTTATCGGTGGTCCACAGGTCCCGAACACCGCCGAAAGTATAAGCGCCTATGCGGAATGAAGGATGGTCTTCTCTAATTCCCAGTAGCTGTCTATCTGCCTTACGCAACAACTCATCTTTATCCACGAGTTCGATTCGGGTGTAGATATAATTCTTGTTAAGAAATTGGACTGTTGATTCCGCGGTGTAGCCGTTCAGATTGCGAGTCTCACCGGGCTTGCTCGCATGATTGCGTCCCCACACAAAAGCCGAAGCCCAGTTTCCCCGATTGAATGGCTTGTTGTATTGAACCGACGCTGTTGTTCGGTGAATATCAACGTCAGGTTCTTCATTTTCTGGACTGCGAAGAAATCCGTGACTGATTTGGAAAGCCCAATTGCGGTTTGGCATAAACCAAAGCCGTGCAGACCGAGAATTCCATTTATGGGCATCGAAGTTATATCGATTCTCGTCAGGTTCACGTCCGTTAAAGATCGATCCTTCTAATTTGAACCACCGATAAGTGAAGCCTGTCGTGAGCACCCCAAAACTGATGTGCGTCGAATCCTGCAAGTGATGCGCCAGCGTCGCGGAAGGATTCTCAGAAGCTGACAGGCGATGCAGAACCGTGACTGGCCCAAGCGCAGGCTCGCCCGGATATCCGAAGTAAGTAAACCAGGCGCCGCGTTCACCGAGCGGCAACGTGTACTGTGCCGATAGCTCCATAAACAGGTCGTGCGGATGCTGATGGTCGATCAATGGCTGACCTTTGTATGTCTCGCCCGTTTGAAAAAGGAGTGGTGAACCACCTGGAGCAACAGTAAAGGGTTCGGTGCTAAACATACCGCGCAGCTGCAAAGTACCCTTTCCCAGTTTGTGATAAGCCATTGGCATAAACCAGTTGGTAGATTCGAACTTTGTAACTCCGCGCGGTCCGCCTTGTCGATTCACGCCGGCGAACAAGTTGTAGTGAAACATCAGCAGCCAGTCACCTTTGGTCCAATGGTGCATGTGCATCAGTCCTGATGATGGTTGCCACGACGTTCCCGACCCCATCCGGCCCATCGCTATGACATTTGTATCGCTTGAGCCTACGCGGATGCCCATCTCACCGCCTTCCATTACGAAGAGTGAGTCTGTGTCGATTAAGCTTGGGTCTTTTCCGTGCATATGCCCGGTCGCACTCTGCGAGGCACTAGCGGGCGTGTTGGTTTTATTTTCGCCAGTAGCGGCATCTGGCGCCTCCATTACTGGTGAATGTCGATGCATTTGCCTGTTGGCGGGAGAAGGGGTCGGCGTCGCAGCAGGAGTAGGACTCGCGACTGGAGTCGGCATCTGATGACCGTGATGTTGGGCGAAGGCGCTCAATGCCAGGGTCAAAAGCAAAAACATCAATATGATCAGTCGCGATGAATACATAAGTCAGTGGCCCGCTATTATTGCCGTCTCCTTTCGGCGCATGGCCTGTATCGTTTCTTTGTGCATGTTTAGGCGTCTGAGGCAACAGGCTGCCTGTTCGCCGGCTGACGTCGACCAGCGATTAATTGGCGCAGCATTGCTCTTCCTTTATGCAATTGCGACTTCGACGTGCCAACCGACCGGCCTCTTCTTTCAGCTATCTCATCGTGGTCCAAGCCTTCAATGTCATGCAGAATGATTGCTTCCCGATAGCCTTTAGGTAATTTCGCAACCACCTCAGATAGCAGAATGCGATCGACGATTCTCACTTGCCCTTGATCAGCAATATTCGCGATCATGTAAGTTGGCAAGTTTCCGTTCTCTCTCACTAGTTTTTGTCGCACTTTGCGTTTTCGAAATTGCATGAGTACACAGTTGACGGTTAAACGGTGAAGCCAGGTAGTGAAGGCTGATTCGCCACGAAAGCTCCCAATGGCTCTGAACAATTGAACGAAAACGTCCTGAGTCAGATCTTCCGCTTCAGAAATGTTCTGTGTCATACGCAGGCATATTGAATAAACACCACGGTGATACTTCTGATAGAGCTGGTGAAACGTTTGTTGGTCACTGTCGCTGAGCTGTTTGGTTGCGGTTGCTTCTTTCATTTACGGTCTCCCATCAGAACCCGTGCCGGCTTCATTCTTTCTCAGCCACCGCAAGAACCGCGCCAATATCTATAAGTTGATTTGCGCATCTCGAAGCGGGTCCGTCGCCTTATTCTTCAAGCCTCGAGCATTTGGCTTCGCGTCATTATTGCGTCACAGCGTTGCGAATTTTCGACACTGTGGCCTTGCATGTCTCGCACCCGCAATAGGGTTATTATTTTCTGAGCGGGTTTGCAAAAATGAGAGGGGGTCATTTGTGGAGTTGTGACGTGTCGAAGCTCAAGTAAGTCATCCCACTCAGATCGAGTAACGCCCGATCTCGAATCGATACCAAACGAAGTAGTACCTGCTCGCAATTGGCGCATCTCGCCACGACACCGGGGCATTGCATATATAAATGAGCCTCGGCAAAGCGCTTTGTTGCACCGCAATAGGCACACTGTCCTTCTGCAATCGTAACGTCCACAGTGAATATTTTGGCCAGTTCGCCCGCAGCAGCGTTGCCATCAAGATAGTCGTAAGCATGTGAACTCATTTTCGATCTCCCGTCGGACCAAAACGCTCGGTCCTGATCTTGTCGGGGCTGTGGCCAGAGGCAATCAAGAGGCTCGCAGCACTTTCAACAAACGATGTCGGTCCGCAAACGTAGCAAGTTGGAGCAAGATTTGAGGTCCAGGCGGCGCTCTCGATCAAAGCGGCGTCGATGCGGCCCGGCGGACGCGGCCAGTTTTTAGGAGCGGCTCTTGTGTACGCGTAAGTGACGCTGTCAGCACTATCTCGACCCGATAGCGCTTGCAGTTCCTCGCGGTAAAAAACAGCTGCCGGTTCTCGCACGGAATACAATAGTCGAAATGGAGCGGGGTTCCCTGCTGAGGCGCGCGAGCGAATCATAGCCATCAGCGGAACAATCCCCGAACCACCTGCGATTAGTTGGATCGCCTCAGTTTGATTGGTGCGCCACACAAACCAGCCGCCGAGCGGCCCTCGCAACTCCAGAGGATCGCCGACCGTGAGCTCTTGCGTGAGATAGGGTGAGACTTCGCCGTCAGGCAATCGTTCGATGGTAAGTTCAATGCGGCAGTCGACGTTGGGAGCTGAAGCGATCGAGTATGACCGAGCCGCAGAGTATCCATCCGCGGCCGTCAAACGAACGTCGACGTGCTGCCCTGCGACGTGCCCAGGCCAATCCGGGACTTCAAGAATGATCGTGCGCGCCGTCGCGGTTTCATCGTGAAGAGCGATGACCTTTCCGACGTGCCACATCAGTCACCCCAATAACGCTGCTCTCGCCACGGGTCTCCATAATTGTTATAACCGAGGCGTTCCCAAAAACCAGGTTTATCCTGCTTCATCAGCGTGATGCCATGCACCCATTTCGCACTCTTCCATAGATAAAGGTGAGGCACCAGGAGTCGGGCTGGACCACCGTGTTCCGGCGCCAGATCTTCACCTTCAAATTTGAACGCGATCCATGCCTGCTTGTTCAGGAGATCATTCAGTTGCAGATTTGTTGTGTAACCGCCATACGAATGCACGAGCGCATAGGAAGCATCCGTTTTTACGTCTGCAAACAGCGTATCCAACGAAACGCCTTCCCAGGTCGTGCCGAATTTGGACCACCGTGTGACACAATGAATATCAACCGTGAATGTTTCGGTCGGCAATTCACGAAACGATTTCCAGTCCCATCGCTTCAATTCGTTGTTCCCGTCACCTACTGTGAATTCCCATTGGTCTAATGGCACACGCGGCGTGGGCCCCGCAGACAAGACGGGGAAATCAGTGGTGACGTACTGCCCTGGTGGCAGCTTTTCATCGTCCACTCCACGTCGACCAGAGAAGCCTCGTGAGATGATCGCCATCGGTAATTCTCCCTTGCAAACGTAGTCTCGTGCTGCCAGGAGCAGATTAAGGCTCCGAGCGAAAGCTCAAGCGAAATTGTCTGCGAGTTCTTCAACACGGCATCCCGATAAAGGATGCAAGGCAACGGCCAAAAGGTCCGAACGAACGCAAGCCGCAAAACCTCACTGGTAGTAGGGGTCTGGTAGACAGCGTTACGTCAGCTGAGCCTTCGCATGATTTCGTCGTGTCGTCATAGCGACACGACGACGTCTGCTCGACATTGGTTCGACGCCTGCTCAACTCGGCCTTCCAAATAAATGTTTGGCCTTACTCGGCGCGATGAGAGTTTTCGATACTGGCCCGCAGCTTGCGATGTGCGGCAGCAAGATGAAAACAACACGACAGCTTCGCAAGTTGGACCAGAGGTTCCGGGCTCCGCAACACCCGAGACCTGCTAAGCAGTGGGATAGTGACGCGCTTCATAGTGCCAATTCTGGCGCTCCTCGCTCGGATAGAGCGGTTGCCTTACAGGCAAGAATTCGACACAGGGAGGTGACCGATGAAGGCGATTGTGGCGACGGATAAGGCTGCGGGAACGGCAGGGATGAAGTTGATGGAGCGGCCCGAGCCGCAGGCGGCTATAAACGACGTCGTTGTTCAGATTCATGCTTCTGGATTCACCGGTGATGAACTGACGTGGCCCTCGACCTGGACGGATCGCGTCGGTCGTGACCGGACGCCTTCGATCCCCGGACACGAACTGGCCGGAGTGGTCACCGCTCTCGGCTATGGCACGACAGGGCTGTCGATTGGACAGCGGGTGTTCGGCCTCACCGACTGGTATCGCGACGGCACGCTGGCAGAGTACGTAGCCGTAGAGGCACGCAATCTCGCACCCCTGCCGGGCGACGTTGACTTCACCGAGGGTGCGGCCCTCGTGATGTCGGGCCTGACCGCGTGGCAGGGGCTGTTCGAGCACGGCCGCCTTTGTGCGGGGCAGACCGTCCTCATGCACGGCGCGGCCGGCGTAGTCGGTTCAATGGCGACCCAGCTCGCACGTGAGGCTGGCGCGTACGTGATCGGCGCCGGGCACGCTGCCGACCGTCAGACGGCTCTCGACTTCGGCGTACAGGAGTTTGTAGACCTCGATAACGATGGCCTGGAAGATGTCGGCGGGGTCGATCTGGTTTTCGATGTCCTCGGCGGCGACATCGCCAAGCGGTCTGCGTGCGTAATTCGCGCCGGAGGAACGCTGGTGACCGTCACCGGCCCGACCGAGGCGCGGCCCTCTGGCGGTCTGACTATAGACTTCGTCGTCGTACCCGACCGCGCCCAACTGAGTGAGATTGTCCGGCGGGCACGTGACGGACGAGTGCGGACGAACATCAGCTACCTCGCGACGCTCGATAACGCCGTAGCCGCGCTCAACCCGCCCGAGCGGATCAAGGGAAAGAGGATCATCCGCGTTCGTCCGTGAGGACGCGGGGATTGCCTAACGCACACGAAAGTGCAATCACGCACCGAAGGAGAGTTTAAATGTCGAACACGATGACAAAGCGAGTTCAAGTGTCGAACACGGTTACGCCGACCGTTTTTTATCGCACGGTTAACGTGGAGGGGCTGGAAATCTTCTATCGCGAAGCCGGTCACCGGGATGCTCCCACCGTTCTACTGTTGCACGGCTTTCCGTCGTCTTCTCATATGTTCCGCAATCTAATTCCCATGCTTGCGGATAAATATCATATCGTTGCTCCAGACTTCCCTGGATATGGCGAAAGCTCGGCACCGCCGGTCAACGATTTCGACTATTCCTTCGAGGGGTTAGCGACTGTGACGGACAAGTTCACTGAGAAGCTGCATCTTTCTTCGTATGCGTTGTTCGTCTCGGACATAGGTGCATCGGTTGGCTTCCGGTTAGCTGTCATGCATCCCGAACGAGTCACCGCTATCATCGTCCAAAACGGAGACGCCTATGATGAAGCTTTAAATAAGGAGTTCGCAAAGGGATTATTTGATTATTGGGAAGATCGGAGCGAAAAGAACGCTCAAGTTCTACTCGACTGGCTGCTGACGATTGGAGGAACCAAGTGGCATTACTTGCATGGTGTCAACGATCCGTCGAAGATCAGCCCTGACAATTGGGTGATCGACCAGGCTTATCAGGACCGACCGGGAAACAAGGAAATCCAACTCTCAATCCTCTACAACGCAAAAAGGAATCTGGATGTCTATGCTGATTGGCAAGAGTATTTCCGTAAACAACAGCCCCCCACGCTAGTCACTTGGGGCAAAAACGATGGAATCTTTACGGTGGAGGGTGCTGAACTCTTTAAGCGAGATATTCCCAGTGCAGAGATCCATCTTCTCGAAACGGGCCATTTCGCGTTGGAAGAAGAAGGGGATCGGATTGCGTCGTTGATGCATGAGTTTCTCGACCGAAGAATAAACAGGAAATAGGCATTTGGAGGAATTGAGAATCAGGAAACAAAGGCCATGAGTACGAATGCCGGCCAGCAACAAGTGGCTATTGTCACTGGCGCGTCCAGCGGCGTGGGGTTGGGTATCACGCGAGCGCTGCTCCAACGCGGCTTCAGTGTCGTCGCCAATTCGCGCACGGTCAGCAAATCAAAGGAACTAAAACCCTCCCCAGACCTGATCCTGGTGGACGGTGACATCGGAATGAAAGAGACCGCCTCAAAGGTGGCTGAGGCGGCCGTGAGCCATTTCGGACGCATTGACCTGCTCGTCAACAATGCAGGAATCTATGTTCCCAAGCCATTCACGGAATATACCTCAGAGGATTTTGAAACGAACATCCACGTTAATGTCGCTGGATACTTCTTCGTGACACAGCAAGCGGTAGCGCAGATGCGCAAACAAAAGTCCGGCCACATCGTGAGCATTTCGGCCGTTGTGGTCGATCAGCCCTTGGCCGGTGCGCACAACGCACTGCCGATCATCACCAAATCCACCATCCCCGCGTTCAGCCGTGCCCTGGCGATGGAATACGTGGGCGAGGGGATTCGGGCCAACACGATCTCGCCGGGCGTCGTGGACACGCCAATGCACGCTCACCGCGACCTCGAGGCCCTGAAAAAGCTCAGCCCGATTCCACGCTTGGTTCAAGTCTCAGAAATCGTGGATGCTCTGTTCTACTTGCAATCGGCACCGATGGTGAACGGCGAAAACATTCGAATTGACGGAGGATCTCATGCCGGTGCCAAGTGGTAATAGGAAGGTCAGCCTCCAAAAACTCGCTTATTGATGTAAACGTCTGGCAGGTTGTAGCCCGCGAGGACGAAATTCTTCCGATTTCTCTTTCACGCTAACGCCAAACACAGCAGCCCGAATCCAAGCTGCTGAAACATCCCTCGTAACACGTGGCTTCGTATCGGAGTTCCAAGGTGAATTGCTGTCTCCCGACTGTAATTCGTTGTGTCGATATAGCGTCGATATAACGACACGGAGGCGTTTCTTCGACACTTTCCAACGTGCACCTCAACTCATCCTGCCAACAAAACGCAGTCTGACGCGAATCGCAGCAGAGTTTTTCGATACTGGCCCGTCGCTTGCGATGTGCTGAAGTGATATGAGAGTAACACACCACATTTACAAGTTGGACCGGGGCTTATGGATCCGTAACACTCGCCGACTGCTAAGCAGTGGGAACCAGAAGCGCTACATACTACTCATTTTCGCGCTCGTCATCCTGGCCGGCTACCAGATTAAGTCACAAAACAACACTAGCTTCAGCGGATTTGATCTGGTCGACCGAACAATAAACAAGAAATAAGTATTGAAAGGTACTGGAGGTATTTATGTCTATGAACATCGTTTCCCTCGTTCGTGTTTCGCTGTTGGGCTTGGCCCTCATGCTCGCGAACACATCACTGGCGGTTGGCCAAGCGCAACCGGGTGGCGGCCAAGCGCAGCGCACGCTCTATGAGCGGCTCGGCGGCTACAACGGCATCTCGGCAGTCGTCGACGACTTCGAAGACCGGCTGTTCGTTGATCCAAAAGTTGGCAAGTACTTTGTCGGTATGGGCACGGACACACGCGAATTGTTCAAACAAAAGACCAAGAACCTAGTGTGCAATGTTACCGGGGGCCCATGCAAGGTGATCAGCCGTTCGGCGAAGACGACGCACGCCGGGCTCGGGATCACCGACGCCGAATTCGACATTGTTGTTGGCCACCTCTCGGAGGCCCTTGACAAGTACAAGGTGCCAGCAGCTGAGCATAAGGAGCTGATGGCAATCGTCGAAACCCTCCGCAAGGACATCGTGGAGCGCTGAGAAGCCTTCGCTCGCGATGACTGCGTGCGGAAACCGCGTTCCGTCTCTGCCTGGTTATCCGTGGCAATCTGGAAGGAGAATGCCTCGCTGTGCCGGAACGCTGGGCCGCCGTTCAGTCCGAGACAGGGACTGCCGAGCACGGTGAACTCCACACTTATGACATCGCCGCTTTGCCGCGGGGATAATCGGCACATCACCGAAAGGACAGAAGTGAGGCATAACATGAAGAAGCTCATCCTCTCTGTATTTATCTTTACCTTCGGATTTGCCACGGCAACGCATGCCCAGGAAGTGAATAAGCTCCTTACGAAAAAGCTTCCGGAAGCACCGGGTAAAGAGATTGAAGTCATTACTGTCAATTACGCCCCAGGAGCCAGCGACGCGATCCACCGGCATGATGCGCACGCGGTGGTCTATGTTCTCGACGGGGAGGTTGAGATGCAAGTTCGCGGTGGCACGCTTCGCCGGCTTGGTCCCGGGCAGGTATTTTACGAATCACCTGAAGACGTTCATACCGTAAGCCGTAACGTGAGTAAGACGAAACCAGCGAAGTTCGTCGTATTTTTTATCAAAAATGAAGGGGCACCGATTCTCACTCCCATTCACTAGCTTCGGACGCGAGCATTGAATTTTTCCGATGAAACCATTTTGCAGAAATAAAGCAATATTCCTTACGTGGAGGCACGTATGAATTCAAAAGCCGCGCAACTCAGAGAGAATGGGACAGAGATTGTCCGTCTGTTCGCACGGTTTGCGCTGGGGACTTCGTTTCTATCCGCTGTCGCTGATCGTTTTGGCTTGTGGGGGCCATATGGAGCAAAGAACGTATCCTGGGGAAATTTCGCTCATTTCGTGGAGTACACGGGCCAGGTGACGTCTCTCTTTCCCAGTTCATTGACAGTGTCTTTTGCGTGGGCAGCTACTGTGGCGGAGACACTCTTTGGGATATTGCTTATCGCAGGCTTCAAAATACAAATGGTCTCCGTCCTCTCCGGTCTTCTGCTTTTGTCATTTGCAATTGGCATGGTTACTGGTCTTGGCATCAAGACGCCATTCGACTATTCGGTCTTCTCGGCAGCTGCTGCAGCATTCTTACTGGCGTTGTGGGAGCCTGATCGATTCACGTTGGACAAGCTTCTGAATCGATCACGAAACTGAGCGGGAGAGCGCGCGGAGTGGATAGTCTGTTAGACCAGCAACTCTTTTAGAAGTTTTCTACACCAGCGTTTAGACGGGTAATTACACGCACTTCATGTTCGTAACCCAGCATACTCACTGTGCCTGTAACGAGCGCGAACAGGCGTCCATCCTCAGGAGGCAAACCCAACCAACAGCACAAGAGAACGCGGAGTATGTGCCCGTGTGCGAAAAGGAGCAGGTGGCCAGGACTTCCGGCTACATCGTCGATTACTGCTTGAGCTCTGGCTGCAACCTGCTCGATGCTTTCTCCGCCGGGAACTCCGTCCTTCCATAGCGACCAGCCCGGTCGGACCTCTCGGATCTCTTGAGTTGTGCGTCCTTCGTAATCTCCATAATCCCACTCCCGTAGATTGGGAGCCACCTTTGCGTTTTCACCGAAACCCGCAAGCCGACCGGTTTCACGTGCTCGGAGCAGCGGACTCGTCAACACAACAGCAAAGTTGCGGCCCTTCAAGTACCTTCCTATCTGGATCGCCTGGTGCTCACCTTTTTCGGTTAGTGGAATATCGGTTCTTCCGGTATGTTGGCCAGAGAGACTCCATTGAGTTTCCCCGTGACGCACAAGCCACAGCTGCGCATGCCTGGTGACGTCTTGTGCGGATTGTGGGACTGATACGGAGTTCATCTGATTCCTATGACCACTAGCTCACTGAATAATTGGCCTGCTGGACTGGCAAAGGGAAAGACCACTTCTCGAGGCTACGCCTTCCGAGCCCAGGAGGATGACCGGGTCGGATCCTGGAATTTCACCTCGCGAGCCGGCAAACCGGACTGGGGCCGCGACACCAGAATCGGCAGAATCGCTGAAACCGCCATAACTCCGGCAATTACGTGCAGTGCCCCGCGATAAGAGCCGGTTGTCTGGCGCATGTAGGCTATCAGCAATGGACCGACCGCGCTGGCAGTGCCCCAGGCCGTAAGCATCAGACCATAGATTGGTCCAACATTCTTCGACCCAAAATAGTCAGCAGCAAACGCCGGCATCGTTCCGAAACCGCCGCCGTAACACATAAGCACGATGAAGGTCACAATTGTCATTAAGGAGATCATTGTGACGTTTGGAAGAAACCAGAAGAGCAGAACCTGCAGAACGAACATCACGAAAAGTGTTGCTCGTCTCGTGATTAAATCGGAAACCCACGCCCAAAACACACGCCCGACTGCATTACCGATGCTAGCGACTCCGACCATACTCGCCGCCACCACTGCACTGACGCCCACAAGTTCCTCAAAGATGGGCGCCTCCTGCGAGATGATTGAGATGCCTGCGAACGTATTCAAAAATAGAAGTAACCAGAGTGCATACCATTGCCAGGTCTTGAGCGCTTCGACGAGCGTGTAGTCGCGTCCAGCTCGCTGCGAAACTTCGGAATGCGTTGGAGTCCAACCCTCGGGCCTCCAGCCCTCGGGAGGATTCTGCATGAACAAGGCAGCAACAACCGTCACCACCAAATATGCAATTCCCAAATATGCAAAGGTACTAAGTACACCAACGCTTTGAATAAGTTCGGTCGCTACAGGCGCCGTGATGAGAGCGCCTGCTCCAAAACCGCCAACCGCTATTCCCGTGATCAGTCCGCGGCGATCCGGAAACCATTTCACAAGGACTGCCACAGGCACAATGTAGCCAAGACCAAGACCAACTCCGCCAATCAATCCATAACTGAGATATAGCCACCACAGTTTGTGAGCTGAGAAGCTTGCGAGAAATACGCCCAGTCCGTAAAGCACTCCTCCGGTTAAGGCAACCACGCGGGGACCCTCGCGATTTATCCAGAGTCCGCCAAAGAACGCGGATATTCCTAGTACGAAGATGCTGATCGTAAACGTCAACGTTACTTCCGAGATACTCCAGCCGAACTGTCTCGCGAGCGGAACGCGAAATACGCTCCAGGCGTAGACAGCACCCAACGCTAGCTGCATGAATACTCCCGCGAGAGCAATGGTCCATCGATTATGACTGCGCATTATTTCCCCTTGAACGCATCAGCGAACTGTCTACTTTTGTTCAGGCACCTTCGCAGCTAGGTTTCTTCCAAACATCTCGAGCAAATCGTTGAAAGCCGCCAGGCCGCGACGAAAATCTTTGTTGCGCCAGAACGTGCTCACCAGTTTGATAAGTCCGGGCGGCTTGCTTTTTCGGGCGTTGGCCTGGACCAAAGCCTTTGGAACTGCGCGCGTCAGATCGTTGAGCAAGGCTGGCTCGATCTCACCGAGGGCCGTGACGATCAGGAGCAGGTTTCGAGATGCGCGAATGGCCGCTGGTCCACTTGCTACTGCGACGGCCTGCTCCACAATCTTTTCGCTTCCGCCTAATGTTCCCCGCATCAACTCGAGCACGCCATGATCGTGCAGCTTCTGCAAGACTTCGTAGGCAGCCAACAAGGCCTCTGCGTGTTCCAATGGTGCTTGCTCAAGCCGGGCGCTAAGTTCCCGATCAGGATCGCGCGGCGCCAAATGTAATTGAATCGGTTGAGCCATCTTCTTTTCTCCGCTACGGCCCTTGCCTCCGTTGGATCTGGACCAGCTTTGATCCCGGAGGGTGATAGTCAGCCCGCTGCCATTTGCGGTCGACCTCCACTCCACGCTGTGGCGTCGGATGACCCCAACGCGAGTTGGTCCGGGGCAGCGGGCTGTCGCCGATCTCAGGCAACACCCCCATATGCACTGAGACCTCCTTGAAAGCCGGAGTATGGGTGACGGGATCAGTGTGGCTGCTAGTCAATCGATTGATGGGGCTCTCGATTGAATTCATCGGCATGTAGAGCTGTCGTCCGTGAACTCGGTCTGTCACCACAGCGCGCACGCGAACCCGACCATAACGTGAAGTAAGGTGAACCCAGGTTCCCGTTTGGATGTCACGCTCCTGGGCCAACTCTGGTGAGACTTCAACAAACGTATCTGGTGCCTTCTCGCGAACGCCAGCGGTGCGATAAGTCAGGTTGCCCTCATGAAAATGCTCGAGCAGCCGACCATTGTTTAAATGCAGATCAAACTCAGCGTCGGGTTGTTCCGGCGCTTCCTGCCAACTCAAAGGAAAGAGCCTGGCTTTTCCGCCCGGCATGAAAAACTCCTTGGTGTAGAGCAATGGTTGATCGCTCCCGTCTGGATCAACCGGCCATTGCAAAGACTTGTATCCTTCGAGTCTTTCGTAGCTCACACCGGCGAACATAGGTGTCAGCGAGGCAATTTCTGCCATGATTTCCGAAGGATGCTGGTAGTGCCATGACGCGCCAAGGTGATTGGCAACGTCCTGGATGATCTGCCAATCGGGACGACAACCTTTCAGCGGCTCGAACACTTCATAGAGCCGCTGGATTCGGCGCTCAGTACTCGTGAAGGTGCCTTCTTTTTCCAGACTCGGAGCCGCAGGTAGAACTACGTCCGCATACTGGCAAGTAACGCCGAAAAAGATGTCCTGCACAACAAAGAACTCAAGCTTGGAAAACGCATCGCCAACATAGTTCGCGTTCGAATCGACGATGCTCATCTCCTCTCCGATCAGATACATCGCTTTGACCTGGCCTTGCTCTATGGCATCCACCATCTGGTGATTGTCGAGTCCTTTGGTTGAAGGCAACGTTACCTTCCAAGCCGCCTCAAAGCGTGCGCGGATCTCAGAATCATCAACCGACTGATAACCAGGAAGATTGTTGGGCATCGACCCGTTGTCGCTTGCTCCCTGTACATTGTTGTGTCCGCGCAACGGATACGCGCCGGTTCCGGGGCGCATGTAGTTCCCTGTGATCAGCAACAGGTTCGACATCGCCGTTGACGTATCCGAGCCCTGACTGTGCTGCGTAACGCCCATGGCCCAGAGAATGCAAACGCGCTCTGCCTCTGCAATCAAGTGGGCCACTTTCTTCAAGGTATCGACGGGCACGACACAGCGTTTGGACGCAAACTCCAAGGTGAACGGCTCAAGGCTCTTGCGATAGTCATCGAATCCATTCACCCATTGATCGATGAAGTCACGCTTTATCAGGCCGTGATCGATCAAGTAACGACTGACTGCCGAAAGCCAGATAAGATCGGTTCCTGGTTGTGGCTGCAGGAAGACGTCCGCGCGGCGCGCCATTTCGTGTTCGCGTAGATCGGAAACGATTACTTTTTGACCGTGCAGTTTCTGGGCTCGCTTTACGCGCGTTGCGAGCACCGGGTGACTCTCAGCCGTGTTGCTGCCGACAATGACGACAAGATCGGCCTGCGCAATATCGCTGATTGAACCTGAGTCACCGCCGTAGCCAACTGTGCGAAACAAGCCTGTGGTTGCCGGCGACTGGCAGTAACGCGAACAGTTGTCGATGTTGTTCGTGCCGATCACTGCGCGCGCCAGCTTCTGCATGAGATAGCTTTCTTCGTTGGTACATTTGGACGATGAGATCAGCCCAATTGAGTCTGGTCCACTTTTCGCTTTGATCTCGCTCAAGCGTCGAGCTATCAGGCTCAGCGCTTCTTCCCAAGCGGCTTCGCGAAAACTGTCGCCTTCGCGGATAAGCGGCTTCGTCAATCGATCAGCGCTGTTGATATGGTCCCAGGCAAACTTTCCCTTGATGCAGGTAGAGATGCCATTTGCAGGGCCATCAAGTGACTCGACCTTAAGAATGTGTCGATCCTTGGTCCACATATCGAAGCTGCACCCGACTCCACAATAGGTGCACACAGTCTTTGTGCGGCGAATGCGCGAGTGGCGCATCGCCGCTTCTGCTTCAGATATGCGGAAGATGGCCCCATATCCGGTTTCAGGCTCGATTCCCTTAACGGCATCGATCATGCCCTCCAGGGTGGACTTTGGAAGCCCTGTAAAAAATCCTGCATGGCCCAGCATCGACGTTTCCATTAGCGCGTTGCAGGGACAAACAGTGATGCAGTGCCCACAGGAAACACAGCTCGAATCACCAATCGGCACACCACCATCCCAGAGCACACGTGGGTGCGGGTCTTCCCAGTTAATTGATAGGGTTTCATTCACCTCAACGTTTTGACAGGCTTCCACACAGCGGCCACATAAAATGCATTGGTCCGGATCATAGCGATAGAACGGATTCGTGTTGTCGACTTCGTAGGGTTTGGTTCGAAACGGAATCTCCTGATGTTCGACTGCCAGAAATTTCGTCGTGTTATGGACTGTGCAGTCGCCGTTGCTGTTGTCGCAGACAGTGCAGTAGAGAAGATGATTGCTCAGAATGCGATCCATTGCTTCGCGCTGCGCATCATTCGCGGCGGCAGAATTCGTGTTGATACTCATTCCCGCTGAAACGGTGGTAGCACATGCTCTGACAAGGGCGCCGTCAACTTCGACCATGCAGGTATCGCAGGTCTGGATTGGACCAAGTTGCAGGTGGTAGCACACTTGCGGGATTTTGATCTCACTGCGGTTGATGAGATCGATGAGACGCTCACCAGCCGTTGCTTCGTGGACCAAGCCATCAATCCTGATACCGAGCACCCCAGATTCCCTCCTTGTGGATTTCTCTGTTCACTTCGCCAACTTTGTATTTGCTCCCGATTGCGGTCTCTTGCTAGAGGCCGAGATCGCTGAGTCCCGGATGATGATCGGGTCGACGCCCCAGCGGCCAGTGGTACTTGCGCTCCGATTCCTTGATTGGCAGATCATCGATAGATGCAAAGCGCAAGCGCATTAGTCCTTTCTCGTCGAATTCCCAATTCTCGTTCCCATAAGAGCGAAACCAACTCCCAGAGTCATCGTGCCATTCGTAAGCAAAACGCACGGCAATGCGATTGCCATCAAAGGCCCAGAGTTCTTTAATTAATCTGTAGTCGAACTCCCTTGACCATTTACGTTTGAGAAAAGCGACGATCTCCTGACGGCCGTTCGCAAACTCCGCACGATTTCTCCAGCGAGAATCGACTGTGTAGGCCAAACTGACTTTTTCCGGATCACGAGAATTCCACGCATCTTCGGCAAGACGAACCTTCTGAATAGCAGTTTCACGAGTAAATGGCGGCAGCGGTGGACGTGACGCACTTTCTTTTCCAGACCCTGGATCAGTCATCCCAATCTCCTGATGTATATCCGTTGGTTGCATTGAGACTCGACATTAAAGTTGAGAAATGAACCCAACGCTTGGTCGAGTTTCAGCGCAAGCATTGGGCCAATAGTGAACTCGCTGTTAATTAGGCTTATGAGGCAGTGACGTCGAATCTTCGTCGTCGGAGTGTCGAAACAACGTCGGCGTGTCGCTATAACGACAGTAGGGCTATCGCAGCCTGAACGCATTTTTGGGTTTAGTCGCTGGTCCAACAGGTCTTGGCATCAAGACGCCATTCGACTATTCGGTCTTCTCGGCAGCCGCTGCAGCATTCTTACTGGCGTTCTGGGAGCCTGACCGATTCACGTTGGACAAGCTTCTGAATCGATTACGAAACT
>Ga0207684_10000619_pt1 | contig 42259 bp, 37 predicted proteins | sample KBSK5501metaG_FD_184342 | JGI IMG/M metagenome (GOLD analysis project Ga0207684, IMG submission 184342) | Corn, switchgrass and miscanthus rhizosphere microbial communities from Kellogg Biological Station, Michigan, USA - KBS K5-50-1 metaG... | ecosystem: Host-associated > Plants > Roots >... | reverse complement strand
GAATGTTCTAACTACGCCGCTACATTCGCGGTCCTGGCAATCGCGGCCGGAACAGGCTTGACGGTTGCGGGTCGCGCAATCGAAGCCGGCGTAGTTAGAACATTCGCGGGTCTCGCAATCGAAGGCGGAGCGAGTGCGGGCGCGGCAGCGGGTGTCGCATACTCAATGCGCGGTTCGGGTTCGGGCATCGGCGCCAGGGCTCGGGCCGTAGCTTCGCGCTCAACTCCGATCGAAACTTGCGGGATGGAATGAATCGGCCTGGCCGGTTCAATCTTTGGAAGCGCAGCGCGGCTGGCATTCTCGCTCGCGCGCTTCACACGCGTCAGTGCCGCTTCAACTATATTGGAACTGCTTCGCCGCGCAGGAGGTGCTGAAGGCTCGGGCTGATAACTCATCTCGGAACGCAGAACCGCGGCGCGCACGCCCGCCGGAGTCACTGGTGCCACGAATCTTTCGTCAGCTAACGCGCTCGCGACTGAGTTCGAATGATTGAGGTCAAGTGAAGGCGTTGGCTCGGGGGAGGGAGTCTCACTCGAATCGCTGGAAGCTTTTCTGGCTCTTATTGCTCGCACCTTTTCATTGAGTTCGAGACGCCAGGCCGGAAGCGCGGGAGCCGCGGCCACGGGCTGAGTTGCCACGCCTGCCCGCTTCGGAAATTCCAGAAGCCTCGAATCCTTTGAGTTCCGCCCACGTTTGGAGGTGGAACGATGACAACGTGGACAACGTGGAGAGGAGTTAGTAAAGGAATGCCCGCAACCAACACATTTCATGCTCAGAGCACCTCACTAAGATGGGGGGCATCCTGGGTGATTCGCGCGCGATAGTATCAGAAAGCTCGCAACTGGGTCAATAACAATGTTTGCTTAAAGGAGAATCTCATTCCATCGCGAACGCGGTATTGTTTCAATAAAGCAACCGCTACTCTTTCCCCGCGACTTTTTTGGATGTTCCGCTCGCCGAAGCAGCCGGTTCTTCGGATGCGAGCGATGGGAGCCCCAATGCTTTCCTTACCTCAATCTCTATTCGGCTCGCGATCGACTGATCCGACTTGATCAGGTTCTTGGCGTTTTCGCGACCCTGGCCGAGCCGCTCACCTTTGAAGCTAAACCACGCCCCGCTTTTTTCGACGATCTTATTCTCAACGGCCAGATCAAGCAGATCGCCTTCCCGCGAAATCCCTTCGCCGTACATTATGTCGAACTCGGATTCCTTGAATGGCGGCGCCAGTTTGTTCTTAACGACCTTCACCCGTGTGCGATTGCCTACAACCGAGTCGCCGTCCTTGATCGAGCTTGTGCGGCGAATGTCGAGCCTCACCGAGGAATAGAATTTCAGCGCGCGGCCGCCGGTCGTGGTTTCGGGACTGCCAAACATAACGCCGATCTTCTCGCGAATCTGGTTTATGAAAACCAGACAAGTGTTCGAACGCGCCACAACGGCGGTCAGCTTCCTTAGCGCCTGCGACATCAAACGGGCCTGAAGTCCCGGCAGCGAATCTCCCATTTCTCCATCAAGCTCAGCCCGGGGAACCAGCGCGGCGACCGAATCAATCACCAACACATCGACGCCGCCTGATCGCACCAAAGCCTCGGCGATTTCGAGCGCCTGCTCGCCCGAATCGGGCTGCGAGATGAACAGGTCGTCGACCTTGACGCCGAGCTTCCCGGCGTACTGAGCATCCATCGCGTGTTCGGCATCGATGTACGCGGCCACTCCACCGGCCTTCTGCGCCTGCGCGACAATGTGAAGAGCAAGCGTAGTCTTGCCGCCGGACTCCGGGCCGTAAATTTCGACGATTCGCCCTCGTGGCACTCCGCCGATTCCAATCGCTGCGTCCAGGCTCAAGCACGAGGTCGATATCGCGGGGACATCGACGACTTTCTTTTCGCCAAGCCTCATGATTGAACCCTTGCCAAACTGCTTCTCGATGTTCGCGATTGCAATGTCTATAGCACGGTTCCGCTCTGCTCGATCATCTGCCATTGTTATGTATCCCTTTCTGTCCGAGGTGCCCCAGGAACGCTCACTATACCAAACCAAAAACCACCTTCCAAAATCAATTTGTCACGGTTAGTCAATGAAGCTGATGCCTGTAAGCTGGTTACGTGCCGAAGTAGGAGTTTCCCCGAAAGTCCCGCTGGCTGAACATTACTTGAGCCCAATCTCGCTTTGTAGTCGTCGTAAGGCGGGCGGCGACGGGCTCTTGTCATTCATTTGCCTTCGCAGAATATTCGCTTAAGCAGTCAATGCTCGAAGCTGAATGTTGACCCTGACAGGGTGGACGGCTCTTGCGTTATCATCGTCGGACCAAGCGCTCTGTAAGCTACTCAACAGACAAGTCATTTACAAAGAAAGCGGAGTGTTCGCGCAACAGTCCATCATGCACTCGATTCCATCGACTGTCGAACAGCCTGAATAGTGCCCCAGGCAACCTCCCTGCTCATCCTTACCGCAGCTACAGGAGCAACCATGAGTTCCTGGACGCGGGTTGGGTTGTCCGCTGTTCTTGTTTCCATTCCGCTGCTCTTTGTCAGACCGAGGCTTGTTTGCATTTGCGCTAACCGCCTTGCTTCCCCGTTTACGCCTGTCCGAACCGGACGGTTGAGCTATCGGAGCAAGCACAAAGATGGCAAGAACCACGACAGCGAAAGGTGCCCTGAATCGATTTGTTTCATTTGCACTTAACATCGGAACACTCCTTAGGATTCTTGCTTGAGTTTTTCGTTGAGCTCGTTCCACAGCCTAGCCCTTTCCTCAATTCGTTCTCTCGTAGCCGTTCCTCTGCGGACATCTGCATAGTAGTCAACGGTATCACCGGCATACCGTATGAGCTTAGAGCAGGTATCCTCCCCAAACAAGATGCAGTTTCGATTCAGCAACTCAGACAATCGCGTTTCCAGAGTTTGCACAGCTTCGCTTTGCCTTCGCAACTCGCTAGGATCGCTGTGAGGTGGTATTCGGACAAAGACGGTAGGCCCGGAATCGCTCTTCAGCTCAACTTGTGCGATCAGATCACTAACTGAGGTTTGAAACACGTAAATAGTGCTCAATGCCTCGGCGAGTTTGTTTGCTTTGATTTTATCAACATCAATAGATGGTTCCCTCCTACTCTGCCAAAGAGTTTGGTGGGAATAGAAGACAATGAGACCTGCTCCGAGCGCGCCAGAACATATAAGCAAGACCAGGTTGGCCAGCATACGCTCCCACAGAGTCGCGGATGACCACGGTTTATTGACTGAGGCATTGATGGTATTCCTGAAGAACGCCCCTATGGTGTTGGTGATATGCGTATCAATCGCTTGATCCGCGCCCTTCTCATTGGCACTCACTCTCTCTATGACATAGTCGAGAGGTTCACGATGTACGACCGCAAAAAGGTTGAGAGCTTCGGCAAGTCGGGTATTGGCATCTTCAAGGTCGTGGTCTCGTGGAATGATTAGCCTGAGTGGTTTTCCTTCATCGTCGTTTGGACCTTCAAAAAGCAGGATTTTGTCGTTAGCGTGGTCGATGTGCTTCCACCCACTCCTCATAAGAAGGTCTCTAAAGTTCCCGATCGAAATGCTCTGCACGATGACATCGCTTGCCGATATCTTATTCACTGCCATTCTCCCGATTCGACCTTCGCAAGCAAGCTCTTCACGGCGTCGGAATCTAGACGGTTAGAACGTGGGATTCGTATAGTACAGTGTGAGTCCTCGGTTGGATCTCCAACCAAGCGTTTCCAGTAGGAGCATTTTCTTAATAGAAGACGCTCCTCATCGGTGTCAAGCCACGCTGTTGGGTCGCGTGGAAGGCACATCAAGATCAGTATTCGCGGTAGTGCCCTGGTCCTATTATTCTGGCGCACTATTTTATTGTAGGAGCTAGCTTTCATTCTATAGATTACATCATCTCCCTCACACTTCCACTGGATGGTGGCCTTCACTTGAAAATCAAGGCAAAACCCAGTGTCCTCTCGCTCGCCATCGACTAAGGATATCCTCCGGATGGTGCCATCTACTCCATAGTCGTGTTGTTGAACATTCTGCTCCAGCTTGATATTCAGCCCGGCGTGACCAGCTATAGCCTGGACATAGGCCCGGCTAAGACTTTCCTTCCTATGATTCTCAGTCAGCACAGAAAAGCTCCCATCAAGAGTTTCTGCCCTCCTCACAGCAAGCAGCACAGCAAGCAGCAAGGACTCCTCACAGCAAGCAGCACAGCAAGCAGCAACAGCAAGCAAAGCAGCAAGGAGGGGTCAGACTTTACAAATTGACTTTTCGCATTGAGATTTGAAGCTCATCTCTTTCCAGGCTTCAGAAACCTCTCCAGCTTTGCTATTTCAGTGTTCACTTCGCCTCGTGATCGAGCGGCGTCAATTCTCCGAGTCACCGACGACGGATCCAATCTCAGCGCCGCAGCCAACTCCCGGTTCCGTATACCACTTTCCCTGCCCAACAGTATCACCGCTTCTTTGACCGCAACCGTCCTCCTCTTCTTGCTGTTGCTGCACATTTCTTCTCGGTTCAGTCCACTTGTTTTTTCCGCTGCTTCCAGCAGTTCGTCAATGCCGATCGGCTTTGACGCCATTCGCCAGACGCGATGCTCTCCCACCCGATGGTTGATATCCGCTAAGAACTCATCACTGCCAAGCAATCGCCCTTCCGCCGCGCGGTAATATTCCTCCTGACTCTTCTCGCCAATCGCCGCCTCGACAAATCGCTGATAGACTTCAATCGCTCGTCTCTTGGTGCCGCCGAAATGCCGCAGCACCGGCCCGGCATCGACCAGCCCCGATTCATCCAATCCGAGATATGCCCGATGGCCGCTGTAGGGAAAGTCCTCGGGCCGTTTTACCATCCTCGCCCTGACCGGATTCAAATGGATGTACCTGACAAGCTCGCCGAGATATCGATCCGTCTGGCAGAGAATCGATTTGTAGCGTCCTTGAAAGAGGTGACCGATCTTGTTGTACTTTCGATTGTGATATTGACTGTAGGTGGTCAGCACTCGTTGCATGATTCGACTGACGGCATCGTCCTGCATCTCGATCAGCAGATGAATGTGGTTAGGCATCAGGCAATAGGCGTAAAGATAGAAGGGAAGTTTCGACTTTTGGAGCGCCACAATATCGGTGAAGCGGAGGTAGTCAGCATCGGAGCGGAAGATTCTTCTACGGTTATTGCCGCGAGAAATGACGTGATAAAGCGCACCACCTATTTCGATGCGAGGTTTCCTAGCCATGCCGGGCGATATCGTATGCCGTCGCAGTTCAAAAGTCAATTTGTAAAGCCTGACCCCTTCTTTCTGCTTCTTGCTTCTGCCAAACCAAAAACCAACTTCCCAAATCAATTGTGGGCGGACGAGTCCCAGGCGCTAACCGATTTGTTATCGGCTAGCTGTCCCTGACTTCGCCACCCGCGGGCAACCCGGTGGCACGGGGGTTGCACAAATGCATTGCAACCCCAGAAGGAACTGGGGGCCGAGCAACCGCGCCGTGCAAGAGGCTGCTCGAAAGTTCTTGAAACAAACGAACTCGATTCGCGTTTGACGCGGGTGGAACTGGCGCTTAAGCAGTGGGTAAGCGCATTTAGACTTAGGATGATACAGTTACGACCGAGTTCAGAACAGACGGGGTGGAAAAGAAAAATGGCCAAAAACATCAAAAAAATGCAAGCAAGACCGGTAGGCAGGAAAACAATCGATGAGGGAGTGAAGTGGTCGGAACTCGACGCCAACGAACTCAAGGCCACGATTCGCGATGGGTTGGTTTCGATGACGATTGACGAACGCGCGGAGTTCATCGGAACGCTCGAGGCCGAGATGAGGCGTGCGGGCTTGAACATGCGATCTTACCTTGTCCCGTTGGGAATACCGGGGCGCAGCACTGAGGACCTGACACCAACCGAGGTGGCTCATTTGATCAGGTTCCTCAAACTCAATGCGCCGCAAGCGATGCGTGCCGTTGAACGCGCGTTAACGCAATACGACACGCTGGGTGAGAGGCACAGCGGCACCCACCGTATCGCTGCGTAATCCGCTTGCCACGAATAGCCTTCGAATGCCCGCCGGATTTGACCCGGCGGGCATTTTCAATAAGCTGGAGCCCTCCGCCAGAACGCCTCAGTGTTAATCGCCGGGCGAGGCCAAATTGCAGCAGCCGCGCTGACATCGTCACTTCCAAAAAGGTTCGCCGCTCCTGTACTATTACTGCTCGCTTGTGGAGCTCGATCGCAGGTTCCCCCCTTTTGCCGCCAATATGAGAAGCGCATTTCTTTCATTAACTCTCATCCTGCTCGCAATCATTGAAGCCGATGCGCGGCCGCAGAAAGCAGCAGCGGACGATTCTCCCAATCCCGCGGTCGCTCGCGCGCGGCGTCTCTTCGAGATTGCGGATTCAAACGACGCTGAGGGCCGCTCGAGAATAACTCAGGCACTCTCGGATGAGAGTTGGTACGTGCGTGGTCAGGCCGCGCTTGCGCTTGCGCGAACAGGAGACAAATCACTCGCTCAGGTCCTGGTGCCGCTATTGAAGGATGAGAGCTGGTTTGTTCGCTCCGCTGCACTCGAAGCCATCGGAGCACTCGGCTCAGCAAGCACTGACAGAGCGCAACCATCCGCCGCTTCCGCCGATGCCTATTTTCGCGCGCGAGCGGCTGCCACCGCGGGCGCGCTCGGCGATTCAGGTTCTGTCGACCAGTTGATCAAGTTGCTCGCGGATAGTGACTCATTGGTAAGACGCGCCGCGGCGTGCGCGCTCGGTCAGTTGAAGGCGGCCTCGGCGGTTGATGCATTGATTGCGGCACTAAAGGATGATGACGAGAGCGTGCGAAAGAGTGCGGCGGCGGCGCTCGGCCGGATCGCCGATCGCAGGGCCGCAGCCGCGGTGCGAACCGCCGCAAAAGAATCTGGCTCTGATGAGTGGGAGTATTCAGCGGCGCTTTATCGTCTCGGCAATCGCGATCATCTTGAGCGCATCACTGCGGCGCTCGGGAGCGAATACGCCGACACCCGTCAGGCCGCGCTGAATGAACTGCTCGAGTTCGCCGATGAGCGCTCGCTTCCAGCGCTTCTTCCATTAGCGCGTTCAAGCGCGGCGAAAGATTCGGCCTCGATTCGTATAGCGATCGCCGGCGGGCTTGCAAGGTTCAACAGCGAAGATTCCAGAGCGGCAATCATAAACATGTTGAACGACGCGGAACCGGCGGTGCGCGCGGCGTCGGTGACTTCACTCTCACAGATCAGCAAAGGCAAGAGTGAATTCTCGGAGCGCGCCCTCGCTGCAATCGTTCTGGTCTTGAGAAACGAGACCTCGCCTTTTGTACTGGCTGCGGTTAACGAGGCCTTCTCGTCATTCGATCGAGCCCGCGTGACTGACGTCCTGCTTGACTCACGAACCGCGGACGGTAAGTTATCTCCCAACATCGTCCGAGCGCTGACAGCCGCGGGCGTTACCGCCGATACGCAAGCGACTCAGTTGGCTACTGGAGATATCGCCGAGCGGATTCGCGCTGCCAACCGGCTCGCGCGTTTGGGCGATACCAAAGCTGTGGTTCCCCTGATCGATGCATTGACGAGCGCCAAAGAAGTCGAGCTCAAGGTCAAAGCCGCCGAAGCGCTCGGTGAGCTTCGTGACAGGCGCGCGGTTGATGCGCTGGTCGCAGCAACGACGGCGCCGCAACCGGAGCTTCGTACCGCGGCGACGATGTCGCTTGGCTTGATCGGCGATCACGTTGCGGCTGAAGCTTTGTTTGTTGCGGCGCGAGATGAGCAGCCCGCGGTTCGAGATGCCGCGATCCGATCGTTGTCCGCGTTGGGAATCTCGCTCGACAAGGTCTCGCCCGATCTTTCGAGTTCGAGCTGGCAAGTGCGGGCCGCGGCGGTTGCGACGCTCGCGCGGCTTGGGGATCGAAACGCAGTGCCGCTGATTGTTTCGGCGCTGCGTGACAGCGACAGCCGCGTTCGGGTAGAAGCTGCGCGGACGCTTGGCCAATTCAATGATCCCACGGCGACCGATGCGTTGATCGGCACCCTTAGTGATCAGAGCGGCGATGTTCGAGTCGAAGCGGCGTTCGCGCTTGGCCGATTGAAGAATAGCCGGGCGCTTGTTCCGCTTGCGTCGCTCTTGAATGATCGTGATCCGAGAGTGAGTCTCGCCGCGGCCGAATCGCTCGGGCGAATGGGCGATCCGCGCGCAACGCGAGTGCTGCTCGATTCGCTCGCGAGCGCGGATTGGCGCGTTCGCGCCCGAGCGACTCAGGTGCTTGCGCGCGTCGCGTCTGAAGGTTCGCTCGATCAGGCAGTTGCACCGCTGGCAAGGGCCCTCACCGATAATGACCCGGTTGTTCGATACTACGCCGCCGAAGCGTTGGATGGCATCGGCGTAAAGAGTGTCCCATCCTTGATCGAGATCTTGCGCGCCAATCGCGAGGCCGATCGCGATCGAGCCGCGCGAGTCTTGTGGCGCATCGGCGCGCCAGCGGTTGACCCGTTGCTTGCCGTTTTGCAAGACCGAAGCTCGACGGCTGAGATGCGAGCCGCGGCAGCGCATACGCTGGGATTGATCGGCGACGCGCGCGCAACTAAGGGACTAGCCTCGCTGTTGAGGGACGACAGATATTTTGTTCGTCACGAAGCAGCGGTCGCGCTGGGACACGTGGGCGCGCCGGCGCTCGAACTATTGTTGGAGATGGCCGGCTCGTCGACACCCGCGACTCGCGAGGCCGCTATCGAAGCTCTCGGGAGCTCAAACTCAACTCGAGCTTTGGACAGAGTCATCGAAGCGCTTTCCGATCAAAACTCAAACGTGCGCGCGGCGGCAGTTCGCGCGCTGGGCGAAAGCGCGAACGAACGCGGGGTCGCCCTGCTGATGGGAGTGCTCCGAGATGAGACGAGCACGTTTCGCCCGCAAGCCGCGGCTTCGCTCGCGCGGCTGGGCCCGTTGGCGATGCCGAGTCTGATTCGCGCTTTGAAGGACCCCAGGCCATCGGTTCGCCAGCTCGTGGCGCAGTCGCTTGGTGACATCGGCTCAAACGACGCCGTTCAGGCACTGATCGAGTTGATAACCACCGATCAATCCGGGGCGCGGCCTGAAGCCATCGAAGCGCTCGGAAAGATCGGCGATCCGGCGGCGATTGCCCCGATTCTGTCGGTTCTTCGTTCCGGCTCCGTCGCCGTCCGAAAGAGAGCGGTGGCCGCGCTCGCGAAGTTTCGCGATCCTCGCGCGCTCGATGCAATGACTTCGGCGCTGGCGGATCAAAACGAAGAGGTGAGACAATCGGCGGCTTCAGGGTTGGGCGAAATCGGCGATGAACGTTCGATCGCACAACTCGAGCGCCTGGCTGACAAAGATACAAGCTCCGATGTAAGAGCGGCTGCCGCGCAAGCCATCGAGCGAATTCGTCAGGAGAAATCGCGCGTAAAAACTGATCCACTCAAGTTGTCTCGGCCCTGATGCAAATGACTACTGAATATTCGAACTGCATGAAAAAAACCAGCCTCCTCTCAATCGCAACTGTCGTCGCGCTAATTCTTCTGCCGGGCGCCTGCCGAAAAAAAGAAACGGTGAGCAACACAACGCCGCAACCCGCTCCGGCCGCAAGCGTCACGCAAAACTCGAATCAGCCGGCGAGACCAATCGATCAAATCAACGCAAACTCGGCGAAGGCGGGCGGTGCATCACCCACGCCGGACAGCCAATCTCAGTTGCTGGGCGAGTACGAGATGCGCGAGATTCAAGACAGGGGCGTAGTCACAATGGTCAGCGCGATCAAAACGAAAATCTTTTTCATGTCTGACGGAAGCTATTCGCGTGTCTCCAAAAAAGACGGGCGTACGTATCACAGCGATTCCGGCCGGTTTCGCATCGAATCGCCCGACAAGCTTGTGCTCTCAATTCAGTTGAGCGGTCAGGCGGCCAGCCAGACTATCCAGACTCCTGCGATCGAGAAGACGCACAAGTTCACACTATCTCCCGACGGCGAAGAGTTGAAACTTACCTCCGACAAGGGTTCGGTTGCGGTCTACCACCGCTTATCAAAGCCAAAGACGAAGTGAAGATCCCATCGCAAGTCGTCGAATTCCGGATAAGCATGCTGAGGATAGCGCTCTTTGCATTCGTAGTCGCGCTCGTGTCTTGCGGTGCGTCGTCTCGGTCGACCCGGTCCAATGCGAGCGATCCTCTTGGTGAGTTTGAAGACTCGGGGAAGCGGATCGCCGGCGATTTCATCGCGTCCATTGATGACAGCTATCGTGGGAAAGATTCCGCGCCTCAGCGGCAAGTGATGCTCAGCTTTGACGGCGAAGGTCACTTCAAGCGCCAACTGGATTCGCGAATCGAAGAGGGTTCGTATCTCATCACCACCACCGGCGAAATGATTGTCTACATTGAGAAGGTCAACGGTGAGCCACTGACCGCGGCCAAAGCCGAGCGTTATCGCCTTGACGAGCAAAGCGAAGCGTCGATGACCCTAACCGGCCCGGCCCGCAGCTTCCTCCTCAAACGGAAGTGACCAGTCTTCAGCGCCTCTCCGACCGCGCCTCCCTCCTGACTGAAGGGATCTGTCGGAAAAATGGTTTTGCTGCGTAATCTCAGCGCGCTCTGCGTCTCAGCGGTGAACGTGCCGAAAAGCAACTCACCGCGGAGCCGCCGAACGCGGAGAAGGCGCAGCGTTTCTTTTCCGGCAGACTCCTCCAGCAAGAAAAAACCGATACGCCGTTCCTCAACTCGTAACATCTTTCTTGTGATTCTGGTTTTCGCTTTTCCGCGTTTGCGTGATGCGCTATGATTTGCCGTAGCTCTTACAACCTCAGCCGAGGTGCTAATGACCGGAGCGGCGGCTCCAGCGTATCGAAGTTAGGAGATGAGAAATGCGCGCCTATGATATTAAGGCGGAGCGAGGGCGCAGAGCCACTTTAGAGACGCCCGATTTTCTGGAACAAGCCCGACAACTTCTATCTCGGACTCTGCCGGTCGAATTGCGAATGAGCGGAACCAGCATGAGGCCCGCCATCGAAGACGGCGACATGATTACCCTCGAGCCTATTACGGCAGATCCGATCAAGCCCGGTGACATAGTGCTTTATCACAGCCGCTTTGACACCGCCGTCATCCACCGAGTCATTCGCGTCGAACGATTTGCCTCTGAGCGATGCATCGTCACGCGAGGGGATGCGGCTTCGCACAATGACGGCCCCGTTCCACTGCATAGAATCCTTGGCAGGGTTAGCCGGGTAGAGAGGGCGGGCGAGCGGATCAGGATGGTTGTGCCTCGCCGCACCTTCGCACAAATGATGTTGTCATGGATTCATCGATTGCGTTTCTGGTAGGTCCCGCCTAGTTGGCCTGCACCCGCCCGGACACCAACAACCAAATCAGCACCAGCCCGATGACTATTCGATAGCCTACGAATACAAACGTCGTGTGTCGTTGAAGGTATCTCAACAGAAAAGCGATGGAGATGTAGCCTGAAATCGAAGCTACGAGGGTCGCCGCAATTATCGCCGCCCAATCGGAGTTGAGTGAGTGGAGAGCTTTCGGCAATTCGAGCGCTCCGCTTGCGGCGACCGCCGGGATCGAGAGCAGGAAGGAGAATCGCGCGGCGCTTTCGCGATTCAGGCCGGCAAATAATCCGCCGGTGATGGTGCTGCCCGAACGCGACGAGCCCGGTATCAGAGCAAATACCTGAGTGATCCCAACAACGACAGCCTCGAACACGCCGAGGTTGGTCATGTCTTTGCGTTGGCGGCCAACAATTTCTGCTATCGTCAGCAGAAGGGCGAGTCCGATCAAGCTCGCGGCGATGACTCGCAAATCTTTGGTTAATGCGCCCTCGATTTGATGTCTGAATAGCAGGCCAACGATCGCGATCGGCAGCGAACCGATGATGATAAGCCAGCCAAGCTTCGCGTTCTTCTTTTCCGGTTCACCGACTTGACGCCCGGTCAGGCTCCCAACAATCGCGGTGATGAATCCAACAATAATTCCTATGATGTCGGTCCAGAAATAGACGATCACAGCCAATAAAGTTCCAAGCTGAATGACGGCGATGAATGCGGTCCACTGATCCGGCTGCTGCGGATCAACCAGGTTCATCCACTTGCCCGCGAGTGTCAGGTGAGCGGTGCTGCTGATGGGGATGAACTCGGTGAGCCCCTGAATCAATCCGAGTATTATGGCTTGCCAAATCGACATTCGACTCTCTCGTGTTCTCTTACCGGGGGTGTTAATCGTTCCTGGGAGGCGAGTGATAGTATCCAGCGCCCGGAGTAACTGTCAACGAAACTGCGAAGTGTCTTTACAGGCTGCGCGAGCTTTGCAAATCTCCGCGAGCTTTGCGAGACTTTGCGATCTTTGCGAGCGTTCCGAGACTTGCGGCTTTGCGCGAAGCGATTGACTTGAACACAGGAGGGTTGACATGAGCGAGGAAGGGAATCGCGGGCTCAAACTCTTTCTGGAGTTCTGGTTATTGATCGGGGTGTTGGCCGCGTTCAATCTCTACAGTTACTTCCGCGGAGGCAGCAAACTTTTTCTGGGGGTTGGCCTGATCGCGGTATTAGCGTTCATCGGGTGGGCACTGTTCTACATCTTTTACGTCCGCAGCAAGCAGTGAGTCCCTCGTACCACAGATCACAAGCTCAGAGCTACGGACTACGGACCACGGACTACGGACTGCTGTTCTCTCAATTTGACAGTCTCAAGATCGATTGATTAACATCGGGGCTTGGCATTGAAGAGGAAAAGCACACCGTAGTGGCCAGGTAGCTCAGCTGGTAGAGCAGCGGACTGAAAATCCGCGTGTCGGCGGTTCGATTCCGTCCCTGGCCACCAAACCTCTCATCGTCCCTTCCAACACGGAGCGCGCTTTTCCAGAAACGCTCCCATTCCTTCCTGCGCGTCTTCGGCCATTGCGTTCAGGCTCATCACTTCTTTTGCATAAGCGTATGCCTTCGGTTGATCCAAATCGATCTGCGTGTAGAACGCCTGCTTGCCAACCGAAACCGTGAATGAACTCGCTTCGGCGACTCGGCGCGCGAGCGCGTACGTCTCTTCGCACAAGTGCTCGGCCGCGACGACCCGATTCACCAGGCCGTATTCCATGGCGGTCACGGCTGAGATCGGCGCTCCCGTGAGCAGCATCTCGAACGCTCGCTTCCGGCCGATCGCTCTCGTGAGCGCTACCATCGGAGTCGTGCAGAATAATCCTATGCGGACGCCCGGGGTCGCGAACTGACTCTTCTCGGAAGCGACTGCCATATCGCACGTCGCCACCAACTGGCACCCCGCCGCGGTCGCGATGCCCTGGACTTCGGCGATCACCGGCTGAGGGATGCTCTGAATCAAGGTCATCAACTCGACGCATACATCGAACACGTGACGATAGTCGGAAATCTGGCGGTCGATGAGTTCGCTCAGATCGTGACCCGCGGAAAATGCGGGGCCGTTTGCCGCGAGGATGATCGCGCGAATCTCATGATTTCCGGCGAGCGCGCGAAAGCAATCGATCAGCTCATCCATCAACGCGAGCGACAGCGCGTTGCGGCGGTCCGGCCGGTTCATTGTGACGATCGCGATCGGGGCGTCCGATTCGACTAGAAGGTATTCGTATTGTTTCATAGCTCCTCCACGTTGGAAGAAATCTCGCCACTAAGGCACGAAGGCACAAGGCGGCACGTTCGAGGGTTCGGCCTCTAGTGTTCGGCACCCGCGTACTTCTTTTCTCCGGCTTCGACGCGAAAGGGAAGTCGATTCTGCCGAGGCGGTAACGGGCACGTTGCGAACTTCGTGAACGCGCAAGGCGGATTGTAGGACTTGTTGAAATCCAGAACCACCTTGCCGTCGGCGCCGGGCGGGTCGGCGTACAGATAGCGCCCCGCTCCGTAGGTTTCTTTTCCGCTCGTCGCGTCGCCGAAGATGATGAACCACCGCTTCTCATCTTTTTCGAGAACCGGATCGAGCCGATAAGTCTTGCCCTCGACATCGAAGACAAGCGTGCCGGGTGAAGGCATCTCTTCAACCATGCCGAGCACATTCACTATTGGGATCATCTTAGGTGGAACATGAGCTTCATACTTCGCTTCAAGTTTCCATTTTGGATCAACATCGAAGTAGTTCAGCCCGGCGAAGCTGGATCTATTCGGGTTCTGAGAGTCCTTCACTCGCACGCCCAGCCTTTCGCCGCGCTTGATGACGTAGAACGTGAGCGAGCCGAGTTTCAAAATCGTTTGTTTGCCGTCGGCGTCAGACTCGAGCACGAGGTTACTCGCTCGTGCGCCGTTGTGAGTCACGCCAGCATCGGGTTTTGCTTTGAGGCGGACAACTCCCCTGGAGAGCCAAAGAGAACCGGCAAGCCTGGGCGCGCGATTGCGGGGAAGCACGATCTCGTTCGAGGGAGCGCTCCCGAATCTGTTTTGACCTTGTTTGAGCCAGAACAATCCGGCAAGGCTCAGCCATCCGCCTTCGTCGGTCAGTTCCTCGACGCGCTTCTGCCGCCACTTCAGAATGTCATCCTGATAGGCCTGGTCCGGAGCAGGACGTTCTCCTTGTGGCGCAGCGAGGGTTGAGAGCACAAGAAGAATAATTATCAGTCCCATTGTGAGTGCGGCTTTCGAAGTCATCTGCAGTACTTCTCCTGATCGTGATCATACTATACGGAAGGCTGCTCCAGAAAAGGGAAGCTGGGAGCGAAAATGATCGTGAGTTGGTGTGAGCGGTCGTGGTCCCGTTCGGCGACTGAACGTGTCGCCACGCCGGCGCGGCGGGACAAGAAAGCGCAGGAACAGCAGACGGCGGGCCGGTCTCGCAGTGCACCGGCCCGCTGAAACTCGTTTTGCTAATTCACCGACTTCCGCATGAAAGCGGGTGTGTTGAAGTCAACCGCAATCTCGGAGTCCGTGCCCGTCGGCCGCAATGGAGGCCCATCCGGAACAAAGCCCGTCGATGAGTGTGCCTCGGCGAAGTGCGTTGCGATCACCGTTATCTTGATAGCGTCGAGGAGCCGGTCGTCGATCACCGCGCCGAAGATTATGTTGGCTTCGGGATCGGCGGCTTCCTGAATGAGCGTCATCGCTTCGTGGATTTCGAACAGCGTCACGTCCGGACAGCCGGTGACGTTGACCAGCAAAGCCTTCGCACCGTGAATCGAGGTTTCGTCGAGCAGGGGACTGGAGATGGCTCGCTGGACGGCTTCAAGAGAGCGGTTGTCCCCCGTTGCCATTCCGGTTCCCATCAACGCAACCCCTCTGCCGGCCATGATAGTCCTGACGTCGTTGAAGTCGACGTTGATCAGGCCGTCGAGGTTCACGATATCCGATATCCCCTGAACAGCCTGGCGAAGAACCCCGTCCGCAAGCCCGAATGCCTCAGTGAAGCGAATGGCCTTGGTGACGGATTTCAGCAGCCGCTCGTTGGGAATGGTAATGACGCTATCGACACACCCGCGCAACTCGGCTAGACCCTCTTCGGCTTGGAGTTCTCGCCGCTTTCCCTCGAAGCCGAAGGGCCTGCTGACTATCGCAACGGTGAGCGCGCCAAGCTCGGTTGCAAGGCTCCCGATAATCGGCGCGGCGCCCGTACCCGTGCCACCACCAAGTCCGGCGGTGACAAAAACCATGTCCGCCCCATCAAGCGCATCGACGAGTTTGTCAGTGTCTTCAAGCGCGGCTCGTTTGCCGATTTCGGGGTTGCCTCCCGCGCCGAGGCCTCGAGTGAGTTCCTCGCCGAGCTGGATCTTGACCGAGGCGCGCGAGTTCCTGAGAGACTGGAGATCGGTGTTGGCAACCAGGAACTCGACTCCCTCCAGTCCTTCCTCGATCATGCGATTGACGGCGTTCGTGCCTCCGCCGCCTATTCCCACCACCTTGATATTCGCGCCCTCTCCGAATTCGTTTTCGGCATAGGTAATAAAGTTGGGCAGGGTCTCTTGATCTGACAACATACGGACCTCCGTTCTTGGCTGCGGTTTTGCGCCGGGACGCGGCGCGAATTCAACCATTGTCGTTAACGAGAAAAGCTGGGCAGCCATTCTATAAGAGCGGCTCGCAATGTCAAGATCGCAAGCGGCAAACTTTTTTGCGAATTGCACAGATGTTGTGCAACTAGTGCAAGGTCGGTCACCCACCCCAATATCTTGCGAATCGACCCAAACAACTTAAAACTCGGGAGGTTAACCGTCCCCAGCGCCCGACAAGAGAGCCCTGGTTAACGGAATGTAACTAACCCAATTACTGTCGAGATATCGTCAAGATCACGTCGAGATAATTCTCCAGGTTAAGAAGGTTCTTTAAGGTCGGGGGTCGTAGTCGCTCTGTTAATTCTTCGTACAAGCTGGGCGTTTAGTGTTAGGGTTCAATATAGCTCGCGCGCCCAAGAGTAAATTGCCGCGGCGTCGGTGGTACAGTCAGGCGGCCCGGTTACTCAGAAGTTCGAATCTGATGAGAAATACGCTGTCATTCTATGTCGATGCCGCGAAGATCGCGCTACAGTCGATCTTTGCTCACAAGCTTCGCGCGCTGCTGACCCTTCTTGGGATCATCATCGGAGTTGCGTCGGTTGTGGTTGTTGGGGCCGCGATCGAGGGCCTCAACGTCTACATGGTCGAAACAATCTCGAAGGTGCTGGGCGCCAATCATTTCATGATCGCTCGCATAGCGCATGTCGGAGACATGAGCCAGGAAGAGTGGGAGAAAATGATGAAGCGCAACAAACGGCTCGATTGGGACGATCTTGATTGGCTTATCAACAAGTGCGAGTCCTGCAAGGAAGTGGGCGCCGAAGCGGGATGGAGGCTAGATCTCAAGCACGACGGTCAGGATATTTATGGGACTCAGATCAACGGCGTTACAGCGAACTTCGCCGAGATCGAAGACAAGGTAATTGTTGAAGGCAGATTCTTGCTTGCGCACGAAGTCGAGCACGCTTCGTTAGTGTGCGTCATTGGGATGGACCTAAGAGAAAAGTTCTTTCCGGGTCTTGATCCCGTCGGAAGAATCCTGAGCATCCGCGGACTTCCGATGACGATCGTAGGAGTCGAGGGCAAGCGCGGCTCGATGTTTGGTCAGTCGCTCGACAATCACGCATACATACCGCTTACAACCTTTGGGCGAATGTTCGGCCGGCGGCAGAGTCTTAGCCTGCACGGGAAGGCTTATGACCGCGCTACGTTTGAGCCGACGATCGAACAAGCGCGGATCGCGATGCGGAACCGGCATAAGTTGAAGGGCGACCAGGAAGACGATTTCGGCCTCGTGAACACCGAGCAGGCGAACAATCAGATCGACAAGATCACCGGGGCCATAACGTTGGCGGTCATTCCGATAACCTTCATCTCGCTCGTGGTCGGGGGCATCGTCGTGATGAATATCATGCTGGTCAGCGTAACCGAGCGGACCTTCGAGATCGGATTGCGCAAGGCGGTCGGCGCGAGGCGGAGTCACATATTGGTGCAATTCCTGATCGAGTCATCGGTGCTTTGCGCGTTGGGGGGATTGCTGGGTTTGCTGCTGGCCTCCGGTCTATCTTCGCTTGTTCGAGCGACGACGCCGGTGCCGATGGCGATAACCGTCACCTACGTCGTGCTTTCGATTGCCGTATCAAGCGTCATCGGGATGCTATTTGGAATCTATCCCGCTATGAAAGCGGCGCGGCTTGATCCGATAACCGCGCTGACAAAGAACTGAGGTGCCTCGGTGAACCTGAGATCCCTGGTCGCGAGCGAGACCCTGGCGATGGCGCTGGACAACATTCGCGCCCACAAGTTTCGCAGCTTCCTCACGGTTCTCGGGATCGTCATTGGAGTGTCGACGGTCATTGCGATCGCTTCGATCCTGACGGGACTGAGAGCCAACATCGTCCAATTCGTTGAAGAATTCGGGACCAACAACATCTACGCCTTTCATCTCTCAACCGGGATTTCACTGGGCCCTAACGATCGCTCGGAGCGGACAAGGAAACCGCTGCGGCCTGAAGACGGAGAAGCGATCAAGGCGTATGCATCGGCCGTCGAGGACGTCGCCAATGATGGGTTCATCGAGTGGAACTTCGACAAGACCCTGACCTATGGCGGGCACACATACAAACAGGCGAATCTTGAAGGCGTTTCCGCCAACTATGGAGAGATCACTAACCTGTCGCTGCAAGCGGGGCGATTTATTTCGGAGATGGACGACCAGCATCGGCGCGAAGTGATGGTGATCGGGAAGGGCGCGGCCGAAGCATTGTTCCCGCAAGGCACCGACGCGGTGATTGGCAAAGAAGTCACGATGAACGGGAAGCCTTACGAGATCATCGGCGTCCTCGAGCCGCGAAAGGGCGGAATCATGGGCGAAACCGAGGAGAACTCGGTTCTGATTCCGTTCCGTACGATGCGCAAAATTTCTCCGCGAAGTGAATGGATGATGCTGATCATTCGCGCGCACTCGGGTCAGCTCAAGAAGGCGCTCGAACAGGTCGAGGATATCCTGCGCCGCCAGCGCAATGTGAAGTACGACGAAAAGAATAACTTCGACTTAAACACTGCCGACCGCTTCATCGAGCAGTTTGACAGCATCACCGCGATGGTTGGGCTGGTTGCGATCGCGCTCTCGAGCGTTGGATTGCTTGTTGGCGGCATCGGGGTAATGAACATCATGCTGGTGAGCGTCACCGAGCGCACTTCCGAAATCGGTATTCGCAAGGCCATCGGCGCCAGACGCCGCGACATCACCACGCAGTTTTTGTTTGAAGCGATGACGCTTACGCTGTTGGGAGGAGTGCTGGGAGTGCTGCTGGCGGTCGGAGTGAGTCAGATAATCATTCTTATCTTCCCATCGCTCCCGGCCTCAATACCAATGTGGGCGGTGATTGCGGGACTCGTGGTTTCGGCTGCCGTTGGTTTGATCTTTGGCGTATGGCCCGCCAGAAAAGCGGCGCGGCTCGATCCAATCGAAGCGCTCAGATACGAATGACGTTCACGTAGTCAGGCGGCTGTAGATACCGGGCAGCCTCTCAGGCAAGCTCAATACATCGTCGATGATCGTGTATCCCACTTCGCCATACATATCCTTCAACTGATCTTCGGACTCGCGATCGATGGTTATGCAGAACGGCGTGATACCCTCGATGCGAGCTTGCCTGAGCGCCATCCTCGTATCCTCGCGCGCGTATCGGCTATCGCCGTAATCGTGGTCGTACGGGCGTCCATCCGACAGCACTATCATCAGCTTGGTCCGCGCATCTTGCTGCGAGAGCCGGGTTGTCGCGTGGCGGATCGCCGCGCCCAAACGAGTGTTGTTCTGATAGGAGATACCACCAATTCGGCGCTCGACTTCGGCTGAATACCCCTCGGAGAAATCCTTGATCAGGTAAAACTTTACGTTGCGCCGGCCTTCGCTCGTGAATCCCTGCATCGAGTACGAGTCACCTACCGCCTCAAGCGCCTCGCTCATCAACACCAGGCCCTCTTTTTCTATATCGATGATGCGTTGTCCAGGCTGCGTATATGGATGATTCGGATAGCGGCTGATCGTGCGCGCGGTCGAGCTGGACATATCAAGCAGGAACGAGACTGCTACGTCGCGCTCCTTGCGTAGCTTGCGCGTGTACAGCCGATCGTCGATTAATCCAGTGCTTCGTTTGTCGAGCGCGTAATCGATCACCGCCTGCAGATCGTAATCTTCTCCGTCAATCTCACCGCGAATTCGCCTGAGGTTCTCCGGACGCATCAACTGAAATTGATATCGTATCGACGAGATCACTCCAGCGTACCGGCTGCGAACCATCTCAACGAATCCTCGCGAGCCGCGCGAGCCGGCGCGCTCGACAATGCGGCACCATCGCGTGCGGTAATCGGCCAACTCGCGATCCCATTCATCGTAGTAGAACGCCCGGTCGCCCTTTTCCAGATCGTGCTCGGGGCTGTCCGCGCCGTGCAAACGGTTGAATACGTCCTGCTCCGGATTGACCTCCTGCTGCTGTCCGCTGTTCCACAAACTGAAGGGATCGTCGCGAGTTTGAATCTGCTGCTTCTCGCCCGTTTGATCGGCATCCGCATCGGCCTGCGAGCCTTCGGCGCCACTCGTCTCACTAGTTTGGCTGTCGTCGCCGGTTTCTTCGTTTGAAGAATCAGATTGATTCGGTTGCTCGATGAAGAACTCATAAACGTGCCGCGTGGCGATCAGCGAATCCGCAACCGTCGCGTCTTCGCGAAAGATGTAGTCCGCCATGATCTGTTCGAGATCACGCACGATCGATGGATAAGCACGCTGGGTTTCCGGCGTTGCTCCGCCACAGATGGCGAGTTGAAACAACAACTCGAATGGCAGAAGCTCGGGCGGGACATCTGAAATATTCGGACGCCGCTCCATCAATCGTCCGCGCACGAAATCGAGGTCTCGCCTGATGCCGCGATACACGGTGCGCAGAAGAAAGTCGATGCGGCCGTTCTCGATGGTAGTAAACAGCCGAGTGGCAAGGTCGGTGTTTGGGAATTCAGCAAGCGCAGCAGGGAAGTCCACCGTCTCGCCCGCCGCATGATAGCTACTTGCGGCGCCTGCTTGTTCGTGTTCTTCGCGAAAGGCTTTTCGCAAATCGGCGATCGCGGCAAGCAGATCAGGAGAGTCGGCTGCAAAGGTGAGAAACTCAATTTGTCCGGCGCCGTGCGCAGCCAGAACCTTGAACAGCCGAAAGTTCTCGCGCTCGTCTTCGAACTCAGCGACGACCGAGGGCAAATACACAGTGTTACCGTCTCCGATTCTGGCCTGGTCCGGGATCGACGCGAGTGACGCAATATGAAGTGACCTTCCAGTTAAACCTTCAACGTAAAGTCTTAGGGTATGAGCTACGGAATCAAGCGTGAGGCCGCCTTCGATTTTGAATAGTGCCTCCTGACTCGCCTTTGATTCGAGTGAGTAGTAGGCCTGAATGCGGCGCGAGTTATCCGAAAGCTTCTCGAGTCCGCGATGAGCCCAATCGCGAAACTGCCCAAGCGAAGCCGCGCCCAGGGCAAGCGGGCTGGCCTTGAAACATTCCACTGCCGCGACGGTGCTGCGCCCGGCGATCTCTTCAACTATCTCGAGCACCGCGGTAACAACCTGAGTGCGCCGCTGGGGACCCGCACGCGCGGCGAGCTCGGCCACTATATGAGGGCTCTGCTTCATGAAGTGATAGCTCGCGGCATTACCCTGCAGCGCAACTCTGCGAGCCAGGGTGGTCCATCGTTCGAAGGAGTCCTTGCCGGCGATAGTCAAGACTCGGCTTGCGGCTTTGAAGTACTGGAGTGCCACGCCACCTGAGCGATCCAGATACGACTCGGTTATTTCGAACAATCTTTCGACGGATTCGCGATCGGCCCCGATGATAACGGATGGCAGCTCGCTAAAGAACTCGGCGGCAGTCCCGCCAGATCTAAAAGCAAAGGACGATGTCAGCGTCAGCGCTCTCTTTATCAACTCATCGCCAAGGTCAGGAGTATGCGCCTTGATTTGGGCGATGACCTGAGGCGCGGCGAGAAAAAGATCGTTGCTGTGCTTAACGGAGTGGCGAGCCAGTTCGAGGCAGATAGTCAAAACCTGTGCGACGTTTTCGGGATCGTGAATCGTGCTGATGATCTGGGGCGCCGCATTGAAACTCTCGGTTGCGGTGTTAGCGGAAAGAGCCGCCTGTTTATTCACGAGCCTGAGCACAGGCGAGCGCATGTCCTCAGGTATTGCTTCAAGCACCCGGGCACTCTCTTGAAAGAAGCTCGCAGCGCTATCACCGCTGGTGGCCGAGAGTCGCTTACCGACTTCACCCCAGACGCGCGCGTCGGCGGCGTCGATCAGGCGTGATACTTCAGGAGCGGCTTTAAGCATCTCGACCGCGGCTCGAAGATTCGTCGCGGCCAATGAAGCTCCGATATCGGTGGTGAGCAGCACTCGCTCGTAGGGCAGGCCACCCATTCGCTTAACGAGATTCTCAATTGTCGACCCGCCGACACCCTTAAGATGTTTCTTGAGCTGCTTCTTTACTTCCTTCTCAAACTCTTCCATCGCGCGTTGATCATAACAAAAGCATGACGCGATTCAAAAATTGACGGGCGGAGTTAGTTTCGCCGCAAAGCATTCCTCAGCGTACTCTGCGGTTGATTCCCAGTGTTGATTAGGAGAAACGCCGAGGACGCAGAGGATTGTAAGCGAGGAATGACGTTTCCGCTTGCATTGCTTTAGCGATTGGAGTAAAAGATGAATGAACCATCATTCAGTTTTCCTGGAGTCAGTTTCAATGGCGTTTGCACGACGGGCTTCACAACCCGAGCGGAAACCTAACGGAAAATACGAAGCCATTCTTCGCGCCGCGATCAAGGTCTTTGCGGGCAGTGGGTTCTTTAACTCAAAGGTCGCCGACATCGCGCGCGAGGCCGGAGTCGCCGACGGCACCGTTTATCTCTACTTCAAGAACAAAGACGATATTCTTGTTTCGATCTTCAATCACTATATGGATGAGGCGCTGGCGGCCGGCAAGGCGAGCCTCTCGGAGATTGACGATCCGATCGAGAAGCTCAGGAGAATTGTTCGCGCGCACCTCGAACGCCTCGGGCGCGATCGCAATCTCGCCGTCGTGTTTCAAGTGGAGCTGCGATCATCGACGAAATTCATGGAACAGTTCTCGGCTACGAAGGTAACCGAATATCTCGAGTTGATTCGCGCGGTCATCGAAGACGGCCAGCGCGAAGGTGTCTTTCGCGCGGGGATCAACACCAAAGTCGCAGCGAAAGTTTTATTCGGGGCGTTGGATGAGATGGCTACAAATTGGGTTCTCAGCCGCAAGCGATACAACCTGATCTCGACTGCTGAGCCGGTACTTGATGTTTTTCTCAACGGCGTACAGCGCAGGGCGCGGCAGCGATAGAGAAGATGGATCAAAAGCCGACAACATTGAATGAGTTGTTCAACCAGGCGGTTGATAGATATCGCGAGTCTGAATTCCTGAGATTCAAGTCGGGCGACGGCTGGCGTTCATTGACATACGGTGAAGTTGCGCGGCGTGTGCGTGAGCTTGCTCTCGGGTTGCACTCGCTTGGCCTAAGCCCTTCGGACCGTGTCGCGATATGGTCCGAGAACCGGCCCGAATGGAATCTCGCCGATCTTGCGACGCTCGCAATCAGCGCGGTTGATGTTCCGATCTATGCTACACAGGCGAGGTCCCAGGTCGAATACATACTCGCGGATTCGGCTGCCAGAGCCGTTTTCGTGTCGCGAGCGTTTCTGGATGACGCGCTCGCGATGAAGAGCCAACTGCCTGAACTCGAGTTTGTTATCTCATTCGAGGCCGCCGAAACACAGGCGACTACATCAGTCGTGGCAATCTCTGAGCTGGTAGATAAGGGACGCGCTGCCTATGGTGAACGCCCGAGTCTTTACGACAGCCTATGGCACAAAGCAACTGCGGACGATCTCGCGACGATCTTGTACACCTCGGGTTCCACCGGCGATCCAAAAGGCGTGATGCTTACTCACAAGAACCTCACGGCCAACGCGCTTAATAGCGCGCATTGGCTCGAGCTGGGAAACCGCCACGAGCTTGCGCTCACCTACTTGCCGTTCACTCATATTTTCGAGCGTGCTGTTTGGTATCTCTACGCGCATACCGGCAACACGATCGCCTATGCCGAGAGCATCGATACCGTCGCCAGGAATCTGCTCGAGATTCGCCCGACTGCCATGACCAGCGTGCCTCGCATGTTTGAGAAGATCTATGCTCGCATTATCGAGCGCGGTCTGGCGGCGGGCTTTCCAAAGAGACAGATTTTTTTGTGGTCGCTGGATGTTGGTCGCCGCTGGGCCGAGCGCAAAGATCGAGGCGAAACCATCGGCCCGCTGTTGGCGATTCAACACAAGATAGCCGACGCGCTGGTCTTCAAAAAGTGGCGAGAGGCGGTCGGCGGAAACATTCGCATCTTTATTTCGGGCGGCGCACCGCTCGCTCCGGAGATCGCATACTTGTTCATGGCCGCCGGGCTGCAGATTCTCCAGGGGTACGGTTTGACCGAGACCTCGCCTTCGGTGTCCTGCAACACAGAAACTCGAAATCGAATAGGCACGGTTGGTCCCGTAATGGACGGCGTCAAAGTCCGCATCGCCGAAGATGGTGAAATACTGGTCAAAGGCGATACCGTGATGAAGGGCTACTACAATCGCCCTGCCGAGAATGAAGAGGCTTTCACTGCCGACGGATGGTTTCGGACCGGAGACATCGGCCACCTCGACCCCGATGGGTTCCTGGTTATCACCGATCGCAAGAAGGACCTGATCAAGACAAGCGGTGGAAAGTACATCGCGCCGCAGCGAGTCGAGAGTCTGATCAAGTCGAGCCGGTTTGTCTCGCAAGTCGTCGTTGTCGGTAACGCGCGCAAGTTTGCCTCTGCACTGATCGTTCCGAATATGGAACTGCTGCGCTCCTATGCGGAGATGAAGGACATCCATTACAAGGACCTTGGTGAGCTCCTGACCAGACCGCGTATCGTCGATCTGTTCGAGCGTCAGATCGATAAGTACACATCGGACCTGGCGAGATTCGAAAAGGTAAAGAAGTTCGCGTTGCTTGAAGAGGAACTCACAACCGAGTCCGGTGAGTTGACGCCTACATTGAAGCCACGACGCAGCGTGATAGAGAAGAAGTACGCACCGGTCATCGATCATTTATATGAGGAACATGCTCCGACCGTGGCGGCAGTGTGAAGAATCGCAATCATATTGGAGAAGGAATCATGAGCCATAGGATCAACAAGGTAGCCGTGCTGGGATCGGGCACGATGGGCGCTCAGATCGCAGCGCACTGCGCAAACGCGGGGCTCGAGGTCCTGTTGTTGGACATCGCGCCCAAAGAACTCATTGCGCAGGAGCAGGCGCGTGGTCTGTCGCTTGAAAGCAAAGCCGTCAAAAATCGAATAGTGAATGCCGGACTCGAAGCCGCGAAGAAGATCAAGCCGGCCGCGTTCTTTTCTCCCAGGGTTGCCGGATTGATAACCACGGGAATATTCGATGACGATCTGGAGAAAGTCTCCGGCGTCGATTGGATCATTGAAGCAATCGTCGAGAAACTGGATATCAAGCGTGATCTGTTAGCGCGAGTCGAACTCTTTCGCAAAGCCGGCACAATAGTTAGCTCAAACACCTCAGGCATTCCTATTAAAGCGATGGCTGAAGGAATGTCGGATGATTTTCGAAAGCACTTCCTCGGGACACACTTTTTTAATCCGCCTCGCTACCTGAAACTACTCGAAGTCATCCCGACGGCCGATACGTTGCCGCAAGTCGTTGCGGAAATCGCGGACTTGTGCGATCGAAGGCTTGGCAAGGGAATCGTCTTCGCCAAAGACACGCCAAACTTCATCGCGAATCGCATCGCGACCTTCAGCTCGCTGAATGCGGTTCGTGTGATGATCGACGGTGGCTACTCGATTGAAGAAGTGGACGCGATGACCGGGCCCGTTGTCGGGCGCCCGAAGTCGGCGTCGTTTCGCACGACTGACATCGTCGGTCTCGACACCGCGCTCTACGTCGCGGAGAACCTGTACGCGGCAGTCCCCGATGACGAACGGCGAGATGTGCTTGTGCCTCCTGACTTCATGCGCGAGATGGTCAAGCGCGGTTGGACTGGCAACAAAGCGGGCCAAGGTTTCTACAAGAAACAACGAGGCGAAGGCGGCAAAACCGAGTACCTGGTGCTCGACTACAACTCGATGGAGTACAAGCCGGCTCAGAAGGTGCGCATTCCATCGCTCGATGCGGCGAAAGCGATTGACGACACGGTCGAGCGAATTCGAACCCTTGTGTACGGCAAGGATCGAGTCGGCGAGTTCCTTTGGAAGACGATCAGCGCGAATCTCATCTACACGTCTAATCGAATTCCCGAGATCGCGGATGACATCGTGAACATCGACAACGCGGTGAAGTGGGGATTCAATCACGAGTTCGGCACGTTCGAATTGTGGGACGTGATCGGCGTCGAGAAATCCGTGGCGAAGATGCGCGAAGACGGCCTCGAGATTCCGCCACTCGTTCAGAAGCTGCTCGACTCGGGCAAGAAGAGCTTCTACGAACATCGCGAGGGCCGGACGTTTTACTTTGACGTCGCGACGGGTGATTACAAAGAAGTCGAGCCGCGGCCGGGCGTCACGATTCTGAAATCGATCAAAGAGCAGACGAAGGTCATCAAGAAAAACGCTTCGGCTTCGTTGATTGATCTCGGCGACGGCGTCGCTTGTCTCGAGTTTCATTCGAAGATGAACGCGATCGGCGCCGACACGATCTCGATGATGAACTACTCGGTGAAGGAAGTCGGAGAGAATTTCGAAGCTTTGGTGATCGGCAATCAGTCCGAAAACTTCTCGGTAGGCGCGAACATCATGATGCTCCTGCTCGGCATACAGGAAGGCGAGTGGGACGAGATCGGCATTTCGGTGCGGCAGTTTCAGAACGCGAACATGAATCTCAGGTATTCGGCGAAGCCTGTAGTCGTGGCGCCTCAAGGCATGGCGCTGGGCGGCGGCTGCGAGATCACGATGCATGGAGACAAGGCTCGCGCCTCGGCTGAAGCTTACATTGGACTCGTTGAAGTCGGAGTTGGTTTGATACCGGGCGGCGGCGGCGTAAAAGAATTGGTCCTTCGCGCGGTGGAAGACACAGCACCCGATGAAGACCTGTTCCCAAGAATCAGAAAAGTTTCCGAGACAATCGCGATGGCCCGCGTGGCGACCTCGGCGGTTGAAGCTCGGGAGCTTGGTTTCTTGCGTGAGACGGATCCGATCACGATGAATCGCGATCGCTTGATTGAAGACGCAAAACAAACGGCGCTTGCGATGGTGCGCGAGGGCTACACGCCGCCTTATCCGCGAACCGACATTCCGGTGCTCGGCGAATCGGCGCTATCGGCGATCAAGCTTGCGGTTCACATGATGGTGCGAGGCCAGTTCATCAGCGAGTACGACGCTCACGTGGCGAAGAAGCTAGCGTACATAATCACGGGCGGCGACCTGTCGCATAAGACGCTGGTGTCTGAGCAGTACTTGTTGGATCTCGAGCGCGAGGCGTTTGTTTCGTTGTGCGGCGAAAAGAAAACTCAAGAGCGTATTCAGCATATGCTGAAGACGGGCAAGCCGCTGAGGAATTGAATGGCGTTTTGAGTAAATAGAAACATCGAAGCGTAGTGAACTTGGAGCAAGGTTATGAAGTCAAAGGGTGGTCCATATGTGACGTCGGTGCATCCTTTAGCCGAATATAAGTTAGAGGTCGCCTTCGACAATGGTGAGCGACGGATGTTCGACGTGAAGCCATATATGACGCGCGGAGTCTTCACGCAACTGAACGATCGCTCGCTTTTCGACGCAGTTCGAGTTGTTGCTGGGTCCATCGAGTGGCCGGGTGAAATCGATCTGAGCTATGAGACTCTCTATATCCAAGGGAAGCCGATTTCGGAACCTCGTAATAAGAAGAGCAAGAAGTCTAAGACGCGAGATACAGACACAGGTGTCGATCGATTAGTAAGGGACCGGCGAAGCCACTACAGCTCATCATCAAGACCATCGATATCGACGGAAGAAGGCTTGGATATAGCGAACAAAATGGTAAGGACGGCTGAAGAGAATAGGGTCAACTGCGCTCTATGTGGTGGGCTTGCGATGCACGTATACGGATTTACTCGCGCGACCGTTGATATCGACTTTATCGCCGCGACCAAATTGCCCCTGCGTGCAGCGCGTGACTTAGAGATGGGTGGCGAAGCTTACAACGTACAATCCGCCGAACAGAAGGAGATTGAAGTAGACTGGATCGTTCGCGATGACGATAAGAAAGAAGTATATGAAGCGGCACTTGCAGGAGCGGTATCAACCGAAAAAGGACTGCCAATCATCACCCCCGAATGGATGGTGATTCTGAAATATCTGGCTGGTCGTGGGAAGGATCAAATCGATTTGATGTGGTTACTCAGAGAAGAGGGATTGGTTGATCGCGAGTTGGTTAAGCAACACATCAGCAGTTTGTTTGGACGATATGCGTTCTGGCCGCTCGCGGATATGGATAACTTGTTCCTTGAGGCTGATGTAATGAAGGCGCGAGACCAAAATGGAGAATAGAGAATCTGCTTAAGATGGGATGGCTCATAAGATAGGAGGTGGAAAATGACGAAGCAACGGATCTTCCTACCATTGGTTTTTTGCCTAGCAATTGGTCTCGACACTTCTGATGCCTTAGCTGTCCAGCAGACACCTTCTGAAGATTCATCAGCGAGAATCTCAAACGATATTCAAGACCTAAGAGGCGCGGTTGCAAAACAGGGCTCTTGGACAAATCCAATCGTTCTTTCACCGATAATCATTGCAATCGTTGGTTGGGCGTTTGCCTTTTATGCACTTCGGTCCAGCCGTCAGGATCGAGAAACCGATCGTAAAATCAATGCGCAAGACAAAGAGACTGACCGAAAACTAACTGAACGAGCGCGGCAACTTGAACTCTACAGAGCGGTCTATCCTGAAAAAGTCAAAGCAGCAACCGGTCTAATGGATAGGGCAGGCAAGTTATATTGGAAACTGCGTGCCCACTACGCCGGAGCGCAAGATGGAGAACAGGCAGCAAAGCTCAGTGTAGAACTTCAAGACCTGCTCTTTGACGCTCAAGCCTCCGAGTTCTTGCTCGGTGAAGAAATCACCAGACTGATTGCTGAATTCAGGATGACTTGCATGGCGACATTTTTGGTGGAACGAGAGTATCGCTCTGAGGCTTTTCCCAAAGAGGGAAAGGGCACTTGGGCGCATGAACCAAGCTACAAGCAATTGACTGGAGCTATGCGGCGTGTTCTTCACCTAGACACGCTAGAGGTTCTACTGCCGCCTCAGGCAACCGAACCAACGGAAGCATGAGGGTTAAGCGTCTAGCAGCGCAGACCCGAGTGGCGAGTCGTCCGCTATGATCGCGATGGAAGGCTTAGGAGAAAAAATGAACGACGCAGTAATAGTTTCATCATTACGAACCGCAGTCGGCAAGGCGCCGCGCGGCACTCTCAAAGACACAAGACCCGATGACATGGCGGGCGCCGTCATCAAAGCGGCAATCGAGCAGACGAACGGGTTGGAATCGTCGATGATCGAAGACGTCATCCTCGGGTGCGCCATGCCCGAGGCCGAGCAGGGAATGAACGTCGCTCGGCAAGCGTCGTGGCTCGCGGGAGTCCCGAAGGAAGCTTCGGCGGTGACGATCAATCGATTCTGTTCATCGGGGCTTCAAGCAATAGCGTTTGCCGCAGAGCGAATCATGGCAGGCTGGGCTGATTGCATAGTCGCAGGCGGAACCGAATCAATGAGCTTGATTCCGATGGGCGGTCACAAGATCGTGCCCAATCCAACGCTCGTCAGCAATCATCCAGACTTTTATTTGAATATGGGGCTCACGGCCGAGAACCTCGCGCAAAAGTATTCGATCTCACGTCAGGAAGCAGACGAGTTTTCTTATCGAAGCCATCAAAAGGCAATCGCGGCAATCAACGAAGGAAAGTTCAAAGATGAAATCGTTCCGCTGACGGTGAGAACAGTCGAGCTTGACGCAAAAGGGAAGCGCGTCGTCAAAGAAACAACCTTTGACACCGACGAAGGTCCGCGCGCGGACACGTCCGCCGAGATACTCGGCAAGCTCAGACCCGCGTTTCATGCTCGAGGCACAGTAACGGCCGGCAACTCTTCGCAGATGTCTGACGGAGCCGCTGCCGCGGTGGTGATGTCAGCCGACCGCGCCCGTGAGATCGGAGCGAAGCCGATCGCCCGATTTATCGCATACGCGACAGCGGGCGTTGATCCCGATTACATGGGAATCGGACCCGTGGCCGCGATACCAAAGGCTTTGAAGATCGCAGGTCTCACGCTCGATCAAATCGATCTGATCGAGTTGAACGAAGCGTTCGCTGCTCAAGCTCTTTCAGTCGTGAAAGAGCTCGGTATCAATCAAGAGAGGTTGAATGTGAACGGCGGCGCTGTTGCGATGGGTCACCCGCTTGGCTGCACGGGAGCAAAGCTTACGGCGACGATTCTGCACGAGATGCAGAGAAGAAACGCGCACTACGGAATGGTGACGATGTGCGTGGGCGGCGGGATGGGCGCGGCCGGAATTTTTGAGTTGATGTGAAACGAAAAAGAGTTCGTAGTCCGGCCTTCAGGCGGAAGTTTGTTTGTGATCTAGAACGCGCTTCCCAAGGATGCTACGAACTTCCGCCTGACTGAAGGCCGAACTACGAACCTCGAACTACGAATGTCGAAAAAAGAGAGGAATTATGACCAGCGCTATAGAAACAAAAAAAGTAATCAAAGGCGGAAGCTTCATTCTTGAAGACCACGAAGCCTCGGAAGTATTCACCCCAGATGATCTCAGCGACGAGCACTTGATGATCGCGCAGACCGCGCGCGAGTTCACCGAGAAAGAAGTGATGCCGCTCGATGCCGAGATCGAATCGAAAGACTACGAGCTGACACGTGCCCTGCTGCGTAAGGCCGGCGAGCTTGGACTGCTCGCGATTGATATTCCGGAGAAATACGGCGGAATGGGGCTCGACTTGTTGAGCTCGCTCGTTGCGTCCGAAGCGATGTCCGGCCAGGCTTCTTTTTCGGGATCGGTCGGCGCGCACACGACGATAGGAACGCTGCCGATCGTCTACTTCGGAACTGAAGAACAAAAGAAACAATATCTGCCAAAGCTCGCCACCGCCGAGCTGATCGGCGCGTATGCGTTGACCGAATCGGGTTCGGGATCCGATGCGCTTGGCGCAAAGACGAAAGCAGTGTTGTCGGCGGACGGAAAACACTACACGCTCAACGGACAGAAAATGTGGATCACCAACGCGGGCTTCGGCGACGTGTTCACGGTGTTCGCGAAAGTCGACGGCGAGAAATTCACGGCGTTCATCGTCGAGCGAAAATTTCCCGGCGTGTCGATCGCTCCCGAAGAGCACAAGATGGGTCTGCAAGGCTCGTCCACCTGCGCGGTCAATCTGGAAGACGCGCAGGTGCCGGCTGAAAACGTGCTCGGTGAAATCGGCAAGGGTCACAAGATCGCTTTCAACATTCTGAATATCGGAAGACTAAAGCTGGGGGTCTCGACGATTACCGGATCGAAGCGGCTTACGACGATTGCAACCGATTACGCGAAACAGCGTCATCAATTCGGTGTTCCGATTGCGTCGTTTGGGATGATAAAGCACAAGATCGCGGAGATGGCGATTCGCACGTACGTGGCCGACGCGATGACCTATCGCACGGTCGGAATGATCGAAGACTCATTGGCCACGATCGATCGCGACAATCCCGAGCAGATGCTCAAGGCGATCGAGGATTACGCGGTCGAATGCTCGATCATCAAGGTGGTCGGCAGCGAAACGCTCGATTACGTTTCAGACGAAGCGGTTCAGGTGTTTGGTGGCAACGGTTACTCGAAGGACTATCCAGTCGAGCGAGCTTATCGTGACGCGCGCATCAGCCGAATCTACGAAGGCACGAACGAGATCAACCGCTTGATCATCTCGGGTCAGATTCTTCGCCGGGCGATCAAGGGTGAGCTTGCGCTGTTTCCGGCAGCGAAGAAACTGCAGGACGAAATGCTGACGCCTTCGATGCCAGAAGAACCGGCGGAGGGAGTTTTCTCGCAAGAGCGAGTCGCGCTTGGTAACGCGAAGAAAGCAGCGGTCGCGGTGTTGGGCTCCGCGGCGCAGAAGTATCGCGACAAAGTTTCGGAGCAGCAGGAAGTGCTCGCGGCGGCTTCGGACATCATCATGGAAATCTTCGGTATGGAGAGCGCGATCTTCCGCACCGAGAAATTCATCACGGGCCGAGGCGAAGCCGCTTGCGCGAATCACATCGACGCGACTCGCGTGTTCGTGAGCGATTCAATTCAACGGGTCGAGCATCACGCAAAGACGGCGCTCGCTGCGATGTCCGAAGGCGATGAGCTACGCACGATGATGGCGGTGCTTCGGCGTTATATGAAATACACGCCGGTGAACACCGTTGCGGCGCGCCGCCGAATCGCGGACTCGATCATCGAAGCCGGGAAATACAACTTGTGAAACGATGAACGATGAATGCGGAATGATGAATTAAGGATCATTCTTCAGTTCATCGTTCATCATTCATCACTCATCGTTTATGCGTGTTCATCGCATCATCGTGCCGACGCCTTTCTACGTCGGGCCCGTCAATGTTTACCTGATAGAAGAAGACCCGCTCACGTTGATCGACGCCGGGCCTCGCGATGACGCTTCGCTTGAAGGCTTGCGGTCGGGGCTCGCGCATCTGGGTCACAAGCTTTCGGACATCAAGCGAATCATCATCTCTCACGCACACGCGGATCATTACGGGCTCGCTCAGTTGATAGTCGAAGAATCAGGGGCGACGGCTTACATACACGAGTGGGACGCGCCGGCGGTTTCGGCTGAGATGGATTATCGAGCCTATCGCGCGCTGTTGACTTCGGCTGGTGTTCCCGGCGAGACGATCAATCACATGGAAGCGGGCTATGAGAAGTTCAGGGGCTTCGCGTATCCGCTTGCGCGCGTCGAGACGTTGAGAGACGAAGACGAAATTCTCTTCGAACACGAGAGCCTGACCGTAGTTCACACTCCCGGCCACACGCCCGGATCGATATGTCTTGTTCGTACCGCCAATCGATTGGTGTTTGCTTCGGACACGGTGTTGAAGACGATCACTCCGAATCCGGTGCTGAGTCCCGATCCAATCGATCAAACGCGCCGGTTTCAATCGCTCGGCGAGTACCTGGTGTCGCTCGCGCGCATACGCGGGCTTGCGCCGACGGTGTTGAAAGGCGGCCACGGAGACGACGTGACGGATTACGATGAGCATTTTCACCGGATGTTTCGTTTCACCAAGTCGCGCCAAGCGAAGCTGCTGTCGTTGATGCCGAAGAACGGGGCTTCGGCGTGGGAGGCTTCAATGCTGTTGTTCCCGAACGCTCATGGTTATCATCGCTTTCTGGCGTTGTCTGAAACGGTAGCTCATCTTGATTACGCGGTGTATGAGCGCAAGCTTGTTGTTGAGGGTGCCCCGGAAAGATACCAGTTGGCTTGAACTTTTTAGGCTTCTGTTTCGAGGAAGAAACTCTCGCGGAAGCAAGAGATCGCGCGGCCAAGGCTAAGCTTGATTTGACCGGGTTAGTTTCATATCATCCGGGTGGCTCAGTGGAAATCAAAAGCGTAACAAACTGACTATGGTCGCTTACGTTCATTCACGTGTTTGGAGCTGTTTGTTTCCTGATGAGACGGACGCGCGACAACTCTTCGCGAACATCCCCGTGACGGATTCTGGCTAACATCGATGTCTGCGAGGAGGGAGTTGAAGTATCCCCGTTGTTGTCGCGAAAAAGGAGAAACTTCGGTGACGCTAATCAACTGGCTGGCAATATTAGGCGCGCTGGCTTGGCTTCCACATCTTCTGACCTTGCTTCGGCAACTGATTACACGACCTGAGATTCGAATCATTACCGAAAGGAAAAAGAATCGTCCGTGCTCGCTATAAAGTTGTTGGAACGGGAAGTTGAGGAACGATTCATCAGATTTCAGGAGCCTGATTTTCACACAAACAAGGAATCTTATGATGCCAAAGCCGAAAAAAGACTTGCCTACATGCAGGGATCTTGTGGGATTGACCTCGATCAATTCCTAGCAAGCGAAGAAATGATGGACGTCTGCTCATTTGTTAAGCACTGGTTTGGATGGAAGCAGGGCAAATACACTCTAACTCTTGAGGTGGAGTCTCCTGAGAGATTCAAGATAAAGGATAATGTTCATGAGTTTTCGCTAAACGCACTGGATATAGAGGGCCTCGAGGCGAATAAGGGAATGATAGAATCGTCATATGAAGACCAAATGAAGGCTGGCGTAGAAGGTTATTCTCCGAAGCGGCCGATCTGGAATTGGACGTATCCGGTTCTAAGAAAATCAACTGCTTTGACTGCTCCCTAGGTCACACGTCTACTGAGACTGGTGGGCCCGGTGTTCGCATTGTGTTTCGAAGTGAGATCCGAGAAAGGGCTGCTGCCTTTACGTCAATACCCCACCACTTGTCCACATTGAGCACTGTGTTAACATTCGTAGAAAGCAATATGTTCGGAAGCGAGGATTGATTCATTGGCGAGGCGACTAAAGGATATCAAAGAAATCAGGATCGAAAGACCTCCGCGGGCTAAGCTATCCGAAAAGGAAATCCTCAAACGCATGGAGGGATTCCCAAAGCGAAAGGAGCAGTTCATTGCCTCTATCCGAGCGGGCAAGAATTGAAGTCTATCTCCCCGACCTTCCCAAGCCTCTGTGTGAAGTGCGAATCGTTGAGCAAGCTATAGAACTCATGCGATAAGGTGACGATTCGCTCAGCCATATCCTCAGTAGTCTTTTTACGAGGTGACTTTCCTTGAGTGCCATGCGCGAAAGCAGATGCGCCTTATCCTCGCTGCGAAACCGTGACGCCTTCCAATTCCTTTGTCAGCGAACGATCGGCAGGTTAGGCAGTGCCACTTCAACGTCTGAAACATCCCTGAACTGCACACTGATAGCCTCAGTGATGCGATAGCCGCCATTGTTGGTGTTCATCACGGTCTTAAGTGCTGTACCGCCGGTCTCAGGCGCGTAGTATTTCTCGATCCAATCGCCTGAACCCTCACCTCGCAGCACAAACGTCCGCATTCCCGCTACTGTCTCTTCGCGAACAAACTGCGGACTGGACCTCAGAAATTGTGGTGAACGCATCTTCTCGCGCATTTCCTCCGTCCAGGCAATACCAGAGTACCGGATGCCATCAGCTTTGATTTCATAGACTGAGTCTCCAGCAGCGATTAGATTCCGAGTGGCACCGGTCTTTACATCGTAGCTGGTGAACTTATAATCGCCTGTCGATTTCACAGTGTGGATCTGGATTTCGGTGACTGCGGGTTCTGCGCCATTCTGCACGTTCGTCACAGTGTAAGTTGCGACGAATGATCGCGGTACATTTTTCACCGGTTTTCCGGCCATCACTTTGTTCAGGTACAAGCTCACTCCGATGACGAACGTCAGAACAGCGATTATCTTTCCAAACCTGGTAAGAACTTTCATGAACGGCGCCTCCTTTCGCTTGTCTTTACTTCCAGACTTCCAGGTACAGTCGTTGTAGTTCATCAGAGTCCCGGCGTGCACTTAGGGACGCATATTCTTGTCGCGCAGAATACATCGGGACTGCCGCTGCACGATCCCCACTGAACCCCTGCATTGTTTCGCCACCGGACAACAACTGGGGTTAGGAGTATAGCAGTCAAAGCAGCCCGCCGGATTATGTATATCCGCGATGCAAGAGACATTGTTCGCACACGTCTGACTAATGCAATTTGTGACTTGGGCCGAAGCCTTTCCGCAATAGGTCGTAACGGACAGCGCACTACCGGTTATGAACAGGCTCAGATAGAAAACTAGCTTCAAGTACTTTGGGCTCATTCTTTCTATCCCTCTTTCCGCTTTGTCTGGTGAGCGGATAGTATGTGACCTCTCATCCAAAGTCAAGTAGAATTAACTCGCGCCAAGCGGAGTCATTGATCAAGTTCCATGGGTGACATATAATCGCCGCCGGATGCCATTCGATTCCTCGCAGTTTAATTTGATCGATTACTTTTTCGAACGGGAACATGTTCATCAAATCGGTGATCGCACGGCTATCGAGTTCCGAGACAGGCGGATTACTTACAGCGAACTTCGAGAGGAGGTGGATCACTGGGCGCGCCTGATAAAGAACTGTGAAGTAGACGAAGGCGATCGCGTAGCTTTATTGCTCTACGATTCGCCTGAATTCATCGCGTGCTTTCTTGCAGCCGCATCAATCGGAGCCATCTCCCTTCCTATTAACACGTTTCTACCCGCTCGCGATGTCGAATTCATACTCTCGGATTCCGGCGCTCGTTTGCTGATCATCGAAAGCGATCTCGAAGACACAATGAACCCGACCGCTGAGTCCGCGCATCGCCCCACGATGCTCAAGGTGGACACGCGGACACGAACCTGTGTTGAGCAACGCGACAGCGACTTGGCTGCGAGTGGTCCTTGTGTCGAACGGGCCGTTACCACTCGCGAGACTCCCGCGTTTTTGCTCTACACCTCGGGCAGCACTGGAACTCCGAAGGGCGTGTTGCACAATCACGGCGCGATACCGTTCACTGTCGAAAGCTACGCCGCTAATGTTCTTCATCTCACGAGCGAAGATCGAGTCTTCTCATCCTCCCGAATGTTCTTTGCTTACGGGCTCGGAAACAGCTTGTCGTTTCCGTTGGCGGCGGGAGCAACGGTGCTGCTCGAACCAGCGCGAATGAGCGCGGAAAGGCTCGCCAGATTCATAGAGGAAAAGAAGGTCACGGTTTTCTTCGGAGTACCGGCGGTGTATCAGTCGCTGCTCGAATATCGATGGAGCGGAGGGCGAGTGGATTTCTCCGGCGTGCGTCTGTGCGTGTCGGCGGGAGAGGCCCTGCCAGCGAAGATCTGCGAAGACTGGCAACGCGAGTTCGGACTCACGATTCTGGATGGCATCGGCTCGACTGAGATGCTTCACATTTTCATTTCGAATAGAGAAGGGAACTCGCGCTCAGGGTCGAGCGGAACCGTTGTTGAAGGCTACGACTCGCGATTGGTTGACGACAACGGCGAGGAAGTCGGCTCGAATGAGTTGGGCAATCTTTGGGTGCGAGGAGGCAGCGCGACGGCTGGATACTGGAACCGCGATGATCTCACCCAACAGACTATCAAGGACGGCTGGGTTCGTACGGGAGACATCTATCGAAGAGACGAAGATGGCTTCTATTATCACATCGGCCGCTCAGACGATTGTTTCAAGTCGCGCGGAATGTGGGTATCGCCGATCGAAGTGGAATCGGTGTTGATTTCGCACGAATCAGTATCGGAAGCAGCGGTCGTGTCCGCGATTGATGAGAACGGGCTGGCAACCGCACTGGCTTACGTGGTCATCCGACAAGGTGAGCCGAGCGCGGCGCTCGGAGACGAGATATGCAAATTCGCGGGCTCGCGGCTTCCAAAGTACAAAGTGCCATCGAGAATCGAGTTCATAGACGAGATGCCTCGAACCTCGACTGGAAAGATTCAACGGTACAAGTTGAGAGCCGAAGGACCGCGATCGAAAAGCGGAGGATCGGATGATTAAGTGGCAGTGGCGAACATTAATATTAGGCGTGATGGTGTTGGCGGTTGGGGGCGTTGCATTGGCTCAACAGGGTTGGGCGAGGTTGCAATCGTTCAAGCGAGGTGGCGCCGATTCCGGCATCAGCGCGGTGTACTACGGTGGCGACGATATATGGGTGGTTGGCTCTCACGGGTTGATCGCGAGATCGCACGATGACGGCCAGTCTTTTGTAGAGATGAATCAGGGAATCGACGCAAACCTGAATGATGTCACCGCGCGAAGAGACAAGATTTGCATCGTCGGAGATTCGGGTTCGATCCTGCGGAGCACCGACAGTGGACGAAGCTTCGTAAAGATTTTGAGGTCGACAAGGCGCGGCGGCGGCGCGACCGGCAGCCAGGCGGATCTCGATCTGTATTCAGTGCAGTTCGCGGACGACGATCACGTATTCATTGTTGGTGATCACGGATTGATTCTGATGTCGTCGGACGGTGGCGCTGGTTGGCGCGAGCAGTCGAGCGGCTCGGACGCACAACTGTTTCATCTCGGATTCAAGGGAGATCGTGGTTGGGTTGTAGGCACCGGCGGCGTGATTCTCCACACGGATAACGGAGGAAAGAATTGGTATCCTCAGCGATCAGGCGTGAACGCGGATTTGAACAGAGTCAATATGATTACCGACCGCTCAGGGCTGATCACCGGGGACAATGGCACGCTGCTGAGAACAGAGAACGGCGGCGCTACTTGGGAGAGGGTTCAATTGAACGTACAGGAGCCGTTATTCGGCATCAGCTTCATCGATAACAAAACGGGCTGGGTTGTCGGCTACAAGGGACGCATCATTCGCACGTATGACGGAGGTCACACATGGGTAGAACAACACAGCAATACCTCAGAGGACCTGTTCGCGGTTGCGTTCTACAAGCATCGCGGATACGCAATCGGAAGAGACGGGCTCGTTATGAGGTACTTTGAAAAGAGATAATGGAGATCACAGAAGAGTTGTTAGAAGTTGCGAGGGCCGATTCACTTGAATCGGCCCTTCTGCCTTTACGCCAGAGTTATTGCCATCTCTGAACTCCCAGCGGAGTTTCCGCAGCTTCGGTTGTATCGAGCAGTATGGATTGGCCAACTCGTTTCACAAGCAGCACAGTAACCGCGCACTGTTGGTTGCTGATGCGAATAATGCGGTGGGCGCCGTCAGGGAAGAACACACCAATCCGTTGATCCGCAATTCTGCCTTTGGACAGAATCCTGTTGCCGCCATCCTTGATAATGAGATCAGGGACTTGAGCAAATGCCCCGCCGCCTTCGCTCGAGACTTCGAGTTTGACGCCTTCCGCAAACAAAGGCTGGGTATTCGGCAGGATCAAAATGTTGATTTGCTTGTTGCCTTTGGTGAAGTACATGTTGGCCGGATCAATTTGCGGTGATGGCTGCGAAATCAAGAACGCCGCATTGCTCGAATCAGACGAGATTGCGCCTGTGATGCTTGTGGCCCGCACCAGCACCTTGACGTTGTTCGCGCAAAGGTGAGGGACAGTCCAATTGAATGAACGAATCTCCTTGGCAAGCGCGGGTTGCGTAGGATTCACCGGCGTGATGGCGGTAAAAGAAGTCCCACCGTCAGTCGTGTAGAACAAATCGAACCCGCGTATCTGATCGGCAAAGGCATCACCGACCGTCCACGTAATTGGAAAGACCTGATCCCACTTCAGATTTTCGCCGCCGTTTGGCGCAGTCAATGTGACCTGAACACCTGCGTCGGTGATCGTGAAGTTAGCGTTGCTGGCGTCCTGCCCCTGGCCTCCTGCGTTGTCAAAAACAGTGACGCGAATTCGAGCCGTCGTTGTGTTTAATCCGGTGGGGACATTCCAGGTGAACGTTCGCGCCGTTCCTATAACACCTGCCGCGATGATCGTGTTGAACGCAGTTCCACCATCCGTCGAGAGCCTGATCTCAAAACTCTGAATAGTGGGGTCACCATCCGGATCGGCGGCGGTCCATTTTATTTCGAAAGTGGTTCCGCCCTGAACCAGGTCTAATCCGTTGGGCTGCGTCACAGTTACCGTCGGATTCTGATTCATAGGAGGCACGTTCGCCGCCGCCGCTAGAATAACGTAGGCCTTTCCGGCATTAGCGCGAGTGGTATCAGCGGCAACCATCACGTCGTGAAAAGGAGCTCCGAGAAGCAAGTCGCCGCCGTGATTCCCGTCCACATCGCCGGTCGCGATCGCCCACCCGAGTTCGTCGCCCGCCGCCTGCCCAAGAACCCGGACATCGTCCTGTCCAAGCGCCACATCGCGAGCATTGAACACAAAGATGCCCGCTCCGCCGAACAGAACCGAAACCGTGCCCTTGCCTGATAAAGCGCCCGGGGAGCCCAATAGAACATCCGGAACACTGTCGTTATTCCCGGTAGTATTAATGACACCGACGGCTACCGTAGCACCGAGGTGATCCCCGGCAGCCGCGCCGAAGACAGTCAATGAAACCGTTGCTGCCCCGATGTCGATACGGCGTACGGTTGTGCCTGCGGGCGGATTCAGCGCGGTTCCGCCAGTGATAACATAAGCCTCGCCGCCCCCCGTGCGAACATCGTTAGGCCCGTCCGCATCCGGCGCTCCAATAGTGAGATCGGTCGCCGCATCATTATTCACATTTCCTGTTGCGATCGACGCACCGAGGTGATCCGCTGCCGAGATGCCGTAGATCGAGATATTTTGCTGCGTCGTGTTGATATCGAATGTCTTGGTAGTCGCCGGCGAGACGGGAAGAAGATTATCGCCGCCAAACAACACGAACACCGCGCCTGTCTCGCTGATATCCCCGCCGGTCTCGGGACGGTCGGCAGTTGGCGCGCCTAGGATCAGGTCTGCCGCTCCGCCGGCGTTGATGTCTCCAATCGCAACTGCGCTGCCAAGCTGGCTTCCGGATTTTCCAAAGACCCGAACCGGCGCGGCGGTAGCTGCTTGTCCGAGGTCGATTGTCTTTGTTGTGGCTGCGGCGTTGGCGAGCGCCGCTCCGCCAAATAAAAGGTAAGCAGCACCACCGTTGGTTCTTGCAGCGCCAGTGGGGTCCGGACCCTTGCTTGCGGGCGCGCCCACGAGGAGATCCGGAGCGCTTGCGCCGCCGTTGACATCGCCGATGGTGAGAGCGCTACCAAATCGGTCGCCGATGGCCTCGCCTATGATCAAGACGTTGGCTGCATTAGGGATTGCAAGATCCACTGTCCTGGCGCCGAAGCTTGCGGAACCAAATAGCACATATACGGCTCCCGAATTCTGACGATCGACAGGAGGCGGGCCGGCCAATGTAAGATCGAATCCAGGCGCGCCTATGACCAGATCATCAAAACCGTCTCCATTCACATCGCCCGCGGCAACAGCGAATCCAAGATTGTCACCAGCTACGGCTCCGAAAACTTTCACATCAGGCTGGCTGACGGCGGTCAGGTTCGCATCGATGACAGTCGGCGAAGCAAAGCTGGCCTTGCCGAAAATAATGTAAACCGCACCGGCTTCCGCTCGAGCGCTTCCCCCCGACGGAGTGAAATCAGCATCTGGAGCACCAACGACCATGTCGGCGAAGCCATCTTTGTTGAAGTCTCCCACGGCAATTGCGTGAGCTCGCGGACTTCCCGAAAACGCTCCGGGCGCGCCGCTGCCGCTCAAGTGATCCTCGGCATTGGCCCCCAATAGCTGAATGCCGGCTGGACTCGCGACAGCACCCAAGTCAAGAAAAAGGATTGTCTGGACCGTTTGCGTTCGGGCCGCGGAGGACATGACTCCGGTTCCTAACGAAACGGTAAGGAAGATGGCGAGTAAGAGTGTTGGCAGACGTCTGCCGCGGGAGAGAGAATATGGAATTGATCTCAATTTGTTCATCGAACCTCCTCTGGGAATGCGCTGGCGACAGGTTCGTGCGTCCGGTTCGTCATTCTATCAGCTTTGACTCATTCATCAAAGGCAAGTTTCAGCCATAGTCATATTGTATACACAAGAGCTGAAATACATGGAAAGATTGTTATTGACGCACCGTACCTTTTTTGTTATTTTCGGAGCCTTAATTAAGCAGGACGGCGATTACTAAGAAGTTTCAATGCCCCGCCCTGACGGATCGGTTCACTATCGTGAGATGTTTCCCTGATTAACTATGCAGACTAGAACGACGTGGGCCGAATCGGCGTGGAAGTAAGGCCTCGACCTAAGACAAGGCGTATCATGTTCCAACCACCTCTTGTGCGACCGTTAACGAAAAGTGAGGATGAAGGGTTGCGCCGCTATTCAGCCTCTTCAAACAAGGAGGAAGCCACAAGAGCGAGTGTAATTTTGATGTCCTGTCAGGGTAAAACAGCAGCGGAGATCAGCGACTCGACTGGCTCGCATCCATCCAACGTCAAGAAGTGGATTAGAAAATTTAACAGCGACGGTTTGGAAGCAATTAGCGCGAAGAAGAGAGGCCCACAGGGAGGACCTCAACCGCGCTTCAACTCAGACCAGATTGAACAGATCCTGCAACTTGCCGCCGTGGCACCCGCGGACCTTGGATATCGTTTCCCGGAATGGACACCCCAAAAGCTGGCCACGGCTGCAATTGAGCGGGGCATCGTCGACAAGATCAGCCACGTGACAGTGAGGCAGATACTCAAGCGAAAATCCGAGGCAAATGGATCATACAAGAAATTCGGAAAGTCGGCTGCTCGGATTGAACCGTTGTTGGACGGCAAAGAGTTTGACAAGGGTGAGGCTGCTCTGGCTCGTTCAGCCTATGAGAGCGCAGCGGCACACTTCTATGCGGCATTGACCGAGAATAACCACTCCGCGGATGAGGAAGCAGAAACGAGATCGCTTCTGAGCAAGGCGCTTGAGGAGTTGAGCAAGTACGAGGAAGCCTACAGCGTAATTGGCAAATACGACGACCCGCGTTTGGCGGCTTCGCTCGCGCCGCGGACTCGTGCTCGCGTGAGGCTGCGTGTGGGGTGGGTAAGCAGCTTTCTCAGAAATCATCCGAAAGCCATAGCAGCGTTGAACGAAGCCAAGAGACTTTTTCTTGAGTTAAGCGACGACCTGGGGATGAGCGAGGCCCACTACGCGTTAGGCCGGACCTACATAGAGATAAATGAA
>Ga0207684_10000618_pt1 | contig 42285 bp, 46 predicted proteins | sample KBSK5501metaG_FD_184342 | JGI IMG/M metagenome (GOLD analysis project Ga0207684, IMG submission 184342) | Corn, switchgrass and miscanthus rhizosphere microbial communities from Kellogg Biological Station, Michigan, USA - KBS K5-50-1 metaG... | ecosystem: Host-associated > Plants > Roots >... | reverse complement strand
TCCGCTCATCAAAGTGAAACCGCATGAGTATAACAGTTATACCATATTGCCTGCATGACGAACAACAAAATGGTAATTGAGAGTATGGTGGCCAGGACGAAGTTGAACCGCCGACGCCAGCTTTTTCAGAGTGTATATAACCAGTGTCTTTAAGAACTTACAAGGACACGTGAGACTGCCAAGTACCTTTAAGTAGTTGCATGACACTTTGTGTGCGGACCGGAATTGCGGACCAATCGATCTTGTATAAGAAAAGACCTTTACGCACGAATGATTGATAGGTTGATAGTCAACTTTCTTCCAAAGGACAACGGCATCGCGGCCGTCCCCTCCCATTCGGTGGCAGTTCCGACTGCGCCGAACATTTTTTCGATGCTTTTTGCCCTTAGCAAGTTCTCTGATACATAGAGGGTAAATCTCGTGGCGAATCTGTAGGGGGTTTTATGAGCGAGATGCACGAAGCAACACTAGTCGGACAGCCGTTCCCTCAGTTCGAGCGGTTCCTCGATTCGCGCGAGGCGGCAGCCTTGCTGCAGATCCATCCGAAAACACTTCAACGCCTCGCCCGCAAGGGCGAGATACGCGGTATGCGGATCGGAAAATTGTGGCGCTTCCGCATCCGATCTCGACGCGTGGGTACATTTGCAGTTAAAGTTAGACAATATACGGTAGTTCGGCCGTTCGCTAATGAACTTCACCGTTGCGAACCTAACCCTTCAAACACCGTCAGTACCTACCCGGATTCCGAGTACGCAGGCAAAGCGAAACTAGTGTTAGAGGACCCGCGAATCGCGAAGTGCGGTGAAGCTTGGAACTCTTCGCCGGGGTGTGACGACAGGCGCGCCATGACCGACCCAGTGATTGCTGTTGAAACATCCCCATTGCACTAACGACGCGACATTACAGTCGCCGCCGCGTCCACTTGGGCGTTCCTAAAAAACGTCGGCTTTCACTAACTATGGGCGCGGCGGGTAGCGGACCAGGTACAGGTAAGCGGCGGCGGCTTCGTCCTGGCTGAAGTAGACATAAACGGGCATATGGCCCCTGTCATACGTTGGCGGCGTGCCCATGATGATGGGTGCGCCGCTGGTAACTTTTCGGACGAACCCGGAGAGGCTCACCCGCGTCGTAAGGGAAGAGAGCGGTGGAATTGCCCCTTTCAAAATTTGATCAGGGCTGGGGTTTGGCCCGGTCGCACTGTGGCAGACGTGGCAGGTGGATTTCACGATGTGCTCACCAATGCGGTAGGACGATTCCTTTACCGCAATCTGATTCTTTTCGGCACCGGGTATGGCAGCCAGTTGTTCGAGGTAGGCGACGAGCGAGCGAATTTCCGCCTCGCTCATGGTTGGCGGCAGCATGTGTTGCCCCCCAACGTGGAGCCGCTGCAGCAACATTGCCTTGGATTCCTTTGCCATGGAGGCTATATCTGACTGGCTCATTTCCCTACCGGCCGCCTTCATTCGTGCCGTGATGGCCGCGACGGAAGTCGCCCGGACTGGGTCGATGACGGAATTTATTTCCGGGGGCGCGCCCTGGCCAGATTCTTTGTGACATCCCTGACAAGTCATGCGATATAGGTCAGAACCATGAAGGGTTACGATGGGCGCAGGGAAGCCGGGCGATAGATTCAGTTGCCAGGGAGGAAGTTCCATTCCCGGGTCGGGCGGAGGTGGCCCTAAGTTCCAGGTCTTGCCCATGTTGGTTTCGCCGAACGACCTGCGGAGGTGAAGCAGCCAGCTTTCGCCTTGCACGGCCGTTACCGATGTATCTCCGGTCCCGGTCGTCTGGCCGAGCAACGAAGACGCAAGGACGAACACCACCACGATGGTTATCAGATGCAGGCAGTTCTTTCTCTTTGGCCGAGACCCGGCCTGTGGTGAACAGGACATGCCCCGGTATTTCAGAAGTCTGAGGCGTGCACCCATCAATATTGATCGAGGGTCGATATAAACGCAGAATGGTCGGAGAGAAACCTGGATTGTTGACCTAAACATCGATTTCACCAAATATCTGCCAGATCAGTTCAAAAGCGGATGGGTAAGGCTACAGGTCCCTGAAATTACAGAATCGGCAATCTACATTTCCCAGAACCACACCTTTCACCGCGTGCCAGTCTCAGATATCTGTAGGTCCAGACTTACCCTCTCGCCATTTATGAGAACCGAGCCTTGGTCGATAAGCTGTTGTCCGGTGCAGTCGTACGTCTCGTAGCAGCGCAGAGCGGCAGTGGGAAAGAAGTATTCGACCGCTTCGCTCCCCTCGGTTGAAGCAGACTTGTCCGCCAAGTGGATCGTAGTGCTGAAAGCGATGCCGTCGAAATCAAGATCGCCCTTGAAATAGGACATCACCGGCCGGACAAGATGGGCAATGTGGTCGTCGAAGGCGAGCGCGGCCATCTTGTAACGGCTACCTATCGCGCTCGGCGGCAAGGTCGTGTTCGCGGAAAACTCGAGGTAGGCGCCTTTTCGGAATGCAACCATCGTCGGTGGTGCGTAGGCGACAAAGTGTCCTTGAGAATCGACTTCCTTCAGTACCACATCGATCATCTTCTGGACGGAAACCTGGATTTTGGCCAGAGCATCGGGCGAAGTGTCACGGGAAGGAGAGGGTGGTGGGTCAGGAGGCACCATGCGCGGAAGGGGACGCATGGTTGCGGTGCTGGTTAGTTTCGCCGATTTCGACTTTTGTTCCGATTCTTGGCCGGCGCCTGCAGCCATCGGATTCTGTTCCTGGAGGCGGGCCGCCTCCTTGGCGGCGCGATCGTTCAGATACAAAATAAACGGTTCGCCATTGATGAGAAACTGCCCGTCAAGAATCGCGGCTTGGCGGTCGCTCTCGGTCTTGCCGTTGACCAGACGCAACGCGGCGGTCTTCGACAGCACGAACACCAGATTTTCCGGACGCTCCATGCTCATGCCCATCGCCTTACCCCGGACATGGTGCGAAATCTCCATCGCAAACCCTTCCACATCTGGATTGTCCTTGATCTCGGACATCGCAATTTCCACGATGGGAAGCATCACATCCTGAAAGGTACGCAGGGCGCGATGGCTCTTGTCGACCATGTCGGAAGAGTACGACGCGAAGTAGTTTCCGGTAACCTCGACCACAGTCATTCCACCGTAATTGTCAAAACGCAGAGAACGCTGATCGGCGCGCTCCTGCTGCGAGAGTTCGAGATCGAGCACTCGGCTGAAATAAAACGCATAAGGAAAGATGTGAGCCTGGACTTCGGATCCGATGGTCTGCAACTGCTGAAAGTGCTTCTCCTGCAGGACTCGCATTTGTGGTTCTTTGATCTCTGCGGGGGTAAGCGCTTGCGGAGCCGAGAATGGCGCAAGGGTTAAAACAACAATACACAGCCAGCGCGCATAAGCGATTACTAGAGCTCCATGACGGGGACGGGACAACATTCGAATGTAGGCGACCATAGCCTGAATTTCGGATTTCGGCAAAGTATATCCGTAGGGAGCCATAAGATTTGTTCAGCACCGGCTCCTCATGCGCGATGATCGCGGTGAGGTCGGCATCACTCATCTTGTTCAGCGTGTCGCCCTCGGTCATGCGGTGCGGCTTCACTTCGACGTTGTCGCAACCATGAAAGACCCGGGGCCGAAGCGGGAGAGCAGAACCTGGGCTCGCTCTCCCGTTTTCGTGTCTATTTAGTTAAGGTAAAGTCAGCCTTGCCATCGCCCGCTACGGCGACAGCCTTGGATTGAGTCTTGGCGCCTTCATGCCAGGCCACTACGTTGTACTGGCCATCGGGAACACCGTCAATCTTGTAGTTCCCGCTGTTGTCGGTGGTTACGTAATAGGGCGTCGGGCTGACCACGATATAGCCTGCCATCTCAGGATGGACATTGCAAAGCAATGCCGCGGCCCCGGCTTGGTCGAACTTGAAAGGACGCTTCTCTCCCTGCGGCCAGGTTCCAAGGTTCTTGCCCGGCAGCTTTTTCGCCCCTTGCTGGATGGACGGCCAAAAGACATTGTGAGCCACGTTGTCGCTGTTGCGAAACTCGACTGTAGTACCCCGCAGAACCACCGTAATGTGAGGCTGGAAGAGAAGGCCCCTCTGGTCGATCACAGGATGCTCCGCTGGTGCAGGGAAGGTCTTGCCCGCGATGGTGTCAACGTAGACGACGGATTCGCCGGCGACTCCGGAAACTTTTCCGCTGATGCTGCCGGCATGGGCAGCGACAGCGATCGCCATCACGGCCGTTAAGACTGACAGAATGCTGCGATTCATGATTTCTCCTTAAAAACGATTTTCACGACTCTAAGTTCAGTAAACCCATTCCAGTCCAGCCACCCCCTGGTTGGTGCGGAATGGACTCGATGCTGGATTGCCGTCGCCATCAAAGACCCGCTGCTGCGGCCGGATCTGATACTCGAACGACGCTTTGATATTGGCGTGGATCAGGAACTGCACGCCAGGAGTGATGCGATCGCGAGTCGAGCCCGCCGGCGAAAAGAAGTTGGTCGAATTGCCGCTCTGCCCATTGATGAAGTCCGCCGTGGACTGCACCCGGTCATACCGCATGATCGCCATCAGCCAGGGCAGTGCCAGGTAATCGGCTTCCAAGAATCCGCCGTTGAAGTGCGCGGGAACACCGGATACGAAGCCAGTGCCATCCGCATTCGGTAACAGATTCTTGTCGTGTCCGTACATATAGAGACCGAACAGATTCAAGTTGTGGTAGTTGAAACTGAAGTCGCCGCCGGTGCGGTAAAAGGGCTCCCGCGCCACCAGAACTCCGCTTTCGCCGTTAGTGCGCTGTACGGAACGTCCATAGAAATAGAACGTGCCCAACTGGAGATACGTGTGATCACGGGGCCCAGTGGGTCCCGCCGCCTGGATTTCATTTCGGCTGGCGGCATCCTTCTCCAGGTTGAAACGATATTGGAATCGCCCGTAGAGATCCTTGAAGTTGGAATCGGAGAAGATCCCTACCGTCGGGCTGACATTGTCCCCTGGAGCGGTCGTGCCGCTCGTGTTCTGGTTCAGCACTGCCAGGGAATAGTGATACCCCTTGTACATGTGCCCGCCACTGATCTCAACGCCCTGTCCTGGTGACGAGAAAGCGAAGCTGTTGTTGACGTTCTGCGGATTCGCGCCGTTTAGCGCCCCGAAGTTGGCTTCGTCGTAAATGTCCCACCCGCTCAAATTCCAGGAGCGCGCTGGACTGAAGGGCAAGTCAATCTCGAACTGCCCGATGCGAAGGTTCAGCGAGTCATTTGGAAGCTTGAAGAGCCGGCCAATATTGTGGAACTTCAGGTAGCCGTCGCCCAGACCTCCGTTGCTGTTCGCACCGCCCACGCTGAAGTCGTCATCCACCCAGAACGCGATGCCGCTGCCAAAGTTGCCCGCAGTGAAGATGCTGAACAGTCCGGGCTGGAAATCGGTGCGGGGAATGGTGGGGTCGGTTGAATTCGCCGGCCGGAAGTTATTGCGGTTCCTTCCATAGACCTGGAAAAAAGTGTTGAACCTCAGGCCGATCATGGGCATGCCGGGAAGTGTGCCCGGCCAGATGGAGTGGGGCCAGATATCCTTCTGCGCCGGCGCGCCCAGAAGCACCGGCGGAATCTTCATGAAGGTTTCGTCGTCTTTTGGAAACTTGAAGCCGGCATCTTTGAAGGCCTTCCCGAAGTCATTCAGCTTAGGAAAATCGACGTGGCAGGTGCTGCAAGAAGTGCCATACTGACGTGAAAACGCGGGAATGGCTTGACTGTATGGGCCCGCTGCCAAGACCACTCCAACGAGACAAAAACCTAGTGCCCAATGCGTGAACCGCATAGCGTTCTCCTTCAAACGAGAATGAAAACTACACAGGAACTTGGTATCTTTCCGATTATGTGGCTGGGCAACGATATGGTCTGTGGCGACAGGCACACCCGGTTGTGATCCAAATCACACAGCAACGTGACTAGAAAGTAAGACAGGGTCTGACTGGGACAAGGATGTGCAACGTCGAGTCCCATCTCCAGCCAGGATCGGCCCGTTAACAGCAGGGATGATGTGATTCATCCGCGCCGAAGGGCGCGGGGTGGCGGTTGAATGATTTGTTCTGGATAGGGGAACCGCTACCTCGTTTTGCCGAGTTGCGGTTCCCCGGATTCCAACTAGGGCCTGATTGCAACCTTGATCACGCCGTTGCGTCGCTCAGCGAAGACCTGATATGTCTCATTGATCTGATCGAGTGCGAACGTGTGCGTCAGGAGCGGGGTCAGATCCAGCCTGCCATGCCGGACCAATTCCATCAGCCTGCGCATGCGCTCTTTGCCACCCGGGCAGAGCGTTGTGACAATCTTGTGATCTCCGAGGCCGGCTGCAAACGGCTCCGCCGGCAACGAGAGCTTTCCAGAGTACACACCAAGGCTGGAGAGCGTACCACCGGGTCTCAGAACGCGGAGTGCGCTCTCGAAGGTGGATTGGGTTCCCAATGCCTCGACGGCCACGTCGACCCCTCTGCCGCGAGTGAGATGTTTGATACTCTCGACCACATCTTCTTTGGTGAAGTCGAGCACAACGTCCGCGCCCATACGTTTTGACATCTCAGTGCGTACCGGGTCGGACTCGACCGCAATGATCAGACTCGCACCTTTCAGTTTTGCTCCAGCCGTGGCGCACAGCCCGATCGGCCCTTGGGCGAAGACCGCGACCGAATCGCCGATTTGCAGGTTGGCACTCTCAGCCGCCGAAATGCCGGTGGAGGCAATATCGGCCAGCAGTACTACCTGTTCATCGGCTAGTTCGTCGGGGATCTTCGCCAGGTTCGCCTGGGCGTTCGGCACCAGTAGATATTCCGCCTGAGCGCCGTTGATGGTGTTGCCAAACTTCCAGCCGCCAAGCGGCCCACCACACTGCGACCAGTTTCCACCCAGACAGAAGTTGCACTGTCCGCACGGTGTAATTGCGCCCACCAGGACGCGGTCTCCAACTTCATATCCGGTAATGCCTTCTCCAAGCTCGTGGATGATGCCCACGGGCTCATGGCCGATGATCAAGCCCGGTTTGACGGGATATTCGCCTTTTAGAATGTGGAGGTCCGTACCGCAAATCGTGGTGAGGGTTACGCGAATTACCACCTCACCCGCTCGCGGCCTTGGGATGGGCACTGTTTCGAGGCCGATCTTTCCTGGTCCGTAAAAAACCAGTGCTTTCATCGTGGAGGTTGCTCCCTCCCGCTCTGTCAGTAATGCGTTAGAAGTTTGGGACATGGCTTACTCCTTTCTGTTCGTACTTGTATTCCTTTCCGAGAACAGGACGTATGACCTTAGTTACAGTTCCCTGTGATAGTGAACACAAGGGGGAATCACAGTTCGAGAACCGCAGGAATGGACGCGCCGCCGGCGCAAAGACGAAAACGAAAACCAAGTTTTTTGACAATGATCTGCATGGCCAGATTGTCGCGTAATAATTCACCGCATACACGGTGCAGCTTCTGGTCACGCGCGATCTGGATCAACCGGCGCAATAATTCGGTTCCCAGACCCTGTTTCTGGTACTGATCGGACACCAGGATGGCAACTTCGGCCTCATTCTGTGCGCCGAGTTTGATCAGTCTGCCCACTCCCAGGATCTGCTGCTGCCCCGTCCTTTTATTTGTGTAGTCGACCACCAGAGCGACCTCGCGCTCACCATCAGCGCGACAAATGCGAACCAGGCGCTCGTGCGCCAGACGCGATTCCAGGCTGAGGGAGCGAAAGTAGCGCATATAGACACTTCGGCCAGAAAGCGTTTGATGGAATTGTGCCATCAGCGGTTCGTCACAGGGGTGGATCGGCCGAAGGGAAACGTCTGTTCCATCTTTCATGGTAAATCCTGAAACCAAGCCGACAGCCAGCTTCGATTCAGATTTCGCTGGCCTTTCCGCGGCGCTCTTCGTTTGGCCAATCGGACTTTCTTGAACTTGACTCATAAAACCTCCTGCCCAAAGGTGAAGAGCGGCTCGCGATCTCAGAATGCATTTAGACGAGTGAATCCTTGCTGATCTCGACTTGGATTTCAAATTTCTGAGGTGTTGCCAGCGCACGCGACACCAGACACAGCTCCTTCGCCTTATGCAAGAGACTGATCGCCCGCTGACGGCTCTCTTCACCGGCAATTTTCAAGTTGGGACGGATGACAACCTCGCTGAAGCGGTAGCCAGAGTCCGTTTTACTGACGGTTCCCTCCGCCTCCACTTCCAGGTCGGTGTATTCGAATTTCGAGTAGCCCGCGATTGCGTGGAACGTTGTCGTAAAGCAACTCGCGAGCGCATTCATCAACAGGTCTTCCGGTGTCCACCTGCCTTCGAGACCGCCGAACTGCGATGGCGCGGTGAAATGGATAGCGTTAGGGGCCGAATCAGACTTGGCGATACCCATCTGTCCGGACGTCCACCACGCTACAACGCGGTACTTATGTTCATTTTCCATTCAGTATTCCAGGCCCTGCTTTCCAATTTCCAAATTGGTGGTTGCTGCTCCGCCAACTGATTCTGGAGATGGAAGTGTCACGGTTACTACTACCATTGTTCCTGACGATTTTGTGCCAGCGGACCCATCAAAGCGGTGGCCGAGATCACGGATGTCCGTGATGCCAATCACACATCGGGTGCTACAATACGCTCACTTGGAAGGTGCTGAATGCGCGCTCCTTACGGCTTAAATATCATCGATAACTGCATGATCTGCCCGGTGCGTGAGGAGCATTTATTCTGTAATTTACCTTTGCCTGCAGTACAAAGGCTGAATGAAATCAAGTCCACTGCGGTGTATCCGAAAACGACGATGCTATTTATCGAGGGCCAGGAACCGCGTGGCGTGTTCGTGCTCTGTGCGGGAAAGGCCAAACTCTTCACATCTTCGAGCGATGGCAAAACCATCATCACCAAGATTTCGGGAGCTGGGGACGTCTTGGGCCTGAACGCGGCCATCTCCAATCGGCCTTATGAGGTAACAGCCGAGATGACGGAGCCGGGCCAGGCCAATTTCATCGCCCGCGACGCGCTCCTGCAATTCCTGCGCGAACACGGAGAGGTAGCATTGCGAGTTGCGGAGCAACTCAGTCGCAATTACTACACCGCATATGAGGAAATCCGAACTCTGGGTTTGACGAGTTCACCTTCAGAAAAGTTTGCAAAGCTTCTGCTCTCGTGGTCGCCCCAAGCGGGGAGCGCGAACAAGCCTGCGCACCTGAAATTGACGCTCACGCATGAAGAAATCGCAGAAATGATTGGCACCACGCGCGAGACGGTCAGCCGCCTGTTCGCTGATTTCAAGAAGAAGCAATTATTGCAATTGAAGGGATCGACCCTGATCATTCGCAATAAACCTGCCTTGGAAAAAATGCTCAACTCCTGAGTGCGCCGTGTTCCAGGAGACCCTGCTCGAAACTGGCAGGCGACCTGTTTAGGTTTCTGCGACCTTCGAGAGTTCGTCGCATTCCTCCGGCAATGGCCCTATCGATTTCGCAAGCTGCTGTTCGATTCGAGTGATCTGGTTGCGTAACCAGCCGGCAAGGGCTTCTTCCATTTCGAGCTGCGTGCCGCAGCGATAGAAATAATCAATGGTCTGCCCCGCTTCGTTGAGGCGGATAAAGCGGCATGGGAAGTCTTCATTCTGCGACTCATCGGGAACGAAGTTCATCAATAGACATTCGCTACACGGATGCGGCCGAGCGGGGTCGCCTAGGTTCGGGCAAGTGGGTGAGTCTTCGAAGACGAACGTAGGACGCCATGGTGTGCGGGGAGAGCGCCCGTAGCCTCCATCTTCCAGGAATTTCAGCTCAAACTTGAGGAGTTCCAGTACTTCGCGCTCATCTTGTGCCATACATCACCTCCTGATACCTAGACTCGCAAGGACCACTTGGGCTTGCAATGATGGCGATCACGCTGGCGTGTGATCGCCATCACTCTAACGGATATTTCCGGTCACATAGTTTTGCGACTTGTCGAATTAATTTCGGGTTGGAGGGTGTCATGGAACAACGCTTACCCGACGAACCGAAAGGCTGGCGAAAGCTGCAAGCGATGGCCCAAAAAGAACCTAACTCGGAAAAGCTGGCCGCCATAATCGAACGAATGAACCGTTTGTTGACCGCTCATGAGAAAAAATCATTGAACAAACAAAGGGCTAAGCCGCAGCGATTGCAATAGTATTTAATCCTCTACCGGAGGTTGTGGAGCAGACATGTCATGCACGCTTGCAACTCATGGGTCATTCCTCGCGGACTGGGGCAGTACACAGCAGAGTTTGTCAACGCTGCTTGAACGAAATTCCTGGCTCGATTTTCAAGGCTCGTGATTTTGCTGTCCGTCCGTTACTGGTCATCTGGGAGATGACGCAGGCCTGCGATCTAAAGTGCATGCACTGCCGCGCTAGCGCCCAACCTATGCGTCATGCGCTCGAGCTTTCCACCCTTGAGGCCTTCAACCTTGTCGATCAGGTAGCGAACACGCGCGTTCCAATGTTTGTGCTCACGGGTGGCGATCCACTAAAGCGTCCCGACTTGCAGGCGATAGTTCGATATGCTCGCCATCGGTTGGTGAAGACCTCATTGACTCCGAGTGCCACTCCGCTACTTACCCGTGAGGGGGTCTTCGAACTGAAGGAGAGCGGCTTGATGCGTCTGGCGCTGAGCTTGGATGGTTCCACACCGCAATTGCACGATGGTTTCCGAGGCGTCCCCGGATCCTGGAAGCGAACCTTGGACGCAGTTGAGTGGTCACGTGAAGCCAAACTACCCGTGCAGGTGAACACGACAGTGACGCGCCACAACCTTCACGATCTCGACAACCTGGTCGAATTGCTTAACTCGCTTAAAATCGTCCTATGGAGCGTGTTTTTTCTGGTGCCGTCTCGCAACTAAAAGGAAAATGTGGACGTTGTGAGTTTCAGGACGTGTGCGGGGGCTCGCGGGCTCGGGCTTTCGCGCTCACCGGGGATCCACTGGCGGAAGAGCCCTGCTGCAGCTACATCCCGGTCACGCAGGGCGATTTGGGTTGAAGTGAGACTCTGGCAATAGATGGCCCTAGCTCTTACCTACCACGAACTTCGCCTCTAGCTTCTCATACACTTCCTCCGCACGGCGCAACGCTTCCTGCACGTTGTCGCAGATATTTTCTGGGCCGACAACTTCCGCGAACTCTCCCTGATGGATCAATTGTGCGGGCTGCTCGCGTGCCCCGCAGAGGATCAGGGTGCGCTTGCTGGCGTGCAGGGTCTTGGCGACTTCTTCCAGGGCGAAGATGCCGGTGGCGTCGAGGGCGGTCATGTTGCGCAGGCGCAGGATGACCACCGGCGGCAGCTTGTGCAGGTTCTCGGTGACGACGGAGAGTTTGTCGGTGGCGCCGAACAGGAACGGTCCGTGGATGCGGAAGATGGTGGCATAGTAAGGGATGTCTTTGTCCTGGAGAATGTGCATGCGTCCGTCTTCGATGTAGTCGTCGGTGACTTGCGAGACCGTGGTGGTCGCGGCGACGCGGCTGATGAAGAGCAGCGCGGCCAGAATCATTCCGGCTTCGACGGCGACGGTGAGGTCGGCGAAGACGGTCAGGGCAAAGGTGACCAGCCAGATGCTGATGTCGGTCTTCGTGAGCTTCAGCAGTTGCGGAATCTCGTGCCACTCGCCCATGTTGTAGGCCACGATCATCAGGATTCCCGCGAGCGCGGCCATGGGCACGTAGCTCACCAATGGGGCGGCGAAAAGAAGAATGCAGAGCAGCGTGAGGGCGTGGATCATGCCCGCGACCGGGGACTGCGCGCCGGAGCGAATGTTGGTCGCAGTGCGGGCGATGGCACCCGTCGCGGGCAGTCCTCCGAACATGGGGGAGAAGATATTGGCGACGCCCTGGCCGATCAGTTCGACGTTGGGATTGTGGCGGTCGTTGCTCATGCGATCGGAGACGACCGCGGACATGAGCGATTCGATCGCGCCGAGCATGGCTACGGTGAAGGCCGGGCCGAGCAGGCCGTGGATCAAGTCGGTTCGGAACTTGGGGATCACCAGGTGCGGCAGTCCGCTGGGGATTCCTCCGAAACGGGTGCCGATAGTTTCCACGGGAAGTCTGAAGAAGTAGACGGCTGAGGTTCCTAAGAGCAGGGCGACGATGGGTCCGGGAATACGCGGGGAGAGACTGCGACAGATGATCAGCACCAGCACAGTGAACACCGCCAGCGTGGTTGCTTCGTAGGAGAGCGTGTGAAAGTTTCCGGCGAGAGCTTCCATGCGCAGCCAGAAGACGCCGGGGACTTTATCAAGACGCAATCCGAAGAAATCTTTGATCTGCGTACTGGCGATCAGGACCGCGATGCCATTTGTGAATCCAATGACAACGGGGCGCGGAATGAATTTTACGCCGGTACCGAGCCCGGTCGCTCCCATGATGACTAGTAGAATCCCGGCCATGATCGTGCACATGAACAGGCCATCAACTCCGTGCGCGGCGATGATTGCCGCGATCACCACTACGAAGGCGCCGGTCGGTCCGCCGATTTGCGTTTTCGATCCGCCGAGGGCCGAGACCAGGAAGCCAGTGACGATTGCGCAGTAAATCCCGGCTTGCGGCGTGAGCCCCGAGGCGATGGCGAAGGCCATGGCCAGAGGAAGGGCAACCAGACCGACGGTGACTCCGGCGATCAGGTCGAGAAGGAATTTGTGACGGGTGTAGCCGCGGAGACAGAGGACCGACTTCGGAAGCCAACCGTCGTCAAGGAAAGTAACAGCCATTTTGACATTATGGCAGCGGTCGGTGGAACTCGGTAGAAGATGTAGACGAACGGGTATAACGAAGGACATGGCCCGACCGTAAGGCTGTCGTTGGGAGAGATCACTGATCACACAAACCGAGGCGATGGCAAAACCAACCTTGAGATAGGTTGTCGCTGGTCTTGTCTGCCGCCGGCCTGCGGGCGGAACCTAGCTGCTAGCACTCGTTTGCGTGCTCGATCGCTTCAACTGCCGATAGCTTAAGGCATGTCAGTATCCCATGGACGTTGTAGCCGTTCGCACGAGATTCCAGCACTCCCGAGCGACATCCAATCTTCCTGTGCGTGAATAACTAGAATTTGGACGGTCGCATCCAGAGCAGAAATATCCTCGTCCAAAGGCGATTCTGCGTTCTTCACTTGGTCGAGCCTCAAGTCAAGGAACGCAAAATTTTCACACACCGCAGCGCGAACTTCGGGTGAGTTTTCGCCGATTCCCGCAGTGAATACGAGAGCATCAATTCCGCCCAGCACGGCAATCATGGCACCGATTCCCGATCGCAGGCGGTGAATATAAATATCAAGCGCCAGTTTTGCGCGTTCATGGCCCTTCTTGCCGGCGGTAATAATCTGCCGCATATCGCTGGAAATTCCCGATATGCCGAGCAATCCCGACTTCTGATTGAGGATCTCATCAAGCTGCTGGCCCGAGAACTGTCTCTGTCGCATCAAGTAGGTAAGAATGCCAGGATCCACGGAGCCCGACCTGGTGCCCATCATGAGACCCTCCAGCGGCGTAAAACCCATGGTCGTGTCCACGCTTCGACCTTCGCGAATCGCCGCCAAAGAGCAGCCATTCCCCAGGTGGCAAGTCACGAGTTTCAGGGAATTTAGGTTCTTGCCCAGCAGTTGCGCAGCACGCTGCGCGCAATATTGGTGATTGATCCCGTGGAATCCGTAGCGGCGAATCCCTTGCTCGAACCACTCGTAGGGACCAGGGTAAGTTGCCGCCGACAAAGGCATCATGCGATGAAAACCAGTGTCGAAGACGGCGATCTGCGGCACTGGACCCAGCAATTTTGTGACAATCTCTATGCCTTCCAGTTCGGCGCGATTGTGCAGCGGCGCAAAAGCGGAAACGCTTTCGATCGCCGACTTGACCTTCGCGGTAACGACCGAGGGCTCAAAATGTTGCGGTCCGCCGTGGACAACTCGGTGTCCCACGACATCTATATCGGACGGGCCGGAAATCGCTCGCGTCTCGCCGCTCCACAAGCTATAGAGCAAGCGCTCAACGCCGTCGGACGAACCCGACCGTCGACCGAAAACGTGGTAGCGTGAGTGCCAGGGCGGCTACTACGATGAAGGCCGCCCGCTTGTCGGCTTCTACTGCAGACTTGCGCACATAGCTTCTAGAGTTCATGAGCATAGAAACGGTCGCTCTCAGCGCACAACCCTGGGCAGGGCCACACACCTCTCTGTCCAAAGCCCGGCCAGCACGATCTTCTTGCGTCCCGTTTTCCTGATTGGCCACCACAATGTTCTTGTCGTCCATGAGTTCATTGACGAACGCTCGGCGAACACGCTGCTCTCCGCCGCACAAAAAAGACCGCAGCCGTCTTCGGTCAAGCATCAGGCAGCCTTGACTGCCACCCCTTTGATGAATGCGAGGATGTCCGCATTGATCACGTCGGCATTCGTGGTCATCATGCCGTGCGGGAAGCCTGGGTAAATCTTGAGGGTGGCATGCTTGAGCAGCTTGGCCTGCAGCAATGAAGCGTCTTTGTACGGGACGACTTGGTCATCGTCGCCCTGCATCACGAGAGTCGGCACGGTGATCGCTTTCAGATCTTCCGTTTGGTCTGTCTCGGAGAAAGCCTTGATGCCTTCATAATGAGCGAGTGCGCTGCCCACCATCCCCTGACGCCACCAATTCTGGATGACTCCCTGAGAGGCCTTCGCGCCGGGTCTGTTGAAGCCGTAAAACGGACCCGAGGCCACATCAAGAAAGAACTGAGCCCTGGAAGACGACGGCGACGGCAAAGACGATAACGATGATGACGACAATGACGACGGCTACTCGGAGTGAGCCTGCCCTTGCTTATTTCAGTAGGTGAAGGATGAAGCGCAAAGATTTCGTCAAAGTTGCAGAAGAGACCTTGGATTCGCTGCCGGAAGAGTTCCGAATCGGCATCCAGAACGTCGCGATCCTCGTTGAAGATTTTCCTCCGAACCAGCGACCACCCAAGCTGGGGCAGCGCAGGCGACTGCTTCTAGGCATCTTTCATGGCGTGCCTGCGCCGTGCTCACAGTCAGTTCCGCGTGGGATCGGCATTCCTGTAAATCATGTGTCCCTGCTGCTGGCACGCTCGCAATTCAGCCTCGGTCATGGGTGTTGGGGTATCGCCTGCGGGAACGGAGATACACCGTTGGAAGTCGTCAAAGCCGGGCGCAGAAAAGACAAATGTCAGGTCGAGGGATTCACTGGAGACATTTTTCAGTCCGATCCAAGTATTTGCAGGAATGAAGACCAGCCCTCCAGCGTGCAGGTCTCGTTCCTGTTCGCCACGCACGACGTGCGCCGTGCCCGAATGGATCAGCAAGAGTTCATCTTCTGTTTGGTGTTTGTGAGTAGGGATCGATGCGCCTTGTGCTATCGGCTCCGTCCCAACCGCAAGGTGCTCTGACCCGTTGATCTTCGGCCCGATTTTTAGGGTGAATTGTGATGCTGGGCTAGGCTGCGGTCGCGGACGCCGCGTCCGCAATTCTCCTTCGTTCTGTTCGAGTAACAGCGGCTTGGCTGGGGAATTTGCGGCAGGCAGTGTATGTGCCGAACCGGATTGAACGGAAGAACTCGACACTTGCTCCGGCACGATATTCGCGCGCCGGGCTACCTGCTGCCAGCGCCCACCCTGTCTCATCCATATTCCTGTGAAGCGCAAATGCTCTGTTTTCCCGGCATTCGGCATCCTGCCGCCCCATACCACCTCTTCGTTCCCAGCCACGATTGCCGTATCTCCATAGATGCGGATGTACTCAATGTTTCGAGTATAGGAAGTAATCACGAGAAAACCCGATTTGACCATTCCCAAAACGGCTTGCTTGTTGACGAACTTGTTCAACGGATTAGTAACCACGAGATCGTCGGACCACAGGCGTGCCATTGCGTCTGGGTCTTTTTGCAAGAACGATTGAACCTCCTCATCATTCAATCGCCGCAATTCCTTTTCGGCTTCTTGGTCAATCGATTTGGCGACAGTCGTGGTCTGCCCCCAGAGCATGAGGACGCTACTCGTTAGGAAAAGAACGCCTGCGAAGGCGACAAATCTTTTCATTAGAAGGCCCCCTGAGCGGACAGGCACCTGCAATAGGCAAGCACTGTACTTACTGTAGTCAAAAAGTCACGGGCTGTGGGCGAGCATCTCGTCATGCCGCCGATTCGCAGCCGCGACGTCGCGTGCGCTCAACGGTCTCGTGTCGAGCACCGCGAAGATGCGCTCCAGCCTCTCGATTTCAGCGATGCTCTGTTCGGCGTCCATCCTTGCCATCATCTAGTAGGGAGCGGAAATGGCCAAACTGCACGGGTGCGAGGCATACCATAGGGCATGGGCAGAATACGTCCAGAATATCTCCACGCACACGCTCATGATCCCTTAACCTCTGATGATGTCCGCCTTCGTGAAGAACCAGACGAGGAAGAAGACGAAGAGGAAGACGAAGAGGAAGAGGACAACGGAGACGAAGGCGACAGCGAAGAAGAGGATGAGGATGACGACCAAAATGGCAGCTATTCAGTGCGAGCGTGTTCTCATTGATGGGCGTGGTAAACGATGAAACGCGAAGACTTCGTCAAGGTTGCGGAAAAAGCCTTGGATTCGCTGCCACAAGAATTCCGCAGCCGCATCCAGAACGTCGCGATTCTTATCGAGGATTGTCCGCCAAACCAGTCAGCACGCCAGCAGGGGCAGCACAGGCGATTGCTTCTAGGCATTTTCCACGGCGTGCCTGCAACGAAAAGGAGCGTTTTCAACCTCCCCACAGGACCGGATCACATCGTGCTCTATCAGAAGAATATTGAGGCGGTCTGCTCAAGCGAGGCCGAAGTGCGTCATCAAATTCGCCAGACTCTCATACATGAACTGGGGCACTATTTTGGGATGACCGAGGAGCAACTGAAGGATGTGTAGCTACAAAACGACTACACTCAGCGGTAACTTGAGTGCCAGTCCTGCGTGCGAGGGCAGCGAATGCAATATTTGATTGGCTTGACATTGTCTTTGGCTGTGGCTGGTTTGGCGACTGTTGTCGGCTTTGACCGCGAGCGTGCCTTTTACCCGACCGTAATGATCGTGATCGCCTCCTACTATGTGTTGTTCGCTGTGATGGGAGCTTCTAAGCACACGCTGACCATCGAAATAGTTGTTGCGTGCGGGTTTTTGCTGATTGCCGTCCTCGGCTACAGAAGAAACTTCTGGTTAGTCGTCGCTGCCCTTATTGGGCACGGCATTTTTGACTTCGTCCATCGTTTCTTCATCGACAACCCCGGTGTGCCACACTGGTGGTCGGGTTTTTGCTTGGCATTTGATGTGCTTCTCGGTGCGTTCTTGGCGGTGCGTCTGATAAGACACCCCGAACGAGTGTCCTTCGAGGGAAGATAAAGGTACAGGACTATCATGGCAGCCTAGACATGTTAAGACCAAAACTCTTCGTGATCGTCACAGCTGTATTTCTGGTTCCACTGGCCCTACCATCCGACACGGAACGGAAAGTTGCACAGCCGGGTCTGAAGAAAGTTCAGGTTCCATTTCAGTCTTTACAGCCGTCAGCCACGTTCAAGATCGGTAAAACTGCGGACTGGGTTCTCGTTACGGATGACGCCGTTTGGGTGGGAGGGTCAAAACCCTACTCCGTGCAGCGTATTGACCCCTCTACCAATAAGGTCGTTGCCAAAATCAGACTCTCCGGCGAAGTATGTTCAGGTTTGACATTCGGGTTCGGGAGCGTCTGGGTTCCGGTCTGCGGAAAGAGCCCTACGCTGGCACGAGTTGATGTAAAGACCAATGAGATCAGCGCTATCCTTCCATTCGGCACCGCTGGTGCAGAGGCAGGAATCACAGCCAGTAGCGATAGTATTTGGATCGTTCCAGACAAGAAGGGCACTCTCACTCGCATTGATCCCCAATCCAACGCCGTGCGCCAGCGCATAGCCATACCACCCGGTTCATACAATCCGCTTTTCAGCGATGGCATGATCTGGATCACGGGAGTGGATAGCAGCGTGTTGACTGTCGTAGATGCCTCGTCGGGCGACGTTCTGACGTCGTTACCTGTGGGACCGGAGCCTCGGTTTTTGACTTCGGGGGACGGCTCGATCTGGACTCTGAACCAAGGCGACGGAACGGTGAGTCGTGTCGATACGAGCACAAGGAAAGTAATAGCGACGATTCCGGTTGGCATACCCGGTGTCGGCGGCGAAATCTGCTACGGTGCCAATTCAGTTTGGGCTGCCAAATTCGGCATTCCGCTGACTCGGATCGACACGAAAACAAATAAGGTCTCACGCCAGTGGGTTGGTCGTGGTGGAGATGCCCTGCGGTTTGGGCACGACTCAATCTGGCTGACCGACTACCACCGTGGATTGCTCTGGCGCATTAGCTTCAATGGAAGCGAAGGTAAGAACGAATGAGAATCTTGCTCGTGTGGCTGCTTTCACTCACTACCAGCATCGTCGTGTCCGCCCAGCAGAATGCGGGCACCCATTCCGGGCGTGCAGTAGCGGAAACGGAAATCGTGGGAGTACAGGACGCGCTGATTGCAGCATACATCCATCGGGACACCGCCGCTCTGGATCGCATACTTGCGGATGAATACACGTTCATTAACGATGACGCAGGCGGGGTCGTAAGCAAAAAGCAGATTCTCGATAGCTTCAGGTCAGGAGGGGATCGAGAGACTACCTCGTACACACGGCAAGGCGATCACGTGCGCTGGTACGGAGATGTTGCTGTGTTGACATACCGCTATCACTCAAACGAGACATATAAAGGGCGGGATGCCGGAGGGGATTTCCGCGTCACTCGCATCTTCGTCAAAAGAGATGGGCGCTGGACAGATAGTCGGCGGTCAAGAAACGCGTGTTTTCGGTTCAGAGCCGAGTGCACGCGATCGCCTGATCGGCACATGGCGGCTCGTCTCCGCCGAGGCTCTTCGTCCTGATGGGTTATTGCAACCGTTTCCTGAGTTAGGCCCTCACCCAATCGGATACCTCATGTATGACAAGACGGGGCACATGTGCGTGACTCTTGCCAATCCAAATCCTCAGCATTGGGAAGACCCAGCAAAGCCCAGCGACAGCGAGAGGGCTTTGACTCACAAAAGCATGGAAGCTTACTGCGGCATCTACGAGGTACGTGAAAAAGAAGGTCGGGTAATCCATAGGCCAGAACTCGCCGAATGGCCGTACTACATAGGATCAGACCAAGTGCGCAATTTCCATATTGAGGGTGACCGCCTGATTCTCTCGCTTGAGGAGACGCCTCCAAACGGTGAAAAGCGCAGGTCTCAGATCACATGGGAGAAGGTCAGTGGGCAGCAGTGAAGTGTGTACTTCCTACCAATGTCGTTCCTTCATGATGCAGGGTTCAAGCCCTCACGCGAGCCGCCCTTTAATTGACCTTTGCTTAACGCCCCACTAACATTCCGCCAGTGGCCAGTCCGTCCGAACCCGTGGGGGAAGCAGTCTCTCATTACCGCATCCTCAGCAAAATCGGGGGCGGCGGTATGGGCATCGTGTATGAGGCGGAAGACCTGAAGCTGGGTCGTCACGTTGCCCTGAAGTTCCTTCCCGACGAACTCGCCAACGACGCACAGGCTCTCAGTCGCTTCCAGCGGGAGGCACGTGCCGCTTCAGCCTTGAATCACCCAAATATCTGCACGGTCTATGAGATTGACGAGTCGGATGGGCGAACCTTCATTGCGATGGAACTGCTGGAGGGGCAGACCATCCGGCATCTGATTGCGGGCAAGCCACTTGAGATCGAGGCGCTGCTCGATCTGGGCATCCAGATCGCCGATGCTCTCGACGCCGCTCATTCGAAGGGCATCGTCCACCGGGACATCAAGCCAGCGAACATCTTCGTCACGAACAGAGGTCAGGCGAAGATTCTCGATTTCGGGCTGGCCAAGGTTTCAGTCAAGCCGGAGAGCGTTGCCATGAGCGCCCCGACCATCGGCTCAGAGGAGAACCTCACCAGCCCCGGTTCGACGCTGGGCACCGTAGCATACATGTCGCCGGAGCAGGTGCGAGGGAAAGAACTCGATGCCCGCAGCGACCTGTTCTCGTTCGGGGCGGTGTTGTACGAGATGTGTACTGGAACGCTGCCATTCCGAGGCGACACCAGCGGTGTGATCTTCGAATCCATTCTGAATCGAACGCCAGCCCCGGCAGTTCGGCTGAATCCTGATATTCCTGCGGGGCTTGAACACGTCATCAACAAGGCTCTGGAAAAAGATCGCGATGTCCGCTGCCAGTCTGCTGCGGAGCTAAGAGCGGACTTGAAGCGGCTCAAGCGAGACACCGAATCAGGCAAGGTCACATCGAGCGATACCGCAAAGCTCCGGTGGTCGCGTCGGACGATGTTGATCGGGGCAATGGCTTTCGTGTTTGTCATCGCCGCCATTGCCGTGGCAGCGTTCTATCTAGGCAGCAGTGGTCGCGCCCCCATCAACTCTGTTGCGGTGCTGCCATTCGCGAATGCCAGAGACGATCCGGCAACCGAGTATATGAGCGACGGAATCACAGAGGGCATTATCGACAGGTTGTCGAGTCTCCCAAATGTGAAAGTCATCTCTCGCACTTCCGCGTTCCATTACAAGCAGCGTGACATCGAACCCAAGAGGGTGGCGAGGGAGCTTGGCGTGGAGGCTTTAGTTACCGGCAGGGTCATCCAGCGAGGAGATGATCTGACGGTGAGCGCCGAACTGGTCGACGCACGCGAGGACAGACAGCTTTGGGGTGAACAGTACAGCCGGAAAGTGGCTGACGCTGCATCAGTTCAGCAAGAGATTGCAACCTCGATCTCCGGGAATCTGCGGGTGCGGTTGACCAGCGAAGACAAGACTCGTTTGGCGAAGTCATCGGCGACAAATCCTGAGGCCTATCAGCTTTACCTAAAGGGCAGATATCATGCAAACCAAGAAACGGTGGAAGAGCTAAAGAAGGGCATCGACTATTTCCAGCAAGCAATCGAAAAAGACCCCGTTTACGCTCTAGCCTACGCGGCACTAGCTGATTCCTACGCAGAAGTGGGGATATCATATCTTCCTCCCTCGGAAACTCTTCCGAGGGCTAAAGCTGCATCGATGAAGGCGTTGGAGCTTGACGACACGCTCGCCGAAGCTCATGCCGCTCTGGCTACAGCCGAGTGGTTTTATGACTGGGATTGGTCAACGTCAGAGCGAGAGTTCAAGCGAGCCATCGAGCTAAACCCCAACAGCGCGATTTCTCACGTGCGTTATTCTCAGTGTTTGGCAATGAGGAGACACTTCGACCAAAGTATTGCAGAGGGTAAGCAAGCACAACAACTTGACCCGCTATCACCGGACATACTTGCCAATCTGGGGTTCACCCAAATAATGATGCAACACTACGACGAATCGATTGCTCAATTCCGCAAGGTGCTCGACCTCAAATCAAACGTTCCGGTAGTTCAGGCCTTCACAGCTGTCGCATTTGCAATGAAGGGCATGCACCACCAAGCTCTTGCCGAGTACGATCAAATCTCGGATCAGGACAAGGCTGTCTCGCCGGAGACTCAGCTAATTGCGGACACGCTTGGTTGGATTTATGCCGTCTCTGGCAGGCGGGCTGATGCGCTGAAGATTGCGGTGGAATTCCGCCAATTGTCCACGCACGCTTATGTCGATTTTTATCAGCTTGCAACGATTTACGCGGGACTTGGCGAGAAGGACGAGGCGTTCCGTTTGCTCGAAAAGGGTTACAGAGAACACTCAGGCGCCATGACGTATCTAGCGGTAGACCCGTTCTGGTACGGGTTGCGCTCCGACCCGCGCTACGCCGACCTGCTCCGCCGGATGGGACTGGGGCAACTGCGATAGACCGGATTTGAGGGCGCAGCGTGAAGTCCTTGACACCACTCCGGGCGAACAGCAGTATCATCCATCTGCGGAGGCATTCCGATGAACGGACGCACATCGGCACGCGCCAAAACAGCAGGAAAACAGACCGCGCAGGGTGGCGGCGAGACTGTCGAGCAACAAATCAAGGCGCTTCACGCGCAGCTTATGGAGGCGACCCTGAAACACGATCCCGGTTTCTTGGAGAAGTACCTAGCCGATGATTACATGGCGATCCGCAATGACGGCAAACTGACCACAAAGGTTCAGGATCGAGAATTATAGGTCGGGAGAGCAACTAAATACGAATCCATTGAGATTCGCGAAGCAACGATGCGCATCCACGGAAACACGGCGATCTATAATTCGCTAAATTCCATAAAGGCGACGATCAACGGGAAGCCATTCAGCGGCGATGTTCGCAACACTCGGGTTTGGGTAAAACAGAATGGCGACTGGAAAATTGTCGCGTTTCAGGCGACACAAGTTGCCCCAGCGAGCGAGTAAGCCACGAAATTCCAGCGGGGTACTAACTGCCGCGCCTGCGGTAATTGGGAACTCCGAGCCGGGATGCCACCCGGCGTCCGACAACTTCCGACTTGTCGGCGCTGCCTAGCGTCGAGTTCAGGCTGTTACACAGCAGCCCAAGTGATCCGCTACTGGTCAAAAGGTATACCGGGCTGACCATCGAAATCCGAAATTCCACCCCAATGGATTGAGCCGCTTGCGGCTGCTCTGGCGAAAGCCTTTTTGACTTAAAGAACTCATCTCATAAATGCCTGAGCAAGATCAAAGACGACGCTAGATGGAGCATGCCAAGAAAGTTCTCGGCGTGACGTTCATATCGCACGACCAGGCGTCGGAAGTTCTGCAGCCAGGCAAAAAGTCTCTCGATTTTCCAGCGCCGCTGGTATCGCTTCAGCCGACGTCTGTCCTGGGTGGGGTTCTTTCGATTCCGACGATGTGGGGCGATGAGTTCAATGCCGTAGAATCTCAACTCAGCGTCGAGGCGGTCCGAGTCGTAAGCGTTATCGGCGACTAGGTTCTGCGGCGCGTCAGGAACAACCAGGTGCAATAGAGTGGACATCGCCAGCCTTACTTCATGTGGTGATGCGCTCTCGACGTAAACCGAGACTGGCAGTCCGTTACGATCTGCAACCGCCATGATCTTTGTTCCCTTGCCGCGTTTGGTCTTCCCGACCTTATGTCCCCTTTTTTAGCCGGTGCGAAACTCGCGTCGATGAACGCCTCCCGCACATCGATGCAGCTTTTAGCACTAAGCTTCAAGGCCAGATCAGTCATGATCTTTGTCATAACACCCGAGCGAACCCACTGCTGAAAGCGCCTATGACAGGTCTGGAACGAGGGGTATCTATCGGGAAGGTCCGCCCAGGGCGCACCGGTCCTCAATACCAATACCCACAGGATGCCGTTAATGACGGAGCGGCGGCTTTCCAAGGCCGACCCCGGCCGTCGGATCGGGTTCTTGGCTTTGGAATTAGCGGGTCGAGGGTCTTCCACTGTTCGTCGGTCAAATCACGCGAATGGCACATAGCGTATTGATGCGTTGTGGCACTTCACGGTCCTCAGGAATTACTTCCGACTGGGATACCCTCGTGACCAGTCGCACCGAAAGAACGCGCGAGACTGCCCGCCGCAGAGCGAGCGTCTGATCTTAAAATTGCAACTTAAGCGTCAATTGCACCGATCGCGGTCCGCCGATCTGGTAGAGCGGGTTGAGGCCACCGTTCGCGCCACCGGACCCGACGCTGTTCGCGAGGGTTTGCGTTGAGTGGCCGAACAGGGGGCTGGGAGGGCTGGTCAGGAGATTGTTGGGATTGCCGAAGTTTGGGTGGTTGAAGATATTGAAGAACTCTGCCCGGAAACTGAGCGCCACCCGCTCGGCGATGTGAAATCGCCGCTGTATGCCAAGATCCAATTGTGCAGCTCCGAAACCCCGCAGCACATTGCGCCCGAAATCACCCTGCTCACCAGCAGGCGTTATGGTAAAGGCAGCACTATTGAGAATCTTGCCGCCAGGATATTGCCCTCCATGGATTTCAAGAGGGACTCCCGGGTTTACGTTGGGGCGGGGAGCGAGGGCGACGCCTTCTGCAAAGAAAGTTCTGCCAACCACGTTTACGGGCGGAGCCGATCTGGCCAAGACAAAACTGTTTACTGACCATCCAGCCAGCGTCGCGCGGGCAACCTTATTCAATCCGGGGAAGGGTAGATCGTAGGTCACGCCAGCAGTGAATGAATGCCGTATGTCAAAGTCCGAATTGCCGCGGTCAATCTGCGCACTGGCAATCGATCTCGGTGTGCTGGAGTTCGTACTCGCATCGGTTGAGGCGATGTCGATTGAGTGCGACCACGTATACGATGCCAAAACCTGGAATCCATGCGACAGGCGCCGCTCGAATTTGGCTTGTAATGCCTGGTAGTCGGATGTGGCGGTGTTGTCGGTCACCGCTACAGCTTGGAAGTCTGAATTCGGATTGAATAAATTCGTGACCCGTAACAAATCGCGTCCAACTGCACCGACGTAAGTCAACGACACGCTTTGGCTGTTTCCGAGTGACTGCTCTAAGGCGGCATTCCACTGATACGTGCGTGGAAGCTTCAGATGGGGGTTGGCTACGAAAATCGTGCTAACGGGTGAATCCACAGAAAACGGAACAGGAGCGGCATCCTCGGGACTTAGCGGAAAGGGTGCTGCCGAGAGGAATTTGTCCGCCTCATAGGGAAAGGAGCTGGACACCGCACCGAGTGAGCCGGAGCCAACATCGTAAAATATGCCGAAGCCGGCGCGAAGCACCGTTCCCCAATTCGGATTCTCGTTGAGTTGATATGCAAACCCCACTCTGGGCGCCACGTTGCCGTAAGTTGTCTGGTAAAGCGGAGTGCCACGCGGCGCCAGGGCAAGGTTCGCTGGACTGTCCAGGCCCACCACGGTGAAGGGATCATTGGCTGAGTTTTTCCCCTTCAGCGCCGGATTGATATCCCACCTCAGACCGTAGGTCACGGTAATTCGAGGTGTGATTTTCCAGGTGTCCTGACCATAAAAGGAAAAGTTTTGTGACAGCAGCGCGTTCGATTGAAATGCGGACGGTTGGGCGAAGAGAGCGGTTGTCGTGGCACCCGGAACCGTTCCTGATAGAGCATACCCAGTGCATGGCGGTTGAGGGGGGCACGCCACTCCCGAGAATGCCGCAAACTGCCGGTAGGAGAATGGACTGCTGAAAGGCGAAAGCCAGCGATAGTCGACGCCAAACTTCAATTGATGGCCACGTTTCGTGAGCGACAGGTTGTCGATCAGATTCAATTGTCTTTGCTCATCGGTTCCGAGTTTCCCTTGACCGTATTCGCCCACACCAATGATGTCGAATAGAAAAGCACTATCGGTGGATGAGAACCCCCCAGGGAACAACAGCGAGTCAGGAAGCAGCACCGCGCCGCCAAAACTATCTACAACAACCTTCGTCGCAAGTCGGTGGTTGCTGTAGTTCATCCGCACTTCGTTGTTGATTAGCGGGTTAATGGCCTGTGTGAGGCCAACCGTGAAGGTATGTATGGCGGAAGAGATCAAATCCCTTGTATTGAGCGTCGTAACGGTAAAGGGAGCGTTCCTTTGACCCAGGCTGGATGGGGAATAGCTGTAGCGCCCGAATAAATTGAACTTCGAGCCAATGATCTGGTCGACCCGGATGCTGTAGGCATCCAGCGATGAGGGATTCGAATAGCTGGCATTGAACTCTGCCACGCCGGGCCCGGATGCCCCGCCATTCGGCATGGGGTATGCGTTTAAGAAGGGCTGCATTGCAGCGGGTGCTTGCAGCCTGGATGCAACGTCGGGGACTAAGCTTTCCGCCGTGAATGGCTGGCGCAGCCGCAAACCCTCATAAGAGAAAAAGAAAAATGTCTTATCTTTGAAGATGGGGCCGCCGAAGACGCCGCCGAATTCATTTTGGTGCTCCTCGGGTTTCGGGAGGTGGTTGAAATTGGCGAACCAGTCGTTGGTGTCCAGCGCGCCATTTCTGAAATATTCGAACAGCGTGCCGTGGTAGCGATTCGTGCCAGAGCGAGTCGCAATCGAAATCTGTCCCCCAGGCATCCGCCCGAACTCAGGAGCAAACGAAGAGGTCTGCACACGAAACTCTTCCATGGCATCCACCGACACTAAACTGTTTGTTCCGCCTGTAGGACTCAGCGCGGGCAATGCTCCCCCGGCACTCTGATTCAGTGGGAAAAAACCGGTAACGCCGAAATTGGCGCTTACCCCATCAACGGAAAAATAGTTCGCGTCGGCGCGCTGTCCGTTCACGCTGAACTGTCCCTGGTCAACTCGTGACGCAGTGGTCACCACCACACCCGGCGTGAGCATGATCAGCGTCTGGAAGCCGCGTCCATTCAGTGGCAAGTTATCGGCGAAAGTGCGATCCACCAGGGTGCTCACAGTGCCGTCTGTTTCATTCACATTCACGGCATTGGCTTCGACGGAGATGGAATCCGAAACAGCACCCACATCAAGCCTAAAATTCTGGTCCAGATTGTCTTGGACGTTGACGGTGATTCCCGTCAGACGGACGAGTTTGAATCCGCTCTTTTCTGCTTCCATCCGGTAATGGCCGGGACGAACATTGGCGAAGGTGTAGAAGCCTCCGTTGCCAGTTGCCACTTGGGTTTGAGATCCGCGATCGACGTCAATTAGGCGGACGCTGGCGTTGGGGACGACCGCGCCGGCCGGGTCGATGACAGAACCTCGGATCGTGCCAGTTTCCGTCTGTGCGAGGGCGGGCGGAATAAAACAAGCGAGCACGCAAAGGAGAGCGAGTGCAGCTCCGCGGCCGGTCACCTCTAGGGAAGTCATATTCCCCCGCTGAGATTTGTTTGTGATAGGGTTTGGTTCAAAGAATGCAGCTCTCACCGCATGTAGATTCCGTATGGTACAGCAGCAGGCGAGAGGCCATTGTAAGATCTCGCGCCGACCAGAACCTCGTAATCGTGCTCTCGTCCTTTTAAGCCGTCCAGGTGTCGGTCAGGAGTGTCAATATTTTGACACTTTGACAGTAGGACCAGCATATCGACACGATCTGACGCGCTGGCGATAGATTGAGGCCACGCAGTTCTGCTGGTGTTTTAAGATATATCACTTGTATGAAGCAAGCGTGCACGCACGCGATCTTCTGCCTGGCAATCCTGGCGCCCTTCTGCGTTCGTGCATTCGCTTTAGACCCCTCGCTCGACGTCAGCCAGTACGCCCACACCGTATGGAAGGTTCGCGAGGGCTTTACCAAAGGTAAGATAGTCTCAATTGCCCAGACGCCCGACGGTTATCTCTGGCTGGGCACGGAATTTGGCCTGCTTCGCTTCGATGGTGTCAGGAATGTACCGTGGGAGCCACCGTCAGATCAGCATCTTCCCTCCAACGAGATTCATAGCCTGCTAGTGGCGCGCGACGGGACTCTTTGGGTTGGCACCGCTAAAGGACTTGCCAGTTGGAGAGAAGGAAAGCTTACCCGGTACCCGCAGCTCGATGGCTTCTATGTTCTTAGACTCCTTGAAGATCATGAAGGCACCATGTGGGCTGGCATATTAGGATTTCCTAACGGCAGGCTCTGCTCGATCAACAACGGCAGCGTCCACTGTGACGGAGAGGACGGCAGTCTCGGCACCTTGATTAGTGGTCTGTACGAGGACCGCAAGGGAAATCTCTGGGTAGGAGGGAAGATCGGACTCTGGCGGTGGAAGCCCGGCGCTGTCCAGTTCTTTTCGCTACCAAGCGAAATAGGGGATATCAGTGCCATAGGCGAAGATGACGATGGCTCGATCATCGTCGGTTGGCGTGACCGGATCGTGCGTCTGGTTGACGGCAAAGCTGCACCGTATCCGCCTCTGAGCAGTGTTTCCGATTTCTCCGCTTTACGCATCTTCCGTGATCGTGATGGCGCTTTGTGGATTGCAACGAACCACGGCCTCTTGCATGTCCATCGGGGTAAGACTGATGTCTTCGCACACCCGGACGGCCTCTCAGCCGATTGGGCTGTATCGCTCTTCGAAGATCGCGAGGGCAACATTTGGGTTTCGACCTTGGATGGTCTCGACCGCTTTCGCGAATTTTCCGTCTCTACCCTTACGACAAGGCAGGGCTTGCCTAGTGACGCTGTGATGTCCGTTCTGGCGGCCAAAGATGGAGCCGTCTGGTTTGTTGCTGACGGCAATTTGAGCCGATGGGACAACGGTCAAATCACGGTTTTTGGCGAGCGGGGTGCCGGGAGCACTAAACCGCGGGAAAACTTTAAAAGGCAGAGTCCACTTTCCATATTTCAAGACAGCAAGGGGCAGATCTGGGTCTCTACCATCGCCGGGTTCGGTCATCTCTCGGAAGACCGCTTGATGCCTGTCACCGATATGCCGGGCGGATTTGTCCGTTCTATCGTAGAGGACACAGCAGGTACTCTGTGGATTGCCAATAAAGATCGAGGACTGCTTCATCTAGTTCATGGAAACGAGGTCACACAGATTCCGTGGGCGGCGCTGGGCCACAAGGACTTTGCCTCTGCGCTGGCCGCAGACCCTCTGGGTGGGCTGTGGGTGGGGTTCTTTAACGGTGGCGTCTCTTACTTTAAGGACGGCCAGATCCGATCGTACTCAACTGGCGACGGACTGGGTGAGGGCTCGGTGAGTGACATTCGCGTAGATCAGGAAGGTACCGCCTGGGCCGCCACACAGGGTGGACTCAGCCGGTTGAAAAATGGACGCGTGGCCACACTCAACAGCAAGAATGGATTGCCCTGTGATGACGTGAATTGGGTAAGCGAGGACGACGACCACTCCTTCTGGCTGAACACGCCCTGTGGCCTGATGCGCGTTGCCCGCTCCGAGTTAGAAGCATTGGCATCTGCCGTGGAAAGAGCCGCAGCGAACAACGGCATGGGGAACAAACAAACGCCTCCGAACGTGACCATTCACGCGACTGTCTTCGACAGTTCCGATGGAGTAAGAAGCCTCCTCAAGTTCCTGGGGTTTAGTCCAGTCGTCGCCAAGACCTCAGATGGGAAATTGTGGTTCCTGCCGATGGATGGCGTCAGCGTTATCGACCCCCACCACCTTGCCTTTAACAAACTTCCGCCACCGGTGCACGTCGAGCAGGTCATCGCCGACCACAAGAACTACGAAGCAACTCCCGATGCCAATGGGCAGGTGCGCCTTCCCCCGCGGCTACGCGATCTGCAGATCGACTACACAGCGCTCAGCCTGGTCGCGCCGGAAAAAGTCCAGTTTCGCTACAAGCTCGAGGGTTGGGACCGCGACTGGCAGAACGCCGGCACTCGCCGGCAAGCCTTCTACAGCAATCTTCCTCCCCGCAATTACCGCTTCCGCGTGATGGCCTGCAACAACAGCGGGGTGTGGAACGAGGCCGGCACATTCCTGGATTTCTCCGTCGCCCCCGCGTACTACCAGACCTGGTGGTTCCGCTCGTTGTGCGGGTTGGCTTTTTTGGCGATGGTTTACGGGGCTTATCGAGTGCGGGTTGGGCAACTGCGGGCGCAGGAAGAGAAGTTCCGGGAGACGATTGAATCGATTCCGGCGATGGCATTTGTTTCCCTGCCCGACGGTTATCGCACGTTCGTGAATAAAGGCTGGGTGGAATACACGGGAATGACGGTGGAGCAGTCGTCGGGTTCAGGCTGGCACGCGGTCATTCACCCGGAGGACCTGAAGCGAGTTCTTGGCGAATGGGAGGAGGCACTGGCCAGCGGAAAGCCGATGTACTACGAGGCCCGGTACCGGCGCGCGGAGGACGGCCAATATCGCTGGTTTATGGTGAGGGTGGTGCCGCAACGGAGCAAGCGCGGGAAGATCGTGAAATGGTTCGGAACACTCACGGACATCGAGGATCGCAAGCGCGCCGAGGAATCGCTTCGGTCCAGTGAAGCCTATTTGGTGGAAGCGCAGAGCCTGACCCAAACCGGTAGTTGTGCCATTGATGGCACAAGCCACGAGACCGTGTACTGGTCCGACGAAATGTTCCGACTTTTCGATTTTGATCCACAACAAGGCCTGCCAATGTTCGACCAATGGCTACAGCGAATACACCCAGAAGACCGCGAAAACCTGAAGCTGGCGAATGAAAGGACATTCGTCAATAAAGTAAATTGCGACGTAGAGTTCAGAATCGTGAAGCCCGATGGAACTGTCAAACACATTCATGGCATCGGCCATCCGGTTTTGAGTCCCACTGGAGAGCTTCTTCAAGTGGTGGGCACGATGGTCGATATTACGGAGCGCAAACGTGCCGAAGAGGCGCGTGAGAAACTGCGACAACTGGAGGCCGATTTAGCACATACCAATCGTGTGAGCACGTTGGGAGAGATGGCCGCATCTCTGGCGCATGAAATCAAGCAGCCCATCGCTGCAACCATCACCAGCGCCAACAGCTGCATGGAATGGCTGGCGCACGAACCGCCCAACCTTGATCGGGCTCGCGCGGCAGCCGCCCGAATCGACAAGTATGGGAATCGTGCGGCTGAGATCATCGACCGTATACGTTCCTTCTACAAGAAGTCTGCTCCACAACGTGAGTTAGTCGACGTAAACGGAATTATCCAGGAAATGCTCACATTGCTAAAATGTCAGGCCGATCAATACTCGGTTGCCATGCGCGCGGAGCTTTCCGCCGAACTCCCCAAAATCATGGTAGACCGTGTGCAGCTACAGCAGGTTTTCATGAACCTCATGCTTAACGCCATCGAAGCCATGAAAGACGCGGGCGGAGACCTCGCTGTGAAGTCGCAAGCGGACGTGGACGGTCAATTGCTCTTTTCGGTCAGTGACACTGGCGTGGGGTTGCCAACCGAGAAGATGGATCAGATCTTTTCTGCATTCTTTACCACCAAGCCGCAGGGCAGCGGCATGGGATTGGCCATCAGCCGTTCCATTGTGGAGTCGCATGGCGGCCGGTTGTGGGCGGCTGCCAACGGCGGACGAGGAGCAACGTTTCATCTCACTTTGCCGACCGCAGCCGAAATCCTGCCAGCAACTGGAACGTGATTTGGTGTTTCCCTGGGGCTGCCTCGATCGAGGTGATACAGATCGAGGCTAGGGCAAGCCGACCGCAAAAAGAGTTAGTTGCTATTCGGAAAGTATGTCCGAGAGTGAGCCCAGATCAGGTGCCATCCATTTATGAGATAGGTTAGTGCTTGATTCGATTGGATTTCCCCAATGGCTTCGCTTCAGGGTGCAGTGTCAAACTGGATCAGTTCACGAGCAGGGTAAACAGTGTGGCAGCGGTCGCAACATGAAGCATGGTGTGCGCAGTGTTCGGGACAAGTCCATTACGAGTTGGCAGGAAATGGTGGGTTTTGCCGAACATGATTTCATAACGAGCAGCGCGTTCAGGTTCCGCGTGCAGGAGATAGGGTATCCACCAAGCACGAAGCTCTCCCACAAAGATGAGACCGTAGCTGATCCAGAGCCACATGTATAGCCAATGGGGGTACGGTCGCCCAAGGTGCAAGACGCTAAACAAAAGGCCGATGGAGAACGGCACACTTTGGATAAGAGTCACAACGATAAGGCGCAGCGTTGTGACTTGGCTGCGTACTGCGGCAACGTCGTTGAATCCGCCGAGCGGAATCCAATCGTGAAGCCAGAGAAAAAGCACTTGAAACAATTGCAATCCGAGACAAATGATCTCGACACGTTGGTTTGCGAGGAAGACTTGTTCCGTCATTTTCGTATCCGACGTGGCAAATACCGCTCAGAATACTTAGCAGCCGCAAGAGCGGTCAATCACCGTCGGGATGCAGGTGGGCAGTGCCAGTTTGTCGACAATCGCCACTAGAATTGGAGTATGGCAGGTCGAGAGTGCTACCACTGCAAGCAGTGGATCGAGGACGGAGAAGAGCACAACTGTTGGACGACCACCGAAGCGTCCCTGACGCAGGACCTCACGGACGACCTGCGGGACGCTTGGGAGCGGCTGCGCGAGACAGCCGTTTCCCTCGGCGATCAGCGGATTTACGCCTCGCACAAGTCGATCATGTTCTCGCGCAAATCCTGCTACTTTTTCGTGCGTCCGAAGTTGCGGCGTGCGGCTCGCGAACAAAATGCCATTCATCCACGGCAGCTTTGACTGTGACGTTTTGGCGGACGGGCTTGCCTTGCAGCAAGGCTTCGAGGTCAGTGTTAAGCCGCTTGGCTTTCGTCTGGGCTTCCGACCAGATGCGGGTCTCGGCAGACCACTTGTTCTGCCCATGGCGAAGCTTATTACCGTCCAGCGTGGTGTCCGGTTGCGACCAGTTGAACTGAAACCAGAGGGGGCAGCCGCACCGGGGATGGTAGCGGTCGTCCTTGTGCTTGCAATCGGCTGCATGACGGCGGTATGTGGTGATTTCCATTAGGTTCTCCGTTTTGAGGCTCCTACGCCTAATACTGCGAAACGGAGAAATCTCCCGAGTCGGGTCGCCCGACCTAGTACAAATGTAGGACAATCGGGTTGCTGAAAATGAAAATCGCCAGTGTTTATGCGGGCAAAAGAATGGCTCCTCAGGTAGGACTCGAATCCACCTGAAAACGTCAATCGAAGGACTTACAGAGCACGGACGGCGCTATAAGGACATGGAAGTACCGGTAGTTCACGTTAAGTGATTGCAAAGTGATTGCAGATTTTGAGGAGTTTCTTGAACCCGCACAACCTGGCGCGGCCTACTATTCCCCACGAGAATTCGCCCTTCATCATCGCGAAAGAGAAAGTTCGCTCCGTCACTACCGGCGAATGTGCCAGCATTAATTCTGTCAAGGAGTGCTCGGAGGCGGCATGAACTTCAGCCGCTTGTTCGGGGTGGATGCCGAATACATGTACTACGGCCTCGGCTTGAAACCCAGCGTGATGAACGGTCAAGGCCTGCCGGACGCCAGCGGACATATGCAGTCGATAAATCTGGACGGAATCGTCACTGTGCCCCGCCATGTCGGCAAATTGGCATACGGAATTTTTGACATCGGTTTCTATGACCGCCACGTTTCGTTGGCGCACAGCCAGTTTCTCCAAAATGGCACGCCCGGTCAGCCCGCATGGATATGGTGGGACCCTCTCTGCGCTGACTACAATCCCGCGAAGATTTACGATCCCGCAGCGCCGTACGGGGCAACGATGTCCTCGAATTCCAAGGTTGCAGGCGGTTTCAACTACGGCGGCGGAGTCACGTATCGTCTGAATGCTCTCCATAATGCCAAGCTCTACCTCGAATGGCGCTACCATCGCGCCTATCAGAGCGACGTCCAGACGATAGTTATGCCCTTCACGGTTGGGCTGCGCTGGTAAAGACTGCGGGCTTTTCCTGACGAGTGAGATTGCGCTGCGGGGCTGATTTTAGCTGTCAGCTCTCAGCTCCTAGTGGACTGTCGCAGTGAGTTCATTACTGCGAATGCAGCAGGGCGATGCTGTTGATTTCGAACACTGCTATTGACTGAGCAAGGGTTTGCTTCGGCGACCGCAACAGCAGATGCGGAGTCTGGTAATGTTTGCTCCGCGACAGGCCACTAGCTATTGGTTTCCGGCAAACAACCCTCTTGTTCTTCGCGACGTTTCTTTCGCCGCGCGCTTTTCTTTTTCTCATTAAAGCGATGCCCCGATACGAAGCCGGAGTTTTTCCGCAGCCTGAGACGCGGCTAGCCCCGTCTCTACGGTTGGCTTGGGATTGAGGAGGCCCGCGGCGATGGGAGCCCGAGGAAGCTTACGGCGCCAGGGAATACAAGAGAGCGGCTGCTACCAGGAGCGCTTTGATTCCAACTATTAGCGACAGGTTTTCGAGCAGGCCGCCGACGACGGCTCCGAGCATGTTGGCGCCGAGAGCGGCGGCAGAGTCAGCGGAGCGGAATTCAGAGGCGAACAATAGTCCGGCAAAGAAGACCGGGATGGCGAAGATGATGGCGGCGAAGGAGCCGGCCAGGGCCGCCGAGCCAGGAATGCGGGAGGTTGTTAGCAACTGGCAGCCGCCCTTGAAAGCCCGAATGTGGAGAAGAAAAGAGGGAACACGAGGGATGTGCGGTAAATATATTTATATGCACTAAACCCCCTGTTTAAGGGGGTTTCGTGAAATTAAACTGTTGCCTCGACCGGGTGCGCATGCTATTATTTTCGTCAAAACCCCCTGCTTCAGGGGGTTTCGTGAAGGAGATTGACATGGAGACTGCAACCCGGACTTTATCGCAACAGGAAAGCCGGGTCGTCCTTGGCCTCAACGAAAAGGGTCGGCGGGAGGCAACGCGGGAGGAGATTATCAGACTTCTCGGCGGCGGCGCCAAGGCCGCTGACCATGTGATCGAGTCGCTGCGCCGCAAAGGCTGGCTCGAACGGGCGAGCTGGGGGAAATATCTGCTCATCCCACCGGAACAAGGGCCGGACGCTTTGGGCGTCAGCAATCTTCTGGCTCTCGCCAGCCACATCGCCACTCCCTATTACATCGGCTACGGCACCGCCGCCGCCCATTACGGCCTGACGACGCAGCACCGCAACGTGATTATTTTTGTGACGCCGGTGCATCTGCGGGAGCGCCAGGTCGGGGAGTCACGGGTTCGGATAGTCAATCCCGCGCCGAAAAAATTCTTCGGTTTCGAGTCCGTGGACGTGCTCGGCTATAACGTAATGATCTCCGACCGCGAAAAAACGGCTATCGACTGCGTCGACCGCCCGGCGCTTGCCGGCGGGGCGGGCGAGGCCGCTACCATCCTGGCGACGGCCAGCCGCCGGTTTGACTGGAACAAAGCGGCCGAATATCTCGAACGGATCGGGTCAGGCGCCCTAGTGCGACGGTTTGGCTGGCTCGCCGATCACGTGAAGGCCGAACTTCCGCAGGAAGTGCGCGAGCGCTTGTTGCGGCTCGCTGCACGCAGCCGGAACGCATGGCTCGGTCCCGCTCCCCTGCAGAAAGTGCCCGATGCGATCGGCCATGACAAGACGTGGCATGTGTTCGTTAATGTTCCGCGGGAAGAATTGCACGGCAGCGCCGGGCTCGGCCAGCGTAAAGCGATCAGGAAGGAAAAGTAAGAATGCTCACGCAGCCGCAGGTGCAGCGCTACTCCAACGAATCCGGCCTTCGCGACATTATGGTCGCGGAGAAGGAAGTGGCGCTGACATTCCTGCTTCAGCTTCTATCCGAGCGCGGCATTCTGGACAGGCTGACTTTCAAAGGCGGTACGTGCCTGCGGAAAATGTTCATTGGAAGCCAAGGACAATTTTCGACCGATCTTGATTTCACCGGAATCGAGGAGCACGATCACGAGGAAATCATCCTCAACATGATGGAAGCGTTCGGCCAGCCCTTTCACGGAATCCAGTTCGCCATTCCCGATGGTAGTTATTATGAGACGCAGGACGGTCTGTCATGGGGCGTCAATCCGACCTATACCCATGAGTGGAACGCGAGCGGGGTAAGCGAGGTGAAGCTCCAGATCAGCCGACGCGAAACCCCGATGCTGCCGACGGAACGGCGACCACAGATCGAGCAGAGTTATTTCAAACTACTGCCTTTCGCGCCCGCGGACATCATCTGCCTCGCGCTGCCCGAAATCATTGCTGAGAAAATCCGCGCCTGTTATCAGCGAAACAAGGCGCGCGACATCTACGATCTCGGCATGTTGGTCAGAAGACTCGACAAACCACTCGTCCGTCGCCTCGTGGTGCTGAAGCTCTGGCAGGCGCGCGATACTTTCGATCCCGCACGCTTGATGCAAAAATTCGAGGATGGCAGGGACTTCGATTGGGATGACCTCCGCCAGCTCGTCAACCGCGCAGTGGTCATTGACCGTGACAGAATTACCGCCGATTGCCTCAGCGGGCTCGGATTTCTTACCGAGCTGACACCGGATGAGCGCGCGCTGGCCAACGATCAGCATCAGCGGGAGCGGGCTTTAGCGGAAAGAGTGCGCGCGGCGCCGGCGCGGGGCTGACAGAAACCAAGGAAGCGGCAGAGCATAGAATTACCTTCGTACAGAGTTTAGAGGCCAAGCCATCGACAACGCACGAAACCTGGAAACGCGCCGCCGGCTGTTAGATTTGCTTCGGAGCGGACTTGCCAGCGGAGGACACTGGCACCATGAGAGCGGAAGAGAAGACAACCACTTCGGCCCTGTTCCCCAAGAAAGCCGAGCGCGGTTTTCACGGCTATACCATCGCTGCGATCGCCTTCTATGGGCCGACCGACAGGTTGGCCACCAAAGTCGCCGTCTGCATTATCCTCACCGAGAATCACGAACCGGATCTTCTGGAGCGCCGGTTCTCCGATGGTGGCTTGGATGTGCGCCATGATCCCGCCATCGGCGAGCACGTCGTGGCCTTCCTCAAGACCCACACGGTCCGCTCCACCGTAGTCGCCGACGGTATCATCGGCTGCCCCCACGAAGAAGGCGTGGACAATCCCGAAGCAAAGTATTGTCCTCAGTGCCCTTACTGGGAAGGGCGTGATCGCTGGAACAAGGAGCGAATCCACTGAGCGGATCGCGAAAAAAGAGCGTGACAGACTGCCACGTGCCTTGTTGCTGGCCCCGCCCGCCTCGGCGATCTCCGGCTCCAAAGAAGCGGGAATCGGGCATCTCGGCACTCACGCCTTTCGGCACACCTACCGTAGTTGGCTGGATGCCGTCGGGACGCCAATCGCTGTTCAACAGAAGCTGATGCGGCACAGCGACATCAGAACGACGATGAACATCTATGGCGACGTGGTGACCGACGAGATGGGGCAGGCGCACTCCAAGGTTGTGGGGTTGGCACTGAGCCGACCCGCTTAACTGATTGCGCTAGTGATTGCAGGCCGGCGTAAGCCATTGAAAGAATGGGCTCCTCAGGTAGGACTCGAACCTACACCCTCCGGTTAACAGCCGGTTCTCACCTGTTGGAGCGTATGTAGTTTCAATGACTTAGATGGAGCACTTCGGCGTATTTGGAGTGCTTTCGGCGATAAACGGTTCCAAAAACGGTTCCAAGTTTGGTCGCGGAGAACCGTTCGATGGAGATCACCCTACGAGTGCTCGAATCTGCCGGCAAAGGAGTCTTACGGTCACGGTAACTGGCTGTTTTCGTTGCCGCAAATAGCAATAATCGCTATTTTCGATTATGATGACTCGTGAAAATAGTGACGGACGCTATTTTCACGCCCGATGAGTGCAAAAAGAAACAGAACCCTGGGGCAGAAAATATCGCACGGCGCTTACTCCGCATTCTTGCCCGCGCCTCTGCCTCCCGCACTCGATTGGACTCCAGGGCTCATAAGGGCATTATCTGAGGCAGATCGCCTCATTGGCAGACTGGCGGGAGAGGGCGGCCGGCTTCCGAATCCTCACGTTCTCATCCGGCCGTTCGTGCGACGCGAGGCCGTCCTGTCCAGCAAGATCGAGGGCACACAAGCTACGCTCGGTGAGTTGCTTGCCACCGAAGCGGGAGCCGTCGTGGATCGCAGTCCCGAAGATCTTCGCGAGGTTGGCAACTACGTAGTTGCGTTGGAACATGGAATCTCACGACTAAAAACGCTCCCCCTCTGCGTTCGTCTTGTGCGCGAATTACACGAAAAACTCATGACGGGCGTCACGGGGCATCAGGCCACTCCTGGCCGGTTCCGAACCATCCAGAACTGGATTGGCACACCGGGTAGCTCAATCGCGAATGCCTCTTTCGTCCCGCCTCCGCCGGGCGAGGTTGAGCCTTGCCTTGCCGCTTGGGAAACGTTTCTTCACGAATCCGATCTTCCGCCCCTCGTGACAATTGCCCTAGCTCACTATCAATTTGAAGCCATTCATCCGTTTCTTGACGGCAACGGCCGCGTGGGACGCCTGCTTATAACGCTGTTCTTAATCGAACGCCAGATTCTGCCAGCACCTTTGCTCTATCTGTCTGCATTCTTCGAAGCGGCGCGGCGAGATTACTATGGGGGATTGCGAGGAGTCAGTGAGCGCGGAGCATGGAATGACTGGGTGGAATACTTCCTGCTGGGCGTTGCCCGGATGTCCGAGGACGCTTTGAACCGGGCTGTCCGAATCAACGAACTGCTTGCGCAGTGGCAGAAGAGAGTGTCAGGCGATTCGACGAATACCCCCCTGCGTATGGTCGAAATCTTAGGGGCAAACCCTTTCATTACCGCCAAGGGTGCGGCTGAGAAACTAGGCATCGCCTTCACAACCGCGCAACGCGCGATTCAACGCCTGCAGCGCATCGGGATTCTAAAGCTAGTCGGTGATGCGAAGCGTGATCGGGTCTTTTGTGCGCGAACGTTGCTCGATATTCTCGAGGAACCAGCGCGGCTTAAAGCTGTCAGAGAGTAGCTCCGACCCGTTATCCAGGTTGCGAAGGCCAGGTGCGGGCAGCCCCGGGTCTTGGGCAGGCCGCGGTCCAATTGAGATCTGGCGGAACCAATCCGCCGGACGTGATCGTCAATGGGGGCTCGGCGCGTGGAACTTGGGCGTTAGGCGCGTTCCCTGCGCCCGCTGCAGACCATTTGACACCCCGCTCGTGTCCGTTTTCGTTGATTGGGCTGTACCTTTGGCAAGGTCTTTGATCTCTACATCCGCATCAGGCACAACCGCGTTAGTTTGATCAATTACGACGCCGGCCAACGCCCCGGACGTGGTTGTCTGGGCCTTCAACTCGCATGCGAAAACTGAGGCGAAGAGCAGGAGTGTAGCAGCGCGGTATGTCATCCCCAAGCGCATCGAACAACCACAGAAATCACAGAAATTCGACTCGGCGAAGCCAAGTCAATTGCGTGAAATAATACGCCTGGATTCGCGCTGTGCACAGCCTTGAACGCTGGGCGGCTGCTCCGTAGTCCGGACTGCGTTAAGAAAGCGGAGCGGACACTAGGTCTGGCGCAGCCACGCTTCGAACTCAGCCTGAAACACTCCTTCTGCCCACCTTGGGATAGCCCGAGCCAACTTTACCAGTTCTCCTTCGTGAAAGTGTGCAACCAAGCGGATGCCGCGCGCGTGAAGAGTATTGTCGAAAAGCATGAGGTCGTCTACCTGCTTTCTGATGTTCGGAAGTTGCTGTAGCCCCCCAGAAACGTCATCCGGAATGCGCGAGATCGGCGCGAACGGGCCACCGTTATTGAGCCGTTTAGCGGACCTGTCTCTTGGGTACTTGCTTTTCGCGATCCAGCACCATTTGGTCGAAAGCATGCGGCAGCGACTCGCAGGGGGAGTAGGGCCCGGGCTTATAGGCGCGGGACTTGATTCCGGCCTGCGAGAGCTCTGAGATTGCCCAATCTTCACGGTTGGTAATGTCCCAGAATTCAACCGCATCATCGGCCTCGAAATCAGGCTTGACCATTTCGTCAGGATGGAAGTGCCATTCGCAGATAACGTCAGTACGATCTACGGCACGCGGCCAGAGCGTGTGCGTCATTAAGTAATCCGGATGGAGGCTAAGCAGCAGATTAGGAAAAATCGCGTAGTAATAAACTTTCTCGCGTTCGTCTGCGTTGAGTCCGGGAAGGTAGTCGCGCCGCAGCTTACCATCTTTGCTCATGGTCTTGGCGCCGTCCTGAAACTCCATAGAGCCGCCGATGTATCCGCGATGGGGCTCATCATTTTCGCCAGAGAGGTAACCGGTGATGGCACTGAGCGCCGGATGCAGAATGGGACAGTGCAGACACTCGTTGTAGTTAAGCATGATCAGCTTCCAGTTGGCCTTCACCTCGTAATCGATGCGCCGATGGGTGCGTAGTCCAGCCATTTGCCAATGCAGGACCTTCTGAGGCATATCTTCTAACTGACTGACAAGCGGGGCGGGCTCTGAGCTGAGGTTGATGAAAATGTGTCCGTCCCAAACGTCAGCATGAACGCGATTAAGAGGATAGTCTTCATGGCAGAAGCCGTCATGTACGTGGGGAGCACCGATGAGGCTCCCTTCGAGTCCGTAGGTCCAACCGTGATAACCGCACTGGATCCGTCCGGGGAAATGCCCTTCGGCGCGCGCACAAATGCGGGTACCACGATGTCGGCAGACGTTGAAAAACGCGCGCAACGAATTACTCCCGTCCCGCGTAATGATGATGCTTTCATCCGCGACCTCGCGCAGAAAATAGTCGCCCGGCGTCGGGATTTGGTTGGCGCGCCCGGCGCAGATCCAGGTTTGGCAGTAGAAGCGTTCGAGTTCGTCGCGGAAGACATCGGGGTCTGTGTAGTAGCGGGCGGGTAGAGTCGTCGCAACGGATTGGGTGTTAGAAGTCGGCATTCTGTTCACTGGGATTCCAGCGAAAGGATTTTATAGCAAGAATCGAATTGATGGCATCGCAGAGAGGGTTGTCAAGTCGGAACCCACTAATCTGAATCGGGTTGCACAACTTCGTGTCACGGCGAGGCAATGGCGAGGAAAGTACAAAGATCTGCCCCCACGTCCGGCCCCCTGTCAATATGCGCGATTAAAGAGAATGGTACGAGATTCAATGGAAACAAGCGCTGGCGAAGGCGGGCTGCCGTGATAAAAACGTGATAGTTCCATGTTCAGAACGGCTCTAAGTTGAACAAAACCGATCAGAACGCATTTCTGGTAAACGGTTTAAGAATCAGGTAGAGTAGAGAATTTTCATAACCCGTCAGAACACACTAGGTGATCTTCAAAACCGGGGCGCTCAAGCAGACCTGGACTGTCATGAAATTGTAATGGTTGCACGATCAGAACGAATCATTTCCAAGAAGAACGGATCAAATCGACTGATTTGTAACCCGTTGAGGAATATAGTAAGGTAGAAAATTTTTCTAACGGTTCAGAACCCACTTGTGTATTGCTAAACCGTTGCATGGCTCAGGAGGAATTCTCGATTGAGCGCTTAGATCTTGTTGCTTGAGTTGTTGGTTGTCCCTGGGTGCAGGCGGCTCAGCATGCCATCGGGGGCGCAAGATCAACGATCGCGGCTTGTCCGCCTCTGACAGTTGGCAAACTGGAAGGTGAGCCGCCTTGTTGCGGCCGAGGCTCTTTTGCGGAAATCCGCCTGCCCCAGATGCCACGCGATGCTCCCAAGCGCCATGTTTTCGTGCTGAATCTTGGCTCCTGCAATCAGAGGTCTATAGGGTTTTTTCCCATCTTTTCCCTTGGCCGGGTACGTCCCGACTCCCGTATTCGCCAGGTTGTTTACAATAGGGTAGGCCAATTGGAACTTCAGTTCGTTCTCGTACGCGAACGCCAAGCTCAATACCGCCCCGTGAGAGTACATGGGTTCTTTTCGGTTCACGTGGTACAGGTGTTCCGCCGCGTTGAGTCGTTGCTGGGTCGCCTCATGGAGCTGTGAATACAGCGACGGTCCGACCCGCGCAGCGACTTCCGGTCCGTAGTCGGCCGCCTTGCGGATTTCGCGCTCGGAGAGATGAACCGCCTCCATCTGGGTTGCTTTATTGGAGTCAGAGAAGTTGTCAAAATTCTCCTCAAACTTTGTTATCCAGGTTTGCAGGAGCAGCTGAGCTCCGGCGCCCTCCCGACCGGCCACATGCGCGGTGGCTGCAGCGTCTATGATCTCCCAAAGGACCTTTGGCTCAAGTCCCGAGTCGGCGATTGCCTTTTGCAAGTATTCGCAGCGTCGTTGTGTCTCATGAAGGATCATTTCCTTGCCCAGAAAACCTCTATCGCGACGGCTGCGAGTGACGGCAATTCTTACCCGGCAATGATCGCAGCGCTGGCCAGCGCAGAGGGCGAGGTGCATTCAGAGCTGCACCACAATCTTTCCAAGTGGAAACGATACGGACAGGACGGTAACCCCTCCTTTCAGCCCATGCGGGCGAGCCTCGACTATATGGGTCGTCTCAGCAAAGTGGAATTACTGGTTGGGAAGGGGCGGCCAGTCGAAACCGCGCCTTGGACTAGAACGATTGTGAGAACCGGCCTTCCAGAAATTCGCCTAGCTTCGCTGTGGCCTTGAATTGCGGGATGGGATCCAGTTCCTTGAAAGCCGAAGTGAACGCGTTCGAGAGACTCCAGATCGTCCGCGGCCGGAACTCCTCGTACCTCGGCTAGAAGTACAGGTCGTGGACGGTGCGGGCAAGATGTTTCGGCGCTTCCAGCTTTCCCTCCACAAACGCTTCGTAGATGACCACCTTGGCGGTGACATCTGTCAGTTCACTTCTCTGCCAGGCTTCCACCTGCTTTCGCATCGGGTCGTATGCCGACATCGGAATAGGAGCCGTAATGCCGGGCCCGGGATCATGCCGAGTCGATCCATTTCCTAATCTCCTGATGCCTGCTACTGCTGCCTCTTCGAAGCTACTGGGGCTTGACCAACTCGGTATAATCCCGCTCTCTTCTCCACGCGGTCGGTCGACACCACCGAGGTGTATCTGCATGGTGACATGGCGATGAAGGAACAGGCGCTCGCCAAGGCGGCACCCAATAAAACGCAACGCGGCCGTTACCGACCCAAAGATCAGTTGCTCACCTTTTTAAGTAACCTCTGAGCTCGTGATTTTTAATGC
>Ga0207684_10000617_pt1 | contig 42287 bp, 44 predicted proteins | sample KBSK5501metaG_FD_184342 | JGI IMG/M metagenome (GOLD analysis project Ga0207684, IMG submission 184342) | Corn, switchgrass and miscanthus rhizosphere microbial communities from Kellogg Biological Station, Michigan, USA - KBS K5-50-1 metaG... | ecosystem: Host-associated > Plants > Roots >... | reverse complement strand
GCAGATAGCCAACAACTTCAAATAACTCCGAATAAGCTTCCTTTGTTGGCCACAATCTGGGTTTGTCTGCGGTTGTTCGAAGTGTTATCAACAGCATTCTGCATTGGCGCTCACGCAGGCGAGTAGGTATCGTCTCATCCAATCGTAATCGGTAGAATACAGTAAGAGATTTCTCCGCTTCGGTCGAAATGACAAAACGCTCACGTTGTGGCGGAGGATTCCTTCACGCGTGCAGCCATATCCGCAGCTTGAAGGGCCATGATCATCTCCTCGAGTTCGCCGTCCATTACGCGATCGAGATTATAAAGCGTGAGCCCGATGCGGTGATCGGTCACGCGGTCCTGCGGGAAATTGTAGGTGCGGATTTTTTCCTCGCGCCCGCCGGTACCGATCTGGCCGCGGCGCTGGGCAGAGTATTTCTCCGCTTCCTCCTGTTGCTTTCGTTCCAGCAAACGCGCCCGCAAGATCGACAGTGCACGTTCTTTGTTTTTGATCTGGCTGCGGCCATCCTGGCAGCGCACGATCGTTCCAGTCGGGATGTGCAAGACTTGCACGGCCGAATCGGTCGTATTCACCCCTTGTCCGCCGGGGCCGCCCGCCCGCGAAACCTCAATGCGTAAATCTTCCGGCTTCAATTCGATATCGACATCTTCGGCCTCCGGCAGGACGGCAACTGTAGCGGTTGAAGTGTGAATGCGACCCTGGGCTTCGGTCGCGGGCACGCGTTGCACGCGATGGACGCCGCTCTCGTACCGGAGCTTCCGAAAAACCGATTCACCTGAAACTTTGAAGATGACTTCCTTCAGCCCGCCGAGTTCGGACGGACTTGATTCCAAGTCTTCCGTCTTCAATCCCGCCGCTTCCGCGTAACGGTTGTACATGCGGTAAAGATCAGCTGCGAAAATGGCGGCTTCGCTGCCACCAGTGCCGGCACGAATCTCGACGATCGCGTCGCGATCTTCGTTTTCATCCGGTGGCAGGAGAGTGATCTGCAATTCACGTTCAAGATCGACAACTCGCTTCTCCAGGTCAGGAATTTCGTCGTCGGCCATCGCGGCGATCTCGACGTCTCGCGAGGTCGCGAGCTCGCGATTGTCATCGAGTTGTTTCCGCGCCGCTTCCAGTTCGTTCCATTTGTCGAGCAATTGTTTGATGCTGGCATGTTCGCGCATCACTTCACCGGCGCGCTTCCGGTTCTCAAACAACGCTGGATCGGCGATTTCGCGTTCCAGTCGGGCGAAACGTTCGCGTTTACGTTCGATGAGCAGATTGAAGTCCATAAATAAAAACCGCGACCCCGGACTTCGGGATCAGCGGTGGAGAATAAAACCAGCTAAGCTTTCTTGCCGGCGCGCACGGCTTTGGTGCTGCCGTAACGGCGCGCGAACTTCTCGACGCGACCCGCTGTATCGACGAATTTTTGTTCGCCAGTGAAAAACGGATGACAAGCGGCGCAGATGCCGATTTTAATATCGCGACGTGTCGAGCGCGTGTGATAAACCGCGCCGCACGCACACACGATATCGGTTTCAAAATACTCGGGATGAATGCCCGCTTTCATCTTTCAAAAGGAGCGCACAAGCTAGCTGCTTAACGAATTTTCGCAAGAGATGAAATCATCCGACGACGCGTTGCTCAGCAGCTGGGACAAGACAGTCGCGGACAAAGGCGATGTCGGCGCGATCTTCGAGACGTCAGGCGAGGTTTCGCGAACATTTGCCGAGATCGAAACGCAAGCCCGCGCGTTCCAGCGCAAGATCGACATGTTCGATGTGAATAGCGTCCTGGCGATTCAAATTGGAAATCACCCGGATTGGCCGGCGATCTTGCTGGCGTGTCTGCGACGAGGCGTTGTGGTTCTTCCCCTCGAGCAGTCGATTTCCAAGCGAGAGCGCAATGTCGCGCTGAAGATTTGCCGGGCGAGCGGACTTATCAGCCATGGCGTTCGCAAGATCGACGACCAGGCGTTCCCGGAGTGGGGAAAAAATCCGCCGTCGCTTCTCAAACTAACGTCGGGTACAACGGCGGCACCGCGCGCAATCCGATTTCGCAATCAGCAGTTGTTGGCCGATTGCGATCAGATCTGCGAAACGATGGGAATTTGCGATCTCGATCTCAACTTCGGCGTGATCCCCATTTCGCATTCCTACGGGTTTAGCAATTTGCTTACCCCACTGATTGCGCACGGCGTGCCCATGGTCTTGAGCCGCGACCGAGTGCCGCGCGCGGTGCTGATCGATCTTGCCAGGACGAACGCCACCGTGTTTCCGGGAACACCGGTGTTCTATCAAGCGCTTTGTGAAATGGAAGATGTTCCAGTTTTCCCGAACCTGCGCCTCTGCATTTCGGCAGGGGCGCCGCTTTCAGCAAGAGTCGCTCGAAAATTCTTCAACGAATTCAAACAACCGATCCATTCGTTTTATGGTTCGTCGGAATGCGGGGGGATTTGCTACGACCGCGATGGAAAAGTCTTTGAAGACGGCTTTGTCGGCATGCCAATGAAGGATCTCGATGTTACAGTTATCGATCCAGCGGCGGAGTCGAGTCAGGTGCACGTGCGCAGCGCAGCAGTCGGCGATGGTTATTTTCCCGAACCGGACGAAGAAAAACTCGGCGCTGGAATTTTCACTCCAGACGATTTGCTCGCGCCTTGCGGCGATGGATTCAAAATCGTCGGCCGGATCTCCGACTTGATCAATGTTGCCGGAAAAAAGGTGAATCCGGCGCAGGTTGAAGAGCAGTTGCTGCGATTCGCCGGTGTGCGCGAGGCGATCGCCTTTGGGAAGAAATCTTCGCAACGCAATGAAGAAGTCGCGGCCTGCCTGGTAACGAATGGAAAAGTCAGCGTGGCGGAGGTGACCGAGTTTTGCCGGGCACGTTTGAGCGCATGGCAGGTCCCGAAACAGATTTTTGTTGTCGATGAAATCCCGGTCAATGAACGAGGGAAAATCAGTCGCCGGGAACTGGCCCGGCGTTTCGGCACATAGGATCGAGAATCCCGAATTGACCGGGACTTACCAGTCTTTCGGAAGCGCTTCTGCGAGAAAACTCTTGGCAATTCGCCAGAAGGAGGCATTCGTAAGAGACAAGTGAGGCTGACGAGCGCCTGTTTCGGCGGGCGCTGGTTTGGAACATGGAACTTTCGAATAAACACGAGAGCCGGGTTCTGGTTTTGGAGCCCGATGAGCAATTGGCTTCCTCGATTCGGAACAGGCTGCGCGAAGCGGCACCGGACGCGCTCGTGGAGATGGCGCGCGATCTGCGGGAGGCCCAACACCTTGTTCTCGGGGTGAGGCCCGATCTTTTTGTCCTCGATATCGATGCGGCGCATGATCTCAGCTTGGATTTTCTTTACGATTTGCGGACGAGTCATCCCAACGCACGGGCCATTATTTTGACGGGAATTCATCTGGCAGCGCATCGTGAGCACGCGGCCGGTTTGGGCGCGATCCATTTTCTTGAGAAACCGTTTCCGCACATAGAGTTTGTCGATTTGGTGCGCGCTTCGCTGCAGCCGGCGGATAGAACAGAGACCGAAAAGTTCCAAGGCACGCTCCGCGATCTCCACATCGCCGACATCATTCAGTTAAAATGCATGAGCGGCACGACCTCCACCGTCGAATTCACCGGTCCGCGCGGCGAAAAGGCGCGCGTTTTTTTCGAGAATGGTCAGGTGCGTCATGCAACTGCGCCTGGCCGGGAAGGCCTCGTCGCATTCAACGAGATCGTCAGGTGGAAAGGCGGAACTATTTCCGAAGTTTCTGAGGCGCCAGCCCCCCGGCGCACGATCGATCTCGATTGGCAGGTGCTTCTCATGGAAGCGACGCGCAAACTGGACGAATCGGCCGCAGCACGCCAGGCGAGGCCAGCGGCCGCTCCCAGAGCGAACCGCAAAGTGTTGGTGATCGACGATAGCCTGATGCTGCTTAGCTTCGTGCAGGAGCTGTTGATCGACGCGGACTTTGAGGTCACCACGGCCACGACCGGCGAAGAAGGCTTGCGCGCAGCCGAGAAAAGTTCCCCAGACCTGATTTTACTGGATTACATTTTGCCTGGAATGAGGGGCGACGAGGTCTGCCGCAAGCTGTTGGAGAACCCGGCGACGAGTGCAATCCCGGTGGTTTACATGTCGGGATTCGGTGCGGATCTACGGCCAGAACAGACAGCAAACCTCAATGTGATTGGATTCTTGAATAAACCGTTCACTTCAGATTTGCTTGTTCAAACCATAGAAACGCATATGCCGAAATCGCCGGAAGAGTCGGAGCAACCACAAATCTCGTCGAGTGAGCAGGAGACGACTCCGGCGCAATTTCCTGTGGAACAGGAAGCCGCCTACCCCGAGACCAGTCAAGTGGGGCCTGCGCCAACCGAGGGAACCGAAACGGCGCGGTGGAGCCTTCCGCCTGCGGCAGCCGAGACATTGGCTGCGCCAGATACATTTGCTTCGGACCGCGGTTTCCCACGGGAAGCCAGTGCATCGATCCCATCTGAGCAGCAAGATTTGCCGGATGAATCAGTGGCCGGTGGCGCTTTTTTCTCCGGCGACACGCGCTTTTTTTCACTGCATTGGGCATTGCAAGCGATCGCGCAACAGAAACTCACCGGCACGCTTCGCCTCTTGTGGAGCGAGGAACCTCTCGATCTTCTCACGCGAGATGGCCGGATCGTGCTCGCCACGACGCGCGATCCGCAACTGTACTGTCCGGAAGCGCCGGTCACCTTGGTCAATGTCGATCCCGAAAGAATTGCGCTTGCCCGCGACCAGCAGCGCGAAAGTGGTTGTCCATTGTTCCTGACTCTCGCGCAGGAGAATCTGATTTTGCAGGAGCCTGCCTCACAATTGGTGCAGCAACATGGGCAGAAGCTTTTCGCTCAGCTTTGGACCGCACCGAACGTTCGCTTCGCTTTCCACCAAGGCGCCCTGCCGTCCTACGCAAATGATCTTCCGGCAGAGGCTGACGTCGACCAGTGGGCGCTTGCCACTTTGCGCTTAATTCCGTTTCAGGAATTAGGCGACCGCGCGAATTACGTTCCGGAGTCCATACCTGCCTATACGAGGGATGGTTACGATCGCGTGCAAAGATTGCGGCTCACGGTGGCGGAAGCGCAGTTTGCCTCGCAGTTCAATGGCAGCCGCTCTGTCCAACAGATTGCCAAAAATCTCCGGCTCGACTTGAAATTTGCGCGTTCGACGTTGTTTCGATTTCTTGCGCTCGATATCGTGGAATGCTGGCCGCCCAGCACCGCCGTGAAGCCGGAGAGCAAAGGCGTTTTCCAGCGCCTCGCGCGCTCGATCGGCATCGGTGAATAGCGGTCGCGCCACGAAACGCGGCGCGCTCGGTTCATGAAGGAAAAAATCCTCGTCGTCGATATCGGCGGCACGCACGTCAAATTGATGATGTTGCGCGGCCAACATAGGCAGTTTGATTCCGGTTCCAAAATGAGACCCGAAAAGTTGGTCGCAAAAATCGAGGAAAACGCGCAAGACTGGCGATTCACGGCCATCTCGATCGGTTTTCCAGCACCCGTGCGCAGGGGCCGCATTCTCCGGGATCCAAAGCATCTCGGCAAAGGCTGGGCCGGATTCAATTTTCAAAAAGCGCTCAAGAAACCGGTGCACTTGATCAACGACGCAGCCATGCAGGCGCTCGGCAGTTATAATGGTGGCCGCATGCTTTTCCTGGGACTTGGTACCGGCCTGGGCTCGGCCCTGGTGTGGGAAAAAAATTTGTTACCGCTCGAGCTCGGCGATTTGCCTTATCGCGACCACGACATCATCGAGAATTTTCTCGGGATCCCGGGCGTGACACGCCTTGGCGAGAAAAATTGGAAACGCGAAGTCATGTTTGCCGTCGCTCAATTGAAGAAGTCGTTCATTGCTGATTATATCGTGCTTGGCGGCGGCAACGTGCACCGATTCACCAAGTTGCCAGCCGGCGTAGAACGCGGCCGAAACGAAAATGCGTTCCTTGGAGGCCTGCGTCTTTGGGATGTCGATCCGCGAACTGGCCAAAAAAAATGGCGCGTTATGTAACTTGCTCGCTGCGCCGCATCCAACTCGTTGATCAAGCGCGGATCAAGTCATCCGGCTCGTTTAGGTTACGGAATAATTCGACGTCGCCATCTTCGACCGGCACAACGTGCAAGCGACCAGCATCCGCTAGTTGTCCCGTTAATTGTTGCAGTGAAAAATCGGCACCGGTGAGTGCCATCGCAAAATCCCTCTGCGCTTCGGCCGGATAAATCGCGGCGAGCGGTTCGGCGCGATTGTCGATCTTAGGAAGAACGCCGCAGCCTGGCTCGATCCACTCGCAAAGCCAACGCAAATATCTTTCGTTCATAAACGGCATGTCGATCGCCAACGCGAGCAGGTGTTTCGTGCGCATCCGAGCCAAGGCGACAGCCAGCCCGCTAAGCGGACCGCGCGACGGTGGATCGTCCGGCACAAATTCATATTCGTTAGGCCGCCATACTGGCTCGATTCGCGCTGAAATCAAAATCTCCTCCGGCTCCAGCTTGCGCAGAAGATTGAGCTGAACTTTCCAGAGCGGCGCTCCGCGAAAATGGAGCGTGGCTTTATCTTCGCCCATCCGGCGCGATTCGCCGCCGGCGAGCAGCACCGCGCTGATTTTCATCAAACCGCTTCGGAAATTTGCGCCCTCGAACGGAGCGTTCCATCTGTCAGAATTCGGGCGCGCAATCCGCCACAACCCTTCAGAAATGCTTCCGCGCCAGGCGCGATGGCGCGATCCATCCAATAACACGGACGACATTCTCCCGTGCCGTGAAATTGGACACCTTGGATTTCGAAATCCTGGCCGATTAATTCATTAATATCGACAGCGCGAGTAATCACGTTACGGCGAACCAAAGCAGGCGAGCGATTGTCGATCTTGAGCGCGGCACAAAGTTCATCAAAAACTTCGGCAGCGAAAAATGTGATCTGCCCTTTGTAATCTTCCTGGTAATCAAAAAAGCGATCGCCTCGGACGCCGTGACCGGCCACGCATTCAATCATCGGGACTTCAATCGCCGGATACTTATCCGGCTCGCGCTCGTGATGGCCAAAAAAATTGTGGCCGGGCGAAACGTAAAGATGACAGATTTCCACCACGGTCATGATACCATCACTGCCAAGCCGTTTCACATGAAAGACCCTGGAATCGGATCGGAGAAAATCATCCGTCGAAAGCGCGACGGCGAACTTGAGTACCAACCGGACGATCTAACGGTAGAAGAACCGCTCGAGATTCGTATTGGGCGCAGGAACTTGGCCACAACGATGCGAACGCCCGGTCACGATGAAGAACTCGCCGCCGGTTTTCTTGTTTCGGAAGGGATCGTGCGAAGGCGCGACAAGATCGACAAGTTCTCGCGCCCGATGAATGCAATCGATCGCGAGAACATCATTGCAGTCGAACTCGCCGCTGGCGTGAAACTGAGACTCCGTTCCGCCAAACGTTTCGGAACCATTACGAGCAGCTGCGGGATTTGCGGCAAAAACAGCATCGCCGTCATCCGCCAAAATTTTCCTCCCATCGAGTCGGCGCCAGATGTTCGCGTCGCAACGGAAACACTGATTTCGCTTCCCGAGCTTCTACGAAAGCATCAGGGCGACTTCGCACGCACGGGCGGAATCCACGCCGCCGCAATTTTCGATCTGAACGGCGAACCGAAAATCGTGCGCGAGGACATCGGCCGGCACAACGCGGTCGATAAAGTAATTGGTCGCGCTTTTCTCGACCGACTCTTGCCGTTAGATCGACATGTTCTTCTCGTCAGCGGCCGTGCTTCTTTTGAGGTCATGCAAAAAGCACTTTCTGCCGGAATTCCCATCGTCGCGTCAGTTTCCGCACCTTCAACTCTGGCGATGAATTTTGCGCGCGAAAGCAATCAGACGTTGATCGGTTTTTTGCGTCCGCCGTCGTTCAATGTTTACGCGCATGTCGAGCGCGCAATTCTTGATTAGCGCTGTGATGCGAACACTGCTTCCGGGTCGGCGCCGGAATGGCGTTGATTGCGGGCTGCGCGCGCTGCTAGTCTGAGTCGAGTTTCAACTTCCGGTGAGTGATTTCCTTTACGCCCGCTCGCAGATGGGCATGTCGCTCGCTTTCCATATCGTGTTTGCCGCTCTGGGCATTGGCTTGCCGGTGCTGATGGCCACTTCGGAAGGGCTTTATCTTCGCACTGGTCGGCCAGTGTTCCTGGAATTGAGCAAGAGATGGTCGCACGGCGCCGCCATTCTTTTCGCGGTGGGTGCGGTATCGGGAACGGTGCTCGCGTTCGAGCTCGGTCTGCTCTGGCCAGGTTTTATGGAAAAAGCCGGCGCGATCATCGGGATGCCGTTTTCTTTGGAAGGCTTCGCCTTTTTTACCGAAGCAATTTTTCTCGGATTGTATCTGGCAGGATGGAATCGACTGCCGCCGTTCGTTCACTGGCTCTGCGGTGTGCTCGTCGCTGTGAGCGGGGCCCTTTCGGGCATCTTTGTCGTCAGCGCGAATTCCTGGATGAATTCGCCCGCCGGTTTCAAAATCGTCGGCGGCAAGGTCACCGATATCGATCCGATCGCAGCGATGTTAAACCCCGCCGCCTCTCATGAGGTGTTGCACATGATATTGGCCGCGTATGTCGCGACCAGCTTTGCCGTGGCTGCGATTCATGCCTTTTTCGTTTTACGCGATCGCGCAAATGTTTTTCATCGTAACGCGCTCGGTATCGCGCTCGCACTCGGCTGCATCAGTGCTCCGTTGCAGATGATTAGCGGCGACTTCAGCGCCCGCTCCGTCGCCAAACTTCAGCCGGTCAAACTCGCGGCCATGGAAGCTGTTTACTACACGCAAACTGGCGCGCCCTTGCAGATCGGTGGAATCCCTGACAACGCATCCCGAACCACTCGTTACGCCTTGACCATTCCGCGCGGGCTGAGCCTTCTCAGTACTCATGATCCCAATGGCAGGGTCATCGGGTTGGAACAATTTCCACGCAGCGACTGGCCAAACGTGCGCTTGGTGCATTGGGCGTTTGACCTGATGGTCGGCTCGGGAACAGCGTTGTTCATGTTATCAATTGCGGTCGGTTGGTTCGCCTGGAAGCAGCGCGGCGTTCCTGACGGCAAATCGCTCCTTCGCGCGCTGGTCGCAGCGGGACCGCTGGGATTTCTCGCGATCGAAGCAGGCTGGTTCGTGACCGAACTTGGCCGTCAGCCCTGGATCATTTACGGCGTGATGCGAACGAAAGAAGCCGTCACTCCCATGAACAAGATCGCGATTCCCTTCCTCATATTCACGCTCCTCTATATTTTTCTTTCGGTCGTCGTGTTCTATCTGTTGCGCCGTCAATTTATGAAAACAGGGGCCCCGGTTTCGGAACTTCTTACCAACAATGTTTGAGCTCATCGTCGCCGGTTTCACGTTCGTGGCGCTGATCTTCTATGCCGTCACCGGCGGGGCGGACTTCGGCGGAGGTATGTGGGATTTGCTTGCGACTGGCCCGCGCGCCGACGCGCGGAGGAACGCCATCGACAAGGCCATCGCGCCGATCTGGGAGGCAGATCACGTCTGGCTCATTCTCGTAATAGTCATTTTGTTCACCGGCTTTCCGCGCGCATTCGCGGCCATGATGACGGCGCTCAATATTCCGTTCACGCTAATGTTAATCGGAATCGTTCTCCGCGGCTCGGCGTTTACCTTCCGGAAGTACGACGTCAAGTCGCAGGAGGTGCACCGCCGCTGGAGCACATTGTTCGGTGCGGCCAGTTTTTTTACTCCCTTCATCCAAGGTGTGGCGCTCGGTGCGCTCAGCACCGGCCAAATCCGCGTCGTCGAGGGCCGGCTCGCGAGCGGTTTCTTCGCCGGCTGGCTCACGCCGTTCGCGCTCGTCTGCGGGCTTTTTGCGCTCGCCCTCTTCGCGTTTCTGTCTGCGACTTATCTCACCGCCGATCCCAGCACAGAGTCCGATGTGAAAAATGATTTTCGCTTGCGTGCGCTCTGGTCCGGCTCCGCTCTCGCTCCAATCGCGTTCGTAGTTTTCATCACCTCGAAGCAGGGCGCGCCCGCGATGTATCACGGGTTGACGCAATGGTGGGCGCCACTGCTCATCGGCATGACACTCTGTTTTGCAATCGCAGCGCTGATCAGCCTATGGCTGCGCCGATTCGCGCTCGCGCGAATCGCGGCGATGGCAGAAGTGACCCTGATCCTTGGCGGCTGGAATCTCTCGCAATATCCAAATCTCATTACGCCGGACATCACGATCTTTAACGCCGCCGCCCCGGCGATCACGCTGCGGCTGCTGACCTACGCGCTTTTTGCGGGCGCAGTTGTGTTGTTTCCTTCGCTCTTTTTCTTGTTCCGCATCTTCAAAGGAAAAGAAAGCGAGTGAGCAGCTGAAACTTATCGTTGCGAAGCGAAGACCGCTTCCGGATCGGAGCCGGAAACTTTGCCCACTACAATCCAGCCGAAGCGGCTGACAAGTGCTCCGATTAAAAATGAAATCGCCGCAAAGGGAACGAAGCCGAACAACCGCAGAACAAAGGCAAGCGGCCCGGTCAAGATTTCGCCGATGCGAATGAGCCAACCCGAACTGTGTTCGTGTATCGCGCGATCGGCGGCGCCATGTTTATCCATCGTCAGCCAAACCAGGAGCGCTGACTCGACCGCAGCCGCGAAGAATCCGAGCGCGTTGAGCGGCGCGATGCGATGGCCGAGCAGTTCGAGCAAAGCCGCCGCCGATCCCAATCCGGCGATTCCGAAATGAATCGGGAGGAGCACGCGATGCAAAAACCACGCCGGGATCGCTGTTGCACCGATCAGTACACCCGTATAAGTGGCGAGCAACATCCCGAAGAAGGCCGAACCGAAAATGAACAGGCCGGCGGCAATGCGAAGAAATTGGTCCATCGCTCCGGTGAACAGGTGAAGGGTATGAAGTTCGAGCGCGATCAAACCGGGAACGACGCACGGGCCGAACCCTGTCAAGATCCAAGCACCCATCGACATGGCCGATTGAGGTTTAAAAACGCGCAGCATGTTGATGAACAGATGTGGGCGCCCGAGATCCAGAATTAACAGAAGTGGGGAGAGCACAACCCCGATGGCGGCCAGCCACATCGCGGCGCGCGCAAGGTCAAGATGGTGAAAAATCGCCGCGGCCAGCGCGATTACCGCTGCCATTCCGCCGAGACCGCCGATGAAAAAGTAAATCGGAATTTCCCATGTCCAGACCGGCGGTTTGACCACGGGCTGACCGTAGTAACCGGGTCCGGTCGCCGCGGCGACACGGACTCGTCCTGTGGCGAGTTTGCGCGGAATCGGGCCACCAGCAACGTCCACGCCTTTGCCCGGAACGACGCCCTTTTCCCAAGCTTGTTCGCGGAGTTGGTCTAGACGTCGTTCGTCAGGCATGGTGAAGGATTGGGGAGCGCACGCGCCTCGCGTGCTGCATTCCGCGCCCTCGCGGAATGCCTAACGAATGAGTAATGGGAGTCGCCACCTGGAGAAGTTTTCGGCGGCGGCGCCGAAAACGGCACGCGAGGCGCGTGCGCCCCCCCGGACATCGCTGATTGCGCTGTTCGATATTTCGTCATGAGAAGAAAGCAAACGCCACAAGCGTCGCGATGATTGACGCGATCGCCGTCGCGAACGCCGCGCTCCATGCAGACTTCAGGTAAATCGTCGGAATCTGTGGCTTGGGCGGCAGCCCGTAGGCCTCCGGTTCGCCGAGAATCAAAAAGAACGCGTGAATCCCGCGCACAGAGGTCTGCGTTGGATCGTAAAGCTGCGCGTCATTGTAACCAATTTGTTGCAGTTGCTGCACGCGCTCCGCTCCGCGCGCGCGCAGATCATCCAATCGGCCAAACACGATCGATTCGGTCGGGCAAACTTTGGCGCAGGCCGGAACGAGGCCGCTCTTTTGTCGATCGTAACAGAAGGTGCACTTGAATGCGCCGCCGGCATTCGGCAGCGGCTCGGGCCGACGATCGATGACGCCGAACGGACACGAGACCACGCAATAGCCGCAACCATTACAGACATCATCCTGCACGAAAACGGTGCCGGTTTCAGTGCGAACAATCGACCCGGTCGGACACGCTTCGAGACAGCCGGCTTCTTCGCAATGTTTGCAAACATCCGACAAGAATACCCAGCGAAACGGATCCTGATCGCCTAACGACATCGGTCCGGCGATTTGATTTCCTTTCGCGCGATCCTGTTCGAGAAACATGACGTGTCGCCAAGTCGATGCACCGAGGTGGCCGGTGTTGTCGTAAGAATTTCCCGACCAAGTGAAGCCGTCATCCGGTACCTGGTTCCATTCTTTGCACGCGACTTCGCAAGCCTTGCAGCCGATGCAAACAGTCGGGTCGGTGAAGAATCCCACTTCGACGTTATCGCGCACGTAGGAGTGTTTCCGCTGATTCGTGCTCTGGAGTCCTTCGCCGATCATCGATTGTCGATCTTTCCTTCCAAGCCGTGACCACCACCGGCTCTGGCGCAGGGCGCACCCGCCGGCGGTTGTTCAGGATGCAAATTGGCGGGGCCACCCTTCGGCACGTATTGGTCGAGCCAATCGTCGAAGGCAGGACCGCGCGGCAACCGGCCAGGCACAATGTTGCAGGTGAGCGCCTTAGCTTCCATGATGGTGACGTTTGGCTCGCCGGAAATCGGAACTAAATCGTTTGTGGCGCCACCTTTCACCGGCCCGGCCGAACCGAAATGAAACGGCATCGCAATTTGATGCACGGTTTTCCCGTTGAGATGCAGTGGCCGGATACGGCGGCTGACGAGTGCGCGCGCTTCGATGGCTCCGCGTAAACTCACGATCGAAATGTGGTCGCCGTTGCCGATCTTCAGCTCGACGGCAAGCTCGGGGGACATTTCGGCGAACAGCTCAGGTTGTAACTCCGCGAGATGACTGAGAAAGCGCGACATGCCTCCGGCGGTATGATGCTCTGTCAGCCGGTAAGTTGTAAGAACAAAAGGAAATCGCGGGTCCCCCGGCGGCGCGAACCGATTTTCCTGGCGGGTAAACCAATGTACGGCCGGGTTCGTGTCGCGCGAGTAAAGCGCGTTGTGCACCGGCGACTCGAGCGGTTCGTAGTGCGTCGGAATCGGTCCATCTTGCAAACCGCTTGCGACATACAGCCAGCCGAGGCCGTCTTCATGTAAGATGAATGGCGCGTCGCCAGGAATCCCTGCGAGTCCACTTTCGTTGCCCGTCGGGCGATACTCCGGCGACTTGTCGGGGACAAAATCAGGAACGTCGATACCGGTCCATTTGCGTTGCCCTTGCTCCCACCAGACCAACTTCTTGCGCTCGCTCCAAGGCTCGCCCGTCGGTTTGGCGCTTGCTCTATTATATATGATGCGGCGGTCGCTCGGCCAGACGAAGCCCCAGCCGTGCCCGAGATAATTTTTCGCGTTCCGCGTGTTCGCCTTATTAATCTTGTCCGGGCCGAGAACGCCGGAGTAAATCCACCCGCCACACGCAGTCGATCCATCCGCTTTCAGTTTGGCAAATCCGTCCACCTGCGGACCGTGATGCGGCTTGCCTTCGCGATCGAGACCGAACACGAGTCCGTCATTCCCGCCGGGGTCACCGACTCCGGCTGCAGGATTCGTGTACCAGCCGTTAATTTCGGCGAGCACCGATTCCATGTGGGGTTCGCCGTGCTCATCTTCCGGGTACCACCAATCGAGCGCACGCAACGGTTCATCGAGCGGGTCGCTGGATTGCTTCGCTTTCGCGATCAAACGCACAGCGAGCTGATGCATGAACCAACCTTCCGATCGCGCATCGCCCGGCGGATCGACCGCTTTCTGCCGCCATTGCAACATCCGTTGCGTTTGCGTAAACGCGCCTTCCTTTTCGGCGTGACCCGCGGCCGGAAAAAAGAAAACTTCCGTCTCGATTTGTTCTGTCTTCAATTCGCGGTGCTCAATCTCGGGCGAATCACGCCAGAACGTCGCCGCTTCGATTTCGACCATCTCGCGAACGACCAGCCATTTCAATTTCGACAGTGACGCGCGCTCGAATCTGGAGTTTGCCGCCGCCACCGCCGGATTCTGGCCCATCATGAACATGCCTTCCATTTTCCCGTCGGCCATGTCGTAGAGGTATTCGAAGTAGGAATGGTTGCTGGTGATCTTCGGGACCCAGTCGTAGCCGAAGTCGTTTTCAGCCGTTGCGTTCTTGCCGTAGTACGCTTTCAACAAGCTGATGAAGTAGGCTGGAAGATTATGCCAGAGACCAGTTGGCTTTGTTTGATGCGTCAGGTAATCGCGCAACGTCGCTTCGCTGCCATCACCACGCGGCATTGGCAGATAACCGGGCAAGATATCGTAGAGCGTCGGAATATCGGTCGACCCCTGAATTGATGCGTGACCACGCAGCGCAAGGATGCCGCCACCCGGACGACCGATATTGCCGAGCAACAGTTGCAAGATCGCCGCGGTGCGAATGATTTGAACGCCTTTTGAATGTTGCGTCCAACCGAGTGCATAACAAATTGCGGCCGTTTTTTCGGGCCCTGATGCAGCAACGAGCGCGTCCGCAACCTTGTGAAAAAGCGCCGGCGAAATGCCACAAATTTTCTCCACCATTTCTGGCGTGTAACGAGCGAAGTGGCGGCGCAGCGTTTGGAAAACGCACCGCGGATGTTGCAAGCTGAGATCGCGCTCTGGGAAGCTAAGCCCGTGATCACCATCGTAGAGCCAGCTCTTCCTGTCGTAGCCGCATTGCTCCCCGCTCCAGCCGGAGAAAACGCCAGTCGCGCCTTTTTCCGCATCGCGAAAATCTTCGCGCAGAATGCACGAGGCATTCGTGAAGTGGACGACGTAATCGCGGAAGAAAAGATTGTTTTCGATGATGTGCCTAACGAGTCCGCCAAGAAACGCGATGTCACCGCCGGCGCGGATCGGCACCCAGATATCGGCCAGCGCGCTCGTGCGCGAAAATCTGGGATCGACATGTATAACGGTCGCGCCGCGTTCCTTTGCTTTCATGACCCAGCGGAAGCCCACCGGATGCGCCTCGGCCATGGACGAGCCTTCGATTAAAATGCAATCGGCATTGGCCAGATCTTGTTGCGCGGTCGTAGCTCCGCCCCGGCCAAAGGAGGTACCCAGACCGGGTACCGTGCTGCTGTGTCATATCCGCGCCTGGTTGGATATGCAGACCATCCCCAGGCCGAGAGTGAACAGTTTTTTGATGAGATAATTTTCTTCGTTGTCGAGTGTGGCGCCGCCGAGATGACAGATCGCGGTTGTGTGATTGATCATCGCGCCGTCTCTTTTATGCACGAACGTTCGTCCCCGCGATTCCCAGACGCGGTCCGCCACCATGTCCATGGCGCGCTCCAGCGGAATCTCGGTCCACTCCTTCGCGCGCGGCGCGCGATATTTCATTTTTGTCTCGCGCCGATCGTGCGTCAGCAATTGATAAGAAGCCGCGCCTTTCGGACAAAGATTACCCTGGCTGATCGGCGATTCCGGATCGCCTTCGATCGAAACTAGCTTCCCGTTTTTATGATAAATGAGCTGCCCGCAGCCAACGCCGCAGTAAGGACAAACGGAACGCGCGACTTGCGCATTGTCGATCCGCGCGTGCATCGCGCGCGATTTATCGGACATCGATTCGAGCCCGGTTCCGTCTTTGCCTTCTCGAATTTGCCGCATGAGCGGCCATTTCGAGAGCAAAGCACCGAACGAGGTCATGGCACCATTCCGCTGTGTCAATCTCTAGGCGGCGCCGGTTGAGGGGTCAAACCAATTGTTCGCGGTGTTTCCGCCGAAACCTCTCGACGGGGCGGGCGGACGATGATTGGCAACAAAATGGAAACAAGCATGACGCCTGCGATCACATGCAACGCGCCGGCGTAGTTACCGGTCATCTCGCGCATGCGCGCGATGTAGAGTGGCCCGAACACACTGGCGAAGCTCCAGGCCGTTAGCATCAAACCATAAATGGGTCCCACATTCTTCGGCCCGAAGTAGTCTGCGGTGAAGGCCGGCATGGTGCCGAACCCGCCGCCGTAACACATCAGGATAACAAACGCGACGATTGTCATTATCGACGACATGGTGATGCTCGGCAGGACCCAAAAGAGTAGGACTTGAAGAATGAACATGACGGCGAATGTCGCGCGGCGCGTTATGAAGTCGGAGACCCACGCCCAAAATACGCGGCCGACGCCGTTGCCCAGGCTCGCGATTCCGACCATGCCGCCGGCCACCACCGCAGTGACGCCAGTGAGCTCCTGAAACAGCGGCCCTTCCTGTGAAATCAGAGAAATGCCGGCCGAGGTGTTCAAAAACAGGATCGACCACAGGGCCCACCACTGCCAACGTTTCAGTGCTTCCCCCAAGACGAAGTCATGCGTCGCGCGTTGGGCAGTTTCTTTCGCAGTCGGAGTCCATCCTGGCGGCTGGTACCCTTCCGGCGGGTTTTGCATGAACAAACCAGCGATGATCGTGATGATGAAGTAGGCAACGCCGAGATATGCGAACGTGGGCAAAACCCCGACAGCTTGAATCAGCCGCGTCGCTACCGGCGCGGTGATGAGTGCGCCGGCGCCAAATCCACCCACTGCAATCCCGGTGATGAGCCCGCGCTTATCAGGAAACCATTTTACCAGCACGGCTACGGGAACAATGTAACCGAGGCCGAGGCCCAGACCGCCGATAAACCCATAGCTGAGATAGAGCCACCAGAGTTTGTTCGCGGAAAAGCTTGCCAGAAAAACCCCCAGGCCGTAGAGCACTCCGCCGGTCAGCGCGACAAGGCGGGGCCCTTTCCGGTTCATCCATAACCCGCCGAAGAACGCAGCGAAGCCGAGCACAAAGATGCTGATCGTGAAGGTGAGTGTGACCTCCGAGATGCTCCATCCGAATTGCCCCGATAACGGCACGCGGAAAACGCTCCATGCGTAGACGGCACCGAGCGCAATCTGTAAAAACACGCCAGCGATTGCAATGACCCAGCGATTTGATGTTTTCATATGTCTTTCCTCATCTAACTGAGGTTATAATGTCGAGCATATTCGTTAGGAGAGTCGCTTCATCTTCGGAGAACGCGACCGTTGCTGTGAGTGAATCCGGGCATGGCTCGTTAGGCTAAGGGCATCACTGCGCCCCAGCTTCGGAATCGCATCGTAGGTTGCCTTGTCGATCTTAAGATGCGCCATCACCAGCGAGCATGCGTGATGCGTGCGCTACCCCGAGGAATCCGCCGCTCATCCTGTTTTGCCCTCCCTGCCGTGAGTACGCGAAAATCTTCCGCCGGTTGGCGCGCCGGGTGGCGGTTGCTCGGGATGCAAATTTGGCGGTTGTCCGGATTGCGGCGCGTAACGCTCGATCCAGTAGAGGAATGCTGCGCCACGCGGCAAGCGTCCCGGGATGATGTTGCAGACAAGCGCTTTGCTTTCCATGATCGTGACATTCGGCTCACCCGAAATGGCGACGAGATTATTTGCAGCATTGCCACGCAAGGGGCCGGCCGCTCCGAAGTGAAATGGAATTGCAACCTGATGCACGGTTTTTCCATTCAAGTTCATCGGTTGAATCCGGCGGCTAACGAGCGTGCGTGCCTCAATGGCCCCGCGCAGGCTCACGATGCAAACGTAGTCGCTGTTGCTGATCTTGAGTTCGCTCGCCAGCTCCGGTGAGATTTCCACAAACATTTCCGGCTGCAATTCGGAAAGATGGCTCAGGAAACGGGACATCCCGCCGCCGGTATGGTGCTCGGTCAGCCGATAAGTGGTGAGCACGTAAGGAAAACGCGGATCGCCCGGGGGCGCGAAACGGTTTTCGTTTCGCGTGAACCAGTTCACCACCGGGTTGGTATCGCGCGAATAGAGCGGATTTCTCACGGGCGATTCCAGCGGCTCATAGTGCGTCGGGAACGGACCATCCTGCAGACCTTTCGGCACATAAAGCCAACCGAGACCGTCCTCGTGCAAAATGAACGGCGCATCGCCGCGCTGGCCGTCAAGCCCAGCCTCGTTGCCTTGCGGCCGGTAATTCGGAGGTTTGTTTGGCTTAAAGTCAGGAACGTCGATACCGGTCCATTTTTCCAATTCCCACCAGACAAGTTTCTTGCGTTCGCTCCATGGTTCGCCGTTTGGCTTCGCGCTTGCGCGATTGTAAATGATGCGGCGATCGCTCGGCCAACTGAAGCCCCACCCGTGTCCGAGATAATCTTTCGACTGGCGCCTGTTCGCTTTGTTCACGCCGTCACGATTGAAAACGCCCGAGTAAATCCAGGCACCGCACGCGGTCGATCCGTCAGCTCTTAGTTCGTTGTAATCGGCGACCTGCGGACCATGATGCGGTTTGCCGTCGCGATCGAGACCGAAAAGGACTCCATCATTCCCACCGGGGTCACCGACCCCGGCTACAACTCCGCGATCAGCGACCGCGGCTACACGATCGGTGTACCAGCCGTTGATCTCCGCGAGCACCGCTTCCATTTTCGGCTCGCCGAACTCGTCTTCCGGATACCACCAATTGAGTGCGCGCAAGGGCTCGTCGATCGGATCGTCGGATGCCTTCGCTTTCGCGATCAAGCGCAAGGCGAGCTGATGAATGAACCACGCTTCGGATCGGCAATCCTCCGGTGGCTCGACCGCTTTTTCGCGCCATTGCAAAAGCCGCTGTGTATTCGTGAACGCGCCTTCTTTCTCCGCATGGCCGGCCGCGGGAAAGAAAAAGACTTCCGTTTCGATTGCTTCCGTTTTTAATTCGCCGCGCTCTATTTCAGGCGAGTCACGCCAAAACCTGGCCGGCTCGGTTTCGACCATGTCGCGCACGACAAACCATTTTAGTTTCGCCATCGACTTCCGCTGGAAACGAGAGTTGGGCGCGCCGACAGCCGAATTCTGCCCGATCAAAAACATTCCCTCCATTTTTCCGTCCGCCATGTCGTAGAGATATTCGAAGAAGGAATGATCGGCGGTGAGTTTCGGAAGCCAGTTGTAACCGAAATCGTTTTCGGCGATCGAGCGTTTGCCGTAGTAGGCCTTTAACAAGCTGATGAAGTACGCGGGCGTGTTCGACCAGAGCCCGGTCTTCGGGGTGCGCGCATCGAGATATTTTTGCAGCGTCTCGTCACTTCCGCCGACCGGCATCGCCAGATAACCGGGCAAAATGTCATAGAGCGTCGGGATGTCGGTCGAGCCCTGGATCGAAGCGTGGCCGCGCAGGGCGAGAATGCCACCGCCGGGCCGGCCGATGTTGCCTAACAACAATTGCAAGATCGAGGCGGTGCGAATGATTTGCACCCCTTTGGAGTGTTGCGTCCAACCAACGGCATAACAAATCGCCGCCGTTTTGTCTGGGCCCGATGCCCTAACGAGTGTGTCGGCAACTTTGTGAAAAAGCGCCGGCGGGATGCCGCAGACTTTCTCGACCATTTCCGGTGTGTACCGCGCGAAATGGCGTTTCAATTTTTGAAAAACACATTGTTGATCTTGCAACGTGAGATCGCGCTCAGGAAAGCTGAGGCCTTCGCCCTTGTATTGCCAGCTCTGCATCGAGTAATTGCGCGTGTCCTCATTCCAGCCGGAGAAGAAACCATCGGTGTTATCTTCCGGATCCCGATAGTCGTCGCGCAAAATGCAGGATGCATTCGTGTAGTGAACCACGTAATCGCGGAAGAAGAGTTTGTTCTCGATGACGTGATGGATGATTCCGCCGAGAAACGTGATGTCGCTGCCGGCGCGGATCGGCACCCAGATATTAGCCAGCGCGCTCGTGCGCGAGAATCTTGGATCGACATGTATAATGGTTGCGCCGCGCTCCTTCGCTTTCATCACCCAGCGGAAACCAACCGGATGCGCCTCGGCCATCGACGAGCCCTCGATTAGAATGCAATCGGCGTTGGCGAGATCTTGTTGCGCAGTCGTAGCTCCGCCCCGGCCGAAGCTGGTGCCCAGACCGGGCACCGTGCTGCTATGTCATATCCGCGCCTGGTTGGATATGCAGACCATCCCCAGGCCGAGAGTGAACAGTTTTCGGATGAGATAATTTTCTTCGTTATCGAGCGTGGCGCCGCCGAGATGGCAGATCGCCGTCGTGTGATTGATCGTCGCGCCGTCCTTTTTGTGGACGAACGTGCGTTTGCGCGATTCCCAGACGCGGTCTGCCACCATGTCCATCGCGCGCTCCAGCGGAATTTCCGTCCACTCTTTTGCGCGCGGCGCGCGATATTTCATTTTCGTTTCGCGCCGGCTATGCGTCAGCAATTGATAAGAAGCCGCGCCTTTTGGGCAAAGATTTCCCTGGCTGATCGGACTCTCTGGATCGCCTTCGATCGAAATCAGTCTCCCATGCTTGTGATAGATCAGCTGACCACAACCGACACCGCAGTAGGGGCAAACCGAACGCGCGACTTTCGCCCCGTCGATGCGTGCATGCATCGCGCGCGTCTTCTCCGACATCGACTCAAGGCCCGTCCCGTCTTTGCATTCGCGAATCTGGCGAACGAGCGGCCATTTGGAGAGCAAATCAGTCAGCGCGGGCATCAAAGATTCATCGCGTGCGGGAACGCGTTTGGTTGCTCAAAAAAAATCTCGGCCAGAAAGTTTAAAAAATCACCTGCATGCGCAGCAGCACTTCGTTGAATTGATCCTGGCCAAACTGCGGATTGGCCTCACGAAAATCCGACCACGTGTGGACGTAGTTGGCCATTATTTCGAGTCCCTGGCCATGGATGTAATAGTTCAGGCCGCCAGTGATGGAAGAGATGCCGTCATTGCCGGCCTGTCCGGGGTTCAAATGTTCCCATTTCACGACCGTTTGCAGTTTTTTCGGAACTACGAAGTAACTGCCTTGGACGTAGAAACCATTGGTCTCAAACCTGGTAAATTCAGGCGTGACGTCGGGGCCGACGCGTGGGCGGACGCGTTCATCGAGATACTCACCGATCAAATCAAATGGGCCGATCGTTAGCCAGGCGTCGAAGCTATACGCACGCCGCTCGTCTGCGTTCGGTAGAATAAATGGTGTCAAGGAGCCATCGGCGTTCTCTTTCAAATTCAAAAGCGGCGAGATGTTCGTGCCCTTGTCGTCACGGCTGAAAAAATAATCGCCACCCAGCTTCAGGCTTGCTTCCTGTCCCATCAGTTTGCCTTTGAAAGGGAGAAGCTCAAGTCGGCCGACATACATGAACTCGTTGTTATCGTTGTTACTAATATTGCGGCCGTTGCCGTTGAAGATGCCTGCGTAATAGGTCACGAAATCCTTTTCCTCCGGAAAAATGTGGGTCAGCGGTTTGCCCCAAAGCATTGCACCGATCTGCCGCTCCTGCGCGATCGCGCCGATCGGAAGACTGCGCTCGATCGTAAAGAGCGCCGTGTCCGCTGTAAACGCCCATTCCAAGCTGAAGGGCGCCTTCCATTGACCTACTCTGATGTTCGCCTCCGGAATCGCATGCCAGTTGATAAAAATGTCCGTTCCGGAAAAGTCGGTGCGATTGCCTGAAGTGCCATCGCTCTGCTCAAAATCGCCTTCCACTTTGAAATCGAATTGTTCGGCGAAATCTCCAGTGAGGTTGATGCGGGCGCGGCGAATGCGGAAGCGATCCTTCAACTTCGTCTCGCCGAAGCGCCCTTCAAAAGCGGAAACATCGCCACTTTCCAGATTCATCTGGATGTAACCACCGAGCGTTAGCTTGAATTCCGAGCCGCCGGGATGCACATCGACCGGCGGAGGCGAAGGCGCGGCGAACACAACTTTGCTTTCGCTGCCTGCGGTCGCCTTTCCTTCCGGACTCGACAAAATCGGCGCGAACGGTTCTCGCTTCGACTTGAGCTGGTGCACTTCATTTTCCAGCTCGGCGTTGCGTTCCTGCAACTGACGGACGGCTTTTTCCAAATTTTGCAATCGTTCCGCTTCCGATTGGGCGGCGGGATCTGCGGCGCGCAATGGCAGACAAATTAGAAAAAAAAGAAAGAAAATCGCGACTGCGGAAGCGACCCGAGTTTTCATGGGCAAAAACTTCTCAGAAAAAGCTCGCTTTCGCGATTACCAGCCGTTTGCGCCCGGAAGTAAAGAAAATATTTTGTTTCGCACCAAGTCCGAAATCGGACAATTCCCGTAGTACGTAAGCATGAGCTTCTTCGATCGGCAACAAACCGTAGGCGACCCCGGCTGATAATCGCTGGCTGATCGATCTTTAGGCGGGTTGTTCGCGGCGAGGCGGCCGAGCGATAATCGGCAGCAGAATCGAAATTGCCATTACGCCGGCGAGGACGTGAAGCGCCCCGGCGTAATTGCCGGCGAGCTCGCGCGCTCGCGCGATGTAGAGAGGGCCGAAAACGCTGGCAAAACTCCACGCCGTGAGCATCAGCCCGTAGATCGAGCCGACGTTCTTCGGTCCGAAATAATCTGCGGAAAACGCAGGCATGGTGCCGAATCCGCCGCCGTAACACATCAGGATGATGAAGGTGACGGCGGTCATTACGGGGACACGGTGATTTTTGGCAGCAACCAAAAGAGCAGGACTTGGACAATAAAGATAAGGCCGAACGCCGTGCGCCTGGTTGTGAGATCAGATACCCAGGCCCAAAAGATACGTCCGACTCCATTGCCGAGGCTGGCAATTCCGACCATGCCGCCGGCCACCACTGCGGTCACACCCGTGAGTTCCTGAAAGATCGGCCCTTCTTGCGAGATGACGGCAATGCCGGCCGACGTATTCAAAAACAGAATCAGCCAGAGCACCCACCATTGCCATCGCTTGAGCGCTTCACCCAAAACGTAATCACGGGTGGCGCGCTGCGCCGTTTGCTTCGCGCTCGGCGCCCACCCAGTCGGCTGCCAGCCTTCGGGGGGATTTCGCATGAATAATGCGGCGATGGTGGCGATGATGAAATACGCAATTCCCAGATAGGCGAAGGTCGGCAGCACGTCCACAGCCTGGATGAGTCGCGCCGCCACTGGGGCGGTGATGAGCGCGCCGGCGCCGAATCCGGCGACGGCGATGCCGGTGATGAGACCGCGCCGATCAGGGAACCATTTCACCAGCGTGGCGACTGGCACGATGTAACCAAGCCCGAGTCCGATCCCGCCGAGCAATCCGTAGCTCATATAGAGCCACCACAACTTATTGGCGGAGAAGCTCGCCAGGAAAACGCCGACGCCGTAGAATACTGCGGCGGTGAGCGCCACCGTGCGCGGCCCAACTCGATTCATCCACAAGCCGCCCACAAACGAGGCGAAACCGAGCACGAAAATGCTAATGGTGAACGTGAGCGTAACTTGCGAAATGCTCCACCCAAATTGCTTCGATAGCGGGATGCGGAACACGCTCCACGCGTAAACAGCCCCGAGCACGATCTGGAGAAAAATTCCCGCGATCGCAATGACCCAACGGTTACGGCTTTTCATAATTTCCTCCTTCGCTTGCATCGACAAACAAAAGCGTCCCCGTCACGTGAAGTCAGATCGGTTGGCTCGTCGAGATTTCGAAACAGCGCTTTATCATCTTTTGAGCCGGACACGCGAGATGTTTTTCGGAAAATGCTACCAGAAAGCCATTCCTCCTATCCGAAAAGCCGGGCTGGATCGCTGCGCTGGGGCGATCTGCAACCTTTCCGTGCGGCCGTGGCCGAACGTTTTTATTACCGCGAGAAAAATCCTCAATGGTCAACGGAGTCTTTGTCCATGGCTGAGCAAAACGGATCAAGCGGCAACACGCTTCGGCTTTTCATCTATTGGTTGATCGTCGGCGTCCCATTTGTTTGGGGTGTCTGGATCACGATCTTGAAATTGCCTGCGCTTTTTCGTTAGCGAGCAACCGAGCGGATCGACCGTTGCGTATCTCAAGCAGACGCAACCACTGCGCCGCCGCGCGGCGCGCGATATTTCATTTTCGTTTCACGCCGATCGTGCGTGAGCAACTGGTACGAAGCCGCTTCTTTCGGACAAAAATTTCCCTGGCTGATCGGGCTCTCCGGATCGCCTTCGATCGAAATCAGTTTCCCATCCTTGTGACAAATGAGCTGCCCGCATCCAACTCCGCAATACGGACAAATCGAGCGCGCAACCTGCGCATCGTCGATCCGCGCGTGCATCGCGCGCGTTTTTTCGGACATCGCCTCAAGGCCGGTGCCGTCGGCGCCCGCTCACGAATTTGACGGATGAGCGGCCATTTCGAGAGAAGACTGAACATTGAGTTCATCTCATCAAATTTCGCCCGTGCTTGCAACTTTCGCTTGAAAAATTTGCCAGGGAGGGGACTCGAACCCCTAAGGATTGCTCCACCAGATCCTAAGTCTGGCGCGTCTGCCAATTTCGCCACCCTGGCTCGTTGATTACGAACGACTTATAAATTAAGATTGGCAGTCCAGCAAGTAACCAGCCAAATACGTAATCTCGCTGGACGTTTGAAGTGTGTACGCCCAGCTCTGCTGATTTTGCGTCGATTTCATCCTTGTTAATCACACCCCGCTGCTCCGATAGAACCCTACGCGCAATCAAGCTGGCGTCGATGCACAAGATCGAAATTCAGCTGGTAGCACGATAGAGATCAGCGATCCCGGGGGGGAACGCACCGAGGGCAGCCCCGATGGGAAAGAAAGATCGCCCGAAGAACCACGGTTCCCCAATGTAGTGATAACCGTTCTAGCACAAATCCTAGCACAATTGCGCAATTTGCAGGAAGTGCGTTAGGCAAATGGCGCCAGACGCACCAGACTTACACTCGCCGTGCGGTAGGCTTGCGGATGACTTCGGCGGCGAAGCGTTCCATCTCTTCGAATTGCGGACTGCACTGCAAGAGAAGCAAATCGACGCCTGCGTCTTCGAATTCATCGATTCGCTCGGCGACCTGATCGGGCGTGCCGACCAGCCCCGGTCGCAAACCGCGATTCGAGACCGAATATTCCTGGATTGACATTTGACCTTCGAGCTTTGTTCCGCTCAGCCATTGTTGATAGTTATCGTATCCCGCCGCGGAAGCTTTGACGTCGGTGATGCGGGCGAGTTCCGCTTTGGCTTCTTCTTCCGTGTCGCGAATGATTGCGTAGGCGGCAATGCCGTATTGCATCGGTGGCAAATTAAGTTTTTCTCGGCGCGTCCGCATGTCGGCGATCTTCTCGCGAATTCGCGGCGGCGGATCACCGTGCATTACGTAAGTGTCACATCGTTCGGCGATCAGATTTTTCGCTGCTTCCGATTCGCCGCCTGCGTAGATGACGGGACGCGGCTGCTGCTGCTGACATTGATGCAGGCGGCATCGAATACTAATCACACGTGATTTTTTGTCGGTCATATAAAGCTCGCTAGGCCCGGTTGAGGTCGCCGGGCGAGGCGAGGTCCTCGCTGCCGACGCATGGCGGAGAGCTTCACGAATTTAAATGGTGTATCTGTTAGGAACCCTGTCCCCACACTCGCTGCCTATATGAGTCGCGGCCAGATGCGAAATGGTATATGTGATATGAGATCGGATTCTTCATGTAATATTTCTGATGGTATTCTTCCGCGGGCCAAAATTTTCCCGCCGGCAAAATCACTGTCGCAATCGGCTTCTCGAATTTGCCGGACTTCGCGAGATTCTCTTTTGATTCTTCAGCAATCTTTTTCTGTTCTTCCGTGGTGTAAAAGATCGCGCTTGTATACTGGGCGCCAATGTCATGAAACTGTCCGTCCGTCTGGATGGGATTGATGTTACGCCAGAAAATTTCTAGGAGCTTCGCGTACGATATTTTCGTTGGATCATAAGTGACTTCGATCGCTTCGCGGTGCCCGGTCTCGCCGGCTGATACTTGCTTGTAGGTCGGGTTTATTTCGGAACCGCCGGCGTAGCCAACTAAAGTGGAAATCACGCCTGGGGAGTGGTCGAAGGGCGGTTGCATGCACCAGAAACAACCGCCGGCGAAGACGGCTTTCTCCGCGCTCGCGGGATCGACATCCCCCGACGATCCGTTGTCAGCTATGCCGAAAACAGCCGCGAACAGTGCAAACGTTAGAATCGCTCTCCTCATGCTATTCTTCACTAAGAGTCGCGAACCACGTTTCTATTCCAATCAATCACCGCCACGTCACGATATCGGAGGCGGGAATAATGGGGCGAGCTGCGGCTCTAACTTGAAGCAGACTATTTCGCTACTCAAAAAACTATTATGAAATCACTCGTCCAAACACTTGCTTTTTTCTCCTTCATCGCATCGCTCTCTACCGCACTCGCCGGCGCGAGTGTGAACGTAGATAGGAACGGAATCGGCATCCAAGGCTACGACCCGGTCGCATTTTTCACAGATGGTAAACCGGTCATAGGCAAAGAAGAATTTCAGAGCAATTACCACGATGTGGTTTACCATTTCGCGTCCGCTGAACATCAGGCAATGTTCGATGCAAACCCATCGGCTTTTGAACCGCAGTTTGGCGGGTATTGCGCTTACGGCGTGACCAAAGGGCACCTCGCACCTGTTAAGATCGATGCTTTTCAAATCGTAAACGGACGCCTTCTTATGCAGTACGACAAAAGCGTGAGAGAGACTTTCAACAAAGACCAGCGCGGTAATCTGGAACTAGCCGACAAGAACTGGCCCGCCTTGTCCGAAAAAGGACATTAATCATCGCCGCGAGGATTGACTTCTCGCGGGTGACGCGGGGAACATGCGCGCACGTGTGTTAGGAGAGCTAAGTCACTCGCGGTGGCGCGCTCGTTGGCAAGCGTTCCTCCATCCGATCGATCGGGAAAAAAAGACGCTTCTCCGCGAGCGCTGGGAATCTTTGCCCGACGATTTGCGCACGCCGAACCAGGTGAGCGGGCGTCATCTCACGCATTGCAGTTTTACGACGGGCGCGAGTTATTGCTCGTTCCATTGCACACATTGCTATCTGCCGAAGAATGCGAATCAAGTGCCGATGCCTTCGCTTGCGCAAATGAAGGAGCAGATCGACGCAAACCGTCGCTTGCAAGGTCCTGGTGGGGGCTTGCAAATCACCGGCGGCGACGTAGCGGATGCTTACTTCAGAACGGGTCGGCAGGACGAACTTGTCGAGATCGTGCGTTATGCGGTCGAAGCAGGCCTGGTCCCGATGTTAATGACCCACGGTCAGACTTTGATCGAACATCCCGATTTTCTGGAAAAGCTGATGCTCGACGGCGGATTGCGCCAGGTGGCGGTGCATATTGATATGACGCAAGTCGGCAGACATGTGTATCCCATCGCGCAAGTCAAGAGCGAGACCGATTTACATCCCGTACGCGAAGCTTTCACGCGGCTTGCGCTTCAGCTACGACGGAAAACCGGCCTGCCGCTCGAATTTGCCCACAACTGCACGGTGACAGAACGCAACATTCAGGACGTGCCGAAGGTGCTTCGCTGGTTTATCTCCGACGCCGAACGCACACGAATTTGGCGGAACATCAGCTTTCTGCCGGAGGCAGATACCGGCCGGACACGGATCTCCAAACATCCCGTTACGCCGGAACAGGTCTGGGAAAAAATCTGCGAAGGCGCAGGCATCAAGATTGAACGGAACGTTGCGATCTTCGGCCATCCAGATTGCAATAACGGCGCCTTCCTCTTGATTGCGCGGCCTTCGGGCAGAGTGATTTCGGCCTTGCCGCATGATGAAAAGACGCGAGCACTTCTTTGGGAAGCGCTCTCGGCCGTCGGCGCGATTTCGACGTACGCAGATGATGCGGGGACGGTGCCTTACCGCGTCTGCGGCGCGCTCGCGCACCATCCGTTGCTGGCGATTCGACTATTCACCCGAGCGATCGCTCTTGTCGTAACGGGCCGGATTCCCGCCGAGCTCGTATGCGCACTGCTTACCGGACGTGCTCAAACAATTAACACCGGCACCCACAATTTTATGGACGCTAATCGCGTGGCCAACGCAGCGAATGATCCGACCACCAAAAAACGTCTCGACGCCTGCGTTTTCAAGGGTGCGGTAAAGAATCGCGGGACCGGGAAGTGGGAGGCCGTGCCGATGTGCGCGATGAATCAGGAGCGATGGAGCAAGCTATATGAAGAGCGGCTCGCTGATGGAGGCGATGTCCCGCAGTGATGGAATAAGAAGGCGCGGTCCGGGCTCTGTGTCTTACAGGAGCATCCATTATGATCGCCGTGTTTCTGCCGATGCTCTGATTGTCAAGCCGGACGCGTGAGCCAACCGAATCCCATCCAATCATTGAACCAGGATCGCGTCTTCTCAGCCATGACCTGGGACGATTCCGTTGAGTTCGCAAAAGCCAGAGCACAGGCGTTTTCGAGCGGCGTGCCATCGCGCAAGGCACAAAGCAAATGATACGCTTCCGGGTCGAGGCGTTTGTAGTAAACGGAAAATCGTTGGCGATGCACAGCGAGATAGATCGGTGCGTTGCTTGCGCGTGCAGTAAGGCGACGGCGTGGACGTGAATGAGCGCCGGCGACGGCGTTGCTCGCGATTCCGGTCTCCATCTCTGACTGGCGTTTCAATTTTCCCAAGAGTTCATCGACTGGGTACCCAAGTTTTAGAAGAATGAGATGCCGCTGCAGGCCGAACCGGAGCAATTCGGTCGGAATATCGCGAACCTCTTCCCGTGCCAGCGGCGATCTAGAGTCGCTATCGAACGCGAGCACACGAGCCCATTCCACCCGGACCATATCGAGCGCGATCGACGAGTGCGGTGCCGTGAGCTTTGGGTGCTCGCGCAAGAATTCTTCGAGCCGGTCGCCAAGATTGCGTAGGGACCACGACATCGATCCGCAATGATCGAGGTAAGCAACAGCCAGCTTGTCGAAGCGCCGCTCCCCGAGGACGGCGCGGAGTCCGCGGAAATCTTCTGCGAAATTACCGAGTAGCCGCCACCAATACTGCTGATTATAAATCTCTAACCGGTCGAAGGAATCGAGCCGGTCGTTCGGTTTAATAAATTGCGCGGCGACCTCTGCGGTCGGGCTACCGTCCGTCCAGGTGCGTTGCATCGCGTCATCGCGAGTGAGTGGCCGCATGACGGCCTTAGCCATCACAGCTTGGAGATCGGCGAGACGATTAGGCGGCGGCCGCTTCATAGGGTAGAAAACGGGAAGCTTTTAGCGCCTCGCGGTGAACATCGTCGAACGAAGGAATGCGATCATCCCATTCGAGCAGGGTCGCAGTCCGGCCCACGCGCTCGATGGCGCGCGCGTAAAGTCTCCAAACCGGATCAAGCACAGGGTGATCGTGCGTATCCAGAATATATTTCTCGAACTTCGAATGGCCCGCGAGGTGGATCTGCGCCACGCGGTTGGCCGGCACAGCATCGATATAGGTTTGCGGATCGAACCCGTGATTTTTCGAAGAGACATAAATATTATTCACGTCCAGGAGAATGCCGCAATCCGCGCGCTCGACGACTTCGCAGAGAAACTCCCATTCGCTCATCTCTGACATATGGAACTCGGCGTAGCTGCTCACGTTCTCGACCGCCAAAGGCACTCCGAGAAAGTCTCGTGCTTCGCAAATGTTCGCCGCTGTCTTCTCGACCGCTTCCCACGTGTAGGGCATCGGCAGCAAATCGTGCGTGTAACGCCCATCAACGCTTCCCCAGCAAAGATGATCGGAGAGCCATGGCGTACGAGTCCGTTTCACGAGATTCTTGAGCTTGCGAAGATGATCCCGGTTCGGCCGGCTGGCGTTTCCGAAATAAAGTGAGACGCCGTGTTGGACGACGCGGTACTGCTGGAGGATTTGATCGAGCACATACAGCGGACGTCCCGCGTCAACCATGTAATTTTCTGAGATGATCTCGAACCAGTCCACGACCGGTTTCTTCTCAAGGATGTGCTGGTAGTGAGGAATGCGGAGGCCTATCCCGATGCCGTAGTCGGTAAATGAGTTGAAGCGTGAAGAAAGCATTTATTCAGGAGCTGCGTCGCCGGGCCACAACTCGGTTGAGTTGAAGCCCGGCGTCCGCTGAGCAATTACTTGCTATCGTCGTTATCGTGTCCGACGGGCTTGCCATCTTTGGTAGCGCAGCCGCCCTTGCCTTTGCAGGAGTTTTTGCCGGCGCAACCGTGGTCGCTGGTTTTGCAACCTCCTTTGCCTTTACAGGAGTTCTGGCCCTTGCAGTCGTGAGTCTCGCCCTTTGTCTCGTCGGCCTGTATGCCGGGGCTAGAGCTGACGTTCGACGTGCCGGACTGCCCGACATTTGCAGCGTTCAACGTGGAGAACGAGCTGCCAGCCATAATGCCGGCAACGGCCGCGCCCGCGAGGAGAGCTTTGGTATTGTAAGGTTTCATATGTTTCTTTTTTTCTGTTATTTTTGTTAGCCCAGCGGTTCCAGTCTTTTGGAGGCCGAACAGACAGTTCAGATATTAAGATTCCTAGCCACGAGCTTTATTCCGCGCGATCGGCGTGGAGAGATATTATTTTCGCGTCGACTCCGCCACGCCAGATTCGCTGGGGGCTTTCTTTGCGATGGGTGTGACGATGCGTGCGTGGCGAACTCTCCATTGCGAAACGTATGAGGTCTGGCGAGCCGGGTATTCCTAATCATCCCATCACCGGTCCCATGGCAACGAACGAGAGCGGTGCGTTAAGCCCAGGAGATGATGTCGATACAACGGAGACTTCTCGATTGCTAAAAAGGGACTTCGAAATTCAGATCGGCGGGCGTCCCCTTCGTGGTTAAGACCCACGCCTTGTCTCCGGAATACGAGACCTTAGAAACCCAGCCATCTTTCTCGATCATTTCGTGCGCGTTTGGCTTGATTTGGAAGTCGTCGCCGCGGACGAGGTAAACCATTGCCATCTGCTTGCCGTTTTGTAGACAGAGCATGAGCACTGGCTTGCCGTTCCAATCGACGACACTGGAGCCGATTAACTTCATGTCCATGTCCGTCCCCGGCTTGGCGATTTCCAGCGCTGCCTTGCGAACAGCGGGCTGACGATTAGCCCAGGTGGCGACCGCAGACGCGTCGAAGCAAACAAATTGCAATGAAGGCATCTCGTTCGTGTAGCTGATCGCTTGCAAAGCGAGATTACGCGCGGGGTTCCGAGGCGCTGCGAAATGCTGCCAGACGCCCACGCCGATCACAACGGCCGCGGCCGCGGCCAGTATTGGCTGCAGCCACCGTACGCTAAAGATGTTCCTCGCCTTGGGCTGGCGGTCGAGAATCTCGTATTTCAGATAGGGCGGAGCCGTCACCGCGTGTGCCAGCTTCTCGACCATCAGCGCGTCGAACCTTTCCTTTTCTTCAAACCACGCTTGCAGCTCCGGATCCCGCTCCAGTTCATGCAGAGCATCGGCAAAAATCGGATCGTGCGAGTCTTTGCCGCCGAGCCGATACGATTCGAGAATTCTCTTGGCTTCTTCCCTATCCACTCTGGCGTCCCCCTCGTTCAGAAATCTTGACGATCTTTTCCGTGTCGGCGACGCGTGTGCTCTCCAGCCGGTGCCGAAGCATAGTTTTCCCACGGGCGAGCCGCGACATCACCGTGCCGATCGGCACTTCAAGGATGTCAGCGATCTCTTTGTACGAAAGCTGATCGAAATAGAAGAGGCTGACAGGCAGGCGGAAATGATCATCCAGTCCTTGTAATGCCGTAAGCAGGCTCTTCGCGTCTATGTTAGCTGCGTGGTCCACACTTATTAGAAGGCTATCATCGCCCTCTAATTCCACATCATATCGTTGACGCACAGCTTCATGGCGCTTAGTGCGCAGAAATTCCCGTCGCAGAATGGTAAAGAGCCATTGCTTGCCTTTTGATCGGTCGCGAAGTTGACGCTGGTTTGTCTGCGCGATGAAGAACGCCTGCTGCGTAAGATCGCAGGCGTCATCATGATTGCGACTCAGGCTGAGGGCAAAGCGAAATGCCGCTTGGTAGTGTTCCTCAACGAACTTTTCGAAATCGTCAGGCATCGTTTGCGTAGAAATCGGAAGGGCTAGTTTATTCGAGCGTTCGAGCGGGAACGCCAGGCTTCGTGTTGAAAGCAATGTCGCGGCAGATGTCATTGCCTATTTGTGGGCCGAAGAAATTGCCGAAGCGCCCTCGCCAAGCACCTGTTGAAAGAGATGGTGTTTTAATCGCGTCCAGTCTGCATCCCACCAATCGGATGCGCAAGCCGCCCGCAGTCCCGCAACCGGAGGAAGCGGCATAAACACAGGGCCACATTTATCGGCGCTTGCTCGGTTCACGGGTTCAAGGGCCAACTCTCATTGTGCCGTTCTCGTCTTCAGTTTGAGCGCGACGGAGTTCATGCAGTAACGAAGATGCGTCGGAGCGGGACCGTCGTTAAATACGTGGCCAAGATGCGATCCGCAGCGCGCGCACCTAACCTCGTCGCGCGTCATCCCGGCGCTATCATCGATTGATACTTTTACTTTTTCCGCTGCGATCGGCGCGTAAAAGCTGGGCCACCCTGTCCTAGAGTCGAACTTGGTTTCGGAGCTAAACAATTCATTGCCGCAAGCGGCACAGACATAGATTCCTTTCTGATGGTTGTTCGCATATTGGTTGAAAAAGGGCAGCTCGGTACCAGCTTGGCGGAAGACGTAAAATTGCCCTCGCGACAGGATCTTGCTCCACTCGTCATTCGTTAGGCTGACTTTTTCGGTCGTGGGAATTGCGTTGAGTTTTGCTCGGATTCGAATTGCTTCAGCGTCGTCTTCTTTTCCGGCGCGGCTCTGAGAAGCCAATAAAACGACAGCAAACAGAGCGACACAAGCGATTACCGTAAAAATAGAGATAGCAACACGTCTAGCCGCTTTTTTCTCCTGCCGTGAAAGTTGAATCAAATTCGGAGTCGTCATGGTTATCCTTTTTTGTTACGGAATTGCCGGCGGCAGCCAGCCGCCAGTAGCTTGTATCGGCAGTAGCGCCTCATGCATCGTCACCCACGCCGCCAGCGCTGGGCGCGTGCCTTTTTCCGCTTGGCTTGACGCGAGAGTCCACTCCGCGCGGGCGATCCCAGCATCTACTGTCATCGGTATCGATTCGTAGTTAAGAACCACAAAATCGTGATGCAGCTCGCGCCCACCGTTCTCGCCTCGCGCGACTCTTGACGCGATCCCACTCCCCAAAAGTGCAACATGCAGATCCCACTTGGAGTTCGAAGCGGCCACCGAAGCAAAACTGAAGGCAAGGCGTTTGTCCGCAATTTGCCGGACACTCAGCACTCCTCTGCTCGCACCAGTGGCGGCAGGTAAACGCGGTTCCGAAAACCAATCCCACTCACGTCCGTTTACGACAAATCCAGGAGTGTAAACGGACTCATTATTCCAGGAGGCGGCGTAAGCGCGCTGACGCTGAGTGAAGACCGGAGACGCAAACCGGTCCTTCCAGCCAAGTCCATCCCAGTAGTTAACGTGAAAGGCGACTGGGACAAACTCGCTCCAGAGACCGGGATTGGTTGATAGCTTGCCGAGCCAGGCTTCCGCCGGCGGGCAACTGCTGCATCCTTCCGAAGTAAAAAGCTCTACCAGTGTTGTCTGTTTTTCAGCGCTCTGAAACAATACATTTCCATCGCCGCTCGCCTCAGTAGCATGTGCAAACAGCCAGCAAAGCGTGATCGTGATGCCGAGACCAAGTCTCGTTGGAAACTGCAAGAAACCAAATGGTGAAAACGTGCGTAACGCGATAATGGCTGACGTCAAAAAAGTAGCGTCCATTTCCTATTAGAGTCGCGACGGGCACTTTTATTTCCCAACTGACAGAAAAAGAGCCAGCTGACGGACAGAACGGACCTGAACGAGACAAACAAGGAAGCGCTTTGCTTAAACGAAGAACTGTTCGGTGTGCGGACGCAGATCAAGCTCCAGCGTCCAAGCGGAGCGGGCTTGATTGACGAGATGCCAGTAGGCGTCAGCCATGCAGTCAGGATCGAGCATCGGCTCGGATTGCGCGATCTTGGTCGAATCTTGTGGGGTGCCGATCAACCCGTCCACGACGACATGCGCGACGTGCACCCCTTGCGGCCAAAGCTCAAGCGCGAGCGACTGCACTAGACCGCGCAAGGCGAATTTTGCGCTGCTGAACGCGAGCGAGCCCCCACCGCGCACACTTGAAGTGGCACCGGTAAAAATCATTGCGCCTCCGTCGCTCGCGACCATATCGCGCGCAGTCTCTTGCGCGCAAACAAAACCGCCTAAAGCCGTCACGCGCCACGATTGCTCGAATTGCTCGACCGTCGTCTCGAGCAAACCGTTGCCCGACGAGTCGCTGGCGTTATGAATGAGGAGACCGATCGACCCCAGTTTCTCGCGCACGCGCGCGATTGCGGAAATCACTTCCGCGGGCCGGCTCACATCCGCGACAACGCTCGCCGCAGATTGGCCTGTGGCCGAAATCTCGCGGGCCAATCCTTCAATGAAATTCGGGTGCCGCGCGACGAGACCGACTCCAAAGCCTTCGCGCGAAAACCGTCGCGCGAGGGCCGCGCCCAGACCAGGGCCCACGCCGGTGACCAACGCGACCCGATTCACGGTTTTCCTCCGAACGTCACACAATCGGGCGCTGAGATTTTTGCAGACCTAGTCATAATGATTTTTGAGAACTGTCACCATTATTTATTCCAGACGGTAAGCATTCGCTTTGTCGCCATTATGCCGTTGGCTGCACGCCTCTTTTCACATGAAATTCAAAGCAATCGGGGCGATGATAATGCCCGGTAACATCCAAAGTCATGGCTTCCTGTCGGACTCGATCGAGGTCGAGTTCTGCATGGAGGATTGCAGGCGCATCGAATCTTGCAGGGACAACGTATGAACTGTCCGGGGCAATGATCGCGCTTCCACCGTTCAACACCCATTGGTCAGGGTTTTTCACGCGATCGGGATGCGGTGGGAGTTCGGGTGGCAATGCGCTCGCCTGCATGAGGGCTCCTGCGGCAAGCACATAGCACCGACCCTCGAACGCGTAGTGGCGGCTGGCGAGTTGGTGGACTTCCTTTACTGTTGGCCAGACCGCGCAATGAACGTCTTCGCCAGCTTCATGCAGAGCTTGGCGCGACAACGGCATCCAGTGCTCCCAGCAAATTAATCCACCGATTCGGCCGACCGAAGTATCGACGGCGCGAATACCTGACGCGTCGCCCTGTCCCCACACAAGTCGTTCGGTATATGTCGGGATGAGTTTCCGATGATGATTAAGGAGCGAGCCATCAGGTCCGAACGTGAGAAGAGCATTGTACAGAGTTCCGCGGCCCGGGCCGCTTGCGACCTGTTCGGTTACACCGATAACAAGTATGATGTGCAACTCCGAAGCGATTCGCGCGACGGCGGAGCCACTGGACCCACCGACATCGACGCTCTCGGCCGCCAGGCGACGAAACACCGTCTTCGTGGGCTCGTGGTCCCAGAGAGCTGCATCTCGACAGAGATCGAGCCAGACGGGGTAACCTGGGAGCCAAGTCTCGGGGAAGACCACAAGTTCCGCGCCGGTGCCAGCCGCTTCCCGCGCCAACATCGATGTGCGTTCCAAACCCTCCGCGAGGGTTGGCGCTACCTCGGCCTGCACAATCGCGACGCGCGCTATCTTCGACACAGTGTCACCATCATATCGCAACGACCATGGTCCGGCCAACGCGAACAGAAAATCAGCTGCCGTGGCAGGTTACAGTCTAACATGCGGTTCCGCCATTTTGTCCATTCATTCGCTGTTGAGGTGGGTGCGGCAAATCGTCAGCCGTGAGTAAAAAGGCTTCGCGCAACTCAGCGTAGAGATCTTTAAACGCGGCGACCAGTTCGAGTTCGATGCGCTTTCGCGCGGCGGATTTCGCCAGATCCGGAAAATGCGGGATCGGATCGCCGAATGCGATCCAGACCGGCGTCCGCCGCAACGACGTCCAGCTTTTCTTCGAATAGAAACGATCGCTGCCAACAATCACGCACGGCACGATCGGAACACCAGCCATGTGCGCCAACGTCGATACTCCGAGACGCATCGGCGCACCTTCGAGCACCGATTTTGTGCCATCTCGGATACCGCCCTCAGGAAAAAGACCCACGATGCGGCCCTCCTTCAGCCGCTCGATCGCAGTCCTGATAGTCGCCGGATTGGCGTGATGCCGATCTGCGGGAAATGCATCTATCGCTCGCAAAAAGCGCCCGAGCAGCGGCCTGGGAAAGAATTCCGCCATCGCCATCCAGTCGATCTTGCGTTCCACCACCGAGGCAAGGATTGGCGGATCAAAATGGCTAATGTGGTTAGCTGCAAGCAAAAATCCGCCGTGATGATTCGCGTTTTGCCGCCGCAACACGTGCACGCGGCCAACACAAGTAAACAACAATTTCATCGACAGGCTCGCCGCGCAGTTGGCGAGCAAATGAAACAATGTGCTCATACGATCAACAATTCGGCCTCTTAGGAATACTTCGGGGCGCATGGACAGTAATCGCGCCGTGAAGAGGAACGCTTCAGCCTTTGGTCGTGTCGCTGACGCAGACGATCGGTTTTCGTCTCGACACTCGTGAGGGAAAAAGTCTGCTTCAATCATCCTCTTCATACTGCGCTTTCTATCTGAGAGATCGTGGTCTTCCATGCTCCTAACTGAGCGTTGAGTTGATACATGCTCTTTTCTCAAAGTTCGATATCCACTAGGCCCTCTTTCCTGTTGAGGGCGCGGCGCAGTTTCAAAAGTGCGATGTTCTGTAACTGGCGAATTCGCTCGCGCGTAATGCCGAACTTTTTCCCGACTTCCTCTAGGGTCTTCGGCTGTCCGCCGTCGAGGCCGAATCGTGAAAGAATGATTTTCCGCTCGCGGCCATCGAGCAGATCGAGGAGTTCACCGACTTCGTTACGAAGATTGTCGTCACTCAATTGTTCGAAGGGCGTCTGCGCTTCCGGGTCGGCGATGATTTCACCGAATTCCGCCGAATCATCGGCTTTGATACGCGCGTCAAGTGAGGCAGGACGAATCGACACCGTCTTCAACTTGGAAACTTTTCTGGTGGGAATACCGATCTCGTCACTGAGTTCGTCATCGGTCGGTTCGCGGCCGAGCTCCTCGCTCATCCGCAACGAAATGCGGCGCATCTTGGAGACTTTATCGACAAGATGAACGGGCAACCGGACAGTCTTGCTTTGATTGGCGAGGGCACGTTTGATCGATTGCTTGATCCACCACGCAGCGTAGGTGCTAAGCTTTGCGCCCTTCGCCGGGTTGAAGCGGTCAACAGCTTTGACTAATCCGATGTTTCCTTCGGAGATAAGATCAAGCAGCGGCAAACCGAGATTCGCATAGTCGTGCGCTATCTTCACGACGAGACGCAAATTCGAGCGGATCATCAAATCGCGCGCTTTGCGATCGCCTCTCTTAATCTTGACCGCGAGCTCAAACTCCTGTCGTGGCTTTAAGAGTGGGATCTGGCTGATCTCACGCAAATAAATTCTAATTGCACCGTCGCCATTCTTACCGGCCGTATAGCTCTTCATAAAAGTGAGTTACAACCGGCCTACCAGATCCACCCCGTCGCACTGAAAAAAGTTCTCGTTGCTGAAGCTTTTCGGAGTCCGCGACCTAACGCTATCGCGCAATCCCGGTTTTTTCTGTTGGCACTGATTGCGAGTCCTTTCGTTGCTCATCTCTTGCTAATGAAAATAAGAGTCAAACAAGTGACATTTTATTCCTCGCCCCGAAATGAGTCGCTGGCCGAGCCTGATCTCAGCACGCTTCAAAAAGCGGGGATGGAATAACTAGTAATTTGCAGGCTCTTACCTCCAAAACGTATGAGCTTCGAACAAAGTGAGAACGTTCGAATGAATGCTGATGGCGGCGCCCTGAGAATCCGCGCCGCGGCCGCCCTCGCGCTAAGGGAACTAGATCTGTTGCGTTCGTCAGGGCCTGCAACCCAAAAAACATTCGAAGCGGAGGTCGAGCGGATCGCGCAAGAGAAGTTGCGTCCGCATGGCTGCGATCTCTTCGTCCACCGTATCGACGGGGGCACGGCGGGCGTGGCGATCAAGATCCAGGGCGCCGGGATCGCACACGATCTAATCAAGAACTTCTTCCATCGAGACAACGGATCAGTTTTAGAAAAAAAAAATATGAAGCTGGGGCTTAAAAGTCAGAAGCTGATGGTCACAGGTGGACTGCTAGATGTCGCTCGCACCATTGCCGAAGCGGTGGCGGCAGGGCAAGTCGACGTTGTGATTTGGATACGCGACTGGGATGAAAGCGTAAACGAAGCCCAACCGGCGGCAAAAGTGGAACTGCCAACTGCGTCACATAAACCTAACGGAACGTCGCCGCAGGGCTCGCTTTGGCGTCAAACAATGGGCTACCGGACCTAGAACGATCACTCATAACCTAATGAGCTGATCTACGTAGCCTATGGCGATAGAAATGAACTGATTTCCGCCAGTGACTTGCGGGTAATATCTGGAACGAGGGCGTCTTTTGCTGCGTGTCCGACCACGAGCAGCAGAAAAGCCTTTTCGTGCGACGGCCTGTTTAAGATTCGATTTAGGAATCCCATTGGGCTCGGCGTATGCGTTAGCGCGGCCAGGCCGCATGAGTGCACCGCCGTCACCAGCAAGCCGGCGGCAATTCCGACCGACTCGATCGCATAGTAAGTTGGCGTGCGCGTTCCGTCTGCCAAAATGCGGATCGGTTGCGCAAAGATTGCGATCAGCCACGGCGCCGTTTCCAAGAACGGCTTGTGCCAGTCAGTGCCGAGAGGCGCCAGCGCGTCCAGCCAGGCTTTAGGCGCGCGGTGTTCGTAAAACTCTTTTTCCTCTTTCTCCGCTGCGACGCGAATCTCGCGTTTTACCAGGGGATCACTAACCGCAACGAAATGCCATGGTTGCAGGTTGGCGCCGTTGGGCGCCGTCCCGGCCGCGTGAATACAATGCTCAATCACCTCACGTGGGATTGACTGATCGGAGAAATCGCGCACCGTTCGTCTTCTTTGCATTCGGGCAAGAAATTCCACTGCTCGTTCAATTAAATCTTCATCAGAGTTGTTTTCGATTCTGGGAGCTGGAATAAAACGCGACGTATTCACACGACAACATTAGCGAAGTGCCACGCCGAGGCGACCGCATTCGACTCGAAGGCAAAGAAAAAGATGAGAATTCTCGGAATATCGTCGGTAGCTAGGCCTCTTCTTATTTAACCGCGACTTTTACCTCGGTTTCGGTGGAACCCTTTTCTGACTATGAAAATCCTCAACCGTCTTGCAGTGTTTTCGTCGATATTTTTGTTTCAATCGTTGAGCCACGCCGTGAACGTTCCGGCTGGCATCAAGCATGACGGCTACGACCGTCTGCTAAAAAAGTATGTCGATGAAAACGGCTTGGTCGCGTACGAGAAGTGGAAAAACAATGCGGTTGACGTGAAGGCGCTTGATTCCTACTTGGAGCAGCTTGCTCCAGCGGGTAATTCCGCCGGAGGCAATGAAAAATTCGCGTCGCTTGTCAATGCCTACAACGCCTTCGTTCTTCAATTGATTCTGCAAAACTATCCGACCGAAAGCATTTGGTCGGTAAAGAACTCGTTCAAGACGCGGAGCCACAAACTTGGCGGCGAAATGGTCTCGCTGAATGATATCGAAAACCTGACCCTGCGGCCGGAGTTCGGTTATCGCACGCACGCGGTCCTGGTTTGCGCCGGGCGCAGTTGTCCGCCACTGCAACGCTCGGCTTACACTTCAGATCAGCTAGATGAGCAGGTCACGCGTGCATACAGGCAATGGCTTGGTCGCTCGGATCTGAATGAATTCTTGCCTGCTAAAAATGAAGCGTCCGTTTCTAGCATCTTTAAATGGTTCAAAGGCGATTTCGACAAGGTGGGCGGCGTGCCAAAAATTCTGGCGAAATATGCGCCGGCCCAGGATCGCAACTTCCTCGAGCATCCCGGATACAAGATCAGTTACAAAGATTACAACTGGGGGTTGAATGATCAAGGCGAACACGGGCGCCACTACAGCAAAACCAATCTCTATCTCGATAACCTTTTCTAATAGCGCGGCACCAGATCGCGGCACAGCCCGACTAAACTAATGGCTACGTTGTTGCCTTGCTCAGTATCAACGTGTCTAACCAACGAGCGTGCCGTCGCAACTTGAGCCTGCGCCGGCGGTGCCGGCCGAAGGAGGACTGCCATTACTCAAAGTTTCCGGAAATAAAAAGCCTTTTATCGGAGTTTAAGTACTAGAGAAGTTTACACGGAGACCAATTATGAAGACATACAGCCACATTATTCGCAAAGGTGTTATTCTGATAACCGCCGGCCTCCTTCTTGGCGGATATGCTCCCAGGCAGGCGACCGGTGCCGACTTACAGCCGCGTCGCACAACTGTGGCCCGCTCTGTCCTTGCCCAACCTGCTCGTTTAGTTGTATGGCGATTCGCGAGTCTCGGCAATTTTGTATGGGTCGACTTGAATATCGACGGCGTGCCGGTTGCAAACATCGGGTACGGCGCGACCTATGAGGCCTTCCTGACCCCTGGGCGGCATGTTTTATCGGTGTTGCCAACTCCCAATCCGAAATGGCTCACTCCATGGCAAATGATTCTTGATGTGCGAGCCGGCCAGACCTACGCCTTCACTGCAATAGGGTATTCAGGAAGTTTGATTTTGCTGCCGCCGGGGCTGCCAGAAATTCCCCGTGGCCGGTAGCGGAATTGAGCGTCGCGACAAGGCGGCCATGCAGAGGCCGGTGCGCAGACGATTCGTGCGATCAAAATGTAGATCATGCAGCTTGTATCTTCTTTAAAGGTGCCCTGATTCTTTGTAAGCCAGAGGCAGGTGCGAGATCCACGATGCAGCTGCTTTTGACTTTAGAGTCACGAGCGCCGGTTAGTTTGATCCGCGCCTGCCCTTGGGCGTGGGAAGCAAACTCGAACAGTTACTGGAGCGACCAAGCCGGCCTTTTACCCCGAGGGCAGGACCGCCCTGGCCAGCTCGCATTTTACAAGCAGGAGAGTTCTATCACGTGAAAGAGCAACTTGTCTATTGCGGACTGGATATCGCGAAGTGGTATTTGGACGCAGCCATTTGGAAAAGAGAAGCGTCGCTTGACCAACGATGGAAGTGGTCATCGGGAGTTTATCAAGTGGATCAAGCAACTCGAAGGGCCAGCGCAGGTGATTTGCGAACCCAACGGCGGCTACGAGCGGCGGTTCATCCGGGCGCTTTGTCGTGCCCAGATCAAAGTCAGTTTGGTGCCAGCCAATCGGGTACGAGAGCCTTTGCTCGTGCCGCGGGCATTTTGGCCAAGACCGATACGATCGATGCGCGAGTACTGTGTGTTTTTGGAGAGGCGATGCAGCCTCAAATGGTCACTGCATCGAAGCTGGAGCAAGATAAATAATTAATGCCCTTATCTTTTGATGGATGATTAATTAAAGAATAACCTGGGGGCTTTACCGGCTCGCAAACGGTCTTTTACGCGCATTCGGCAGGCAAATGAAAATCACCCAGGATGGGTGAGTAATTGTTTTCCAATTGAGGACTCGATCTTTAAGTTCGACGGGGGTAGGTCGTGGAGCCGGAGCTTGGTGTTTTTAGACGAGGCCAAATCCTTTCACCGCCAAAATTGTACGCGCTCCAACAAAGCAAACAGCCCAGACTCCAACTTTCAATCCCTCTATAGATTAATCCGAATTTTTAAGGAAAAATCTCGTCTAATTTTCTTACCAAACTATGGCTGCCTTGAATCTTTAAGCGGCCAGTCAAGTATGCCCACGGGACTTTAAGGGTTTTATTTGACATAGCAACCCAGTCTTCATCACTCGCTGCAAACGTGACATTTGGATTGTCAATCTTTCCTTTACCCGTTTTGTAAGTTCCATCATTTACACTCAGCCACCATTCGCCTCCATTTGGACCACTGAGTACCCACTGGTAGCTAGCATGCACCCCTTTTGCCTTGTCTGCTTGAAAAGCGTCTTGCCTCTTATCCAACGCCTGTTGCGGTGTAGAATTCTGCTGCCTACTAGGCGTTGCACACAGGGTGCCTGCGCAAAGCGTTACAAGCATAGCCACGCTTGTGATGTTAAAAAAGGCGCTCTTACCTTTCATCGTATAAATTTTGTGAACACCTAACCCTTACTACGTCGCTAATTAGTGTCAACCACGATGTGCTCTAGTTACCCCGTAGCATCAGAACCCAAAGAATAAATTAATGCCCTGATCTTCTTTGAAGGATTGATTAATTGAAAGTAATCCTGACAGGTTGCCTACCACGAACGTTGCGGCATTCATCGCCCCGCAGGCGCCGGAGTTAAAGGTCGGGAGAGCTTCTTGGCTAATGCAACACGCTTTACCTGAGGGGAACGTTTCTGAATGATCTGCAGTCCCCGCTCGTTTTCATAGGCCTCCGGAGCTCTGAGTAATGCCGCGATTACTACGACAACGGGAGCG
>Ga0207684_10000616_pt1 | contig 42382 bp, 49 predicted proteins | sample KBSK5501metaG_FD_184342 | JGI IMG/M metagenome (GOLD analysis project Ga0207684, IMG submission 184342) | Corn, switchgrass and miscanthus rhizosphere microbial communities from Kellogg Biological Station, Michigan, USA - KBS K5-50-1 metaG... | ecosystem: Host-associated > Plants > Roots >... | reverse complement strand
GCAGATAGCCAACAACTTCAAATAACTCCGAATAAGCTTCCTTTGTTGGCCACAATCTGGGTTTGTCTGCGGTTGTTCGAAGTGTTATCAACAGCATTCTGCATTGGCGCTCACGCAGGCGAGTAGGGCGGTTATTCGCAGTAAGAAGGTGAAGATGAATCTTAGAAATTTTCGTCAATTAATAGAATCACGGTGAACAAAGTAGCTCCTGTCTCGCGTGCGTGTTTTGATCCGAGGCAACCGGACACGATCGGTGATGCTACTAAGCCGCAGGGCCAAAAGCGAAGACCGATAACAACAACCACTCGTGAATCCCATGAGGAGTCCAACAGCCTTTTTGAGCACGTGGCCTGGCTCTACGCTTTCCTTCGCGAACACATTTTCCGCGACGATACACTGCGCATGGTCGCGGCGCTGTGGCCGGATCGGCAGCCGGACCCCGGCACCGAGGTCGTCGAGATCGGCTGCGGGCCGGGTTTTTATGCACGAAAATTGGCTGGGCGCTTTCCCTGCGTTTCGATCATCGGCGTGGATCGCTCGGCGACTCAGGTGCAATGCGCCCAACGGCGCGCTGCTAGGGAGGGTCTCACCAACTGCACATTCCAACGCGTCAATGCATTAATGCTCCCATGCGAGAACGCACGATTCCACATTCTGATTGCCTCGCGCCTCTTTACGATCCTGCCCGATCCGGAGCGTGCGGTCGCCGAAATGTATCGCGTGCTTAAGCCCGGCGGGCGCTGTTTCGTCGCCGAGCCGCGTTATGCGTTTTGGGCATCGATCCCGCTCTTCGCCATGTGGCTGCTCGCAGGTGTAACACATTCGTGGAATGGCTGTCGCGAGCCGCGCAAAGCGAAAGTGTTTTCAGCAGCGGCATTCCAAAAACTCTTTGCTGCGCAACCATGGAAGAGGTTTGCAACCTGGCGTGATGGCCGATATCAATACGTGCTCTGCGAAAAAGCGTAAGCGCATCGGGCGCGCAAAATGTCAGCAGACGAAAGCGGTCTATCGTGTTCTTGATCCAGAAGTGGTTGAGCCGGGCGCCTCAGGCTTCTGTGCCTTGGCGGTGATGACGAAGGCGCCGCGCGCCGGACAAGTGAAGACGCGGCTCGTCCCGCCGCTTACGCCTGATGAAGCAGCGGAGCTTAACGTTTGTTTTTTGCGCGACACGACGGCCGCGATTTCGCAAGCATGCGGCAAGCATGCGCGCGGCATCGCCGTTTATACGCCGGTCGGGGCCGAAGCGGATTACATCGACATTCTGCCGCGTGGGTTTCAACTCGTTCCGCAACGCGGCGAAGGTTTTGGTGAACGGCTGGCGCTTGCGGTTGAAGATCTTTTTCAAATCGGGTTCGCATCCGTTTGCCTCATAGATTCCGACAGCCCGACTATCCCGGCGAAATCTTACGCGGACGCGGCACGCTTATTGTCGATGCAAGGCGATCGTGTCGTGCTGGGACCTTCCGATGACGGCGGGTATTATTTGATCGGTCTGAACAAAATGCAGCGCCGACTTTTTGAGAAGATTGATTGGAGCACGGAGCGCGTTCTCGCTCAAACGACGCAACGCGCAGCGGAATTCGACATCGAGGTTAAATTGTTGCCTACGGGCTACGATGTTGATGACTGCACGACGCTGCGCCGATTATGCCATGAACTGCTTGGCCACGACGCAGCATCGACGGTCGCTACTGCGCCGAACACGCGAGAATTTTTGCGCAAGCTGGTTACGCAAAAAGAACTCTAAGGCGAGGCGGGCTACCTGCAGAAATGATGACAATCGAAGCGTTTGCCCTGCAATCACGGTCACGTTAGCCTCCCGTCCGCATGGCGAGGAATGGTAAACGCGCGCTCGTTACCGGCGGCGCGGGTCTCATCGGCTCGCATGTAACAGATCTACTGGTGCGGGAAGGCTGGAAAGTACGCGTGCTCGATAATCTGGAGCCGAACACGCATAAGCGCGGTAAGCCGGCGTGGATTAATGAGCGTGCCGAGTTCGTCGAAGGCGATATGCGCGATCGCGATACGATCACGGCCGCACTCGATAAAATCGACATCGTCTTTCATCAGGCCGCTTACGGCGGCTACATGCCTGAGATCGCCAAGTTTGTGCACGTAAACTCACTCGGCACGGCGCAAATGCTTGAAGTCATTCGCGAGAAGAAACTGCCGATTAAAAAGATCGTCCTCGCAAGCTCGCAAGCCGTTTACAGTGAAGGCGCCGGAATTTGCCCAGAGCACGGATTGGTTTTTCCTAACGTACGGCCAGTGGAGCAGTTGCGGAAAGGCGATTGGCAAGTGCATTGCCCGCTCTGCGGCGCGATCACCAAAAGCGCACCGACGCCAGAGCACGCGCCGGTGGGCGGCGAGACCATTTACGGCCTAACGAAAGTCGATCAAGAGAGGCTGGGGCTACTCTGGGGAAAACAAGTTGGCATCCCGACAGTTGCGCTGCGCTATTCGTGCACTTACGGGCCGCGCCAATCCATCTTCAATCCATACACCGGCGTGATTGCGATTTTCTGCACACGCTTGCTGAATAATTTACCGCCGGTGCTTTACGAGGACGGCGAGCAGACTCGCGACTTTTCTTTTGTGGAAGACATCGCGCGGGCAAACTTGCTCGCAGCCGAAACGGATAAGCTTGATGGCTTGCCTGTGAATGTTGGCAGCGGCCGGGGAGTTCCTATCCGTGCAATCGCGGAAACAATTTCCGGTACGCTCAAGATCGGCATCGTCCCGGAGGTGAACGGCGAATTTCGCCCGGGAGAGATGCGCCATCTCACCAGCGATACGGTGCGCATTCGCGCCGCCGGTTACCAACCGCGTGTCGATCTCGCCGAAGGAATCGAGCGCTACATCGACTGGATCCGCACGCAATCGGACATTCGCGATTATTTCGGCGAAGCCGCGCGGATTTTGCGCGACAAGGGGATCGTGCACAAAATGGAGCGATGAAAGCTTCCGGCGCGATCGATTTTAACGCGCCGGCGCTCAACTGCGCGCGCAAGGATTTTCCCTTGCTCCAAGCGGATGCCAGCGTGGAGAAAGCGCTCGCAGTCATCCGGCGTGAAGGTGTTGGCGAGCGGGTCATCTATTTTTATGCCGTCGATGAGCAAAAACGCCTCGTTGGCGTCGTTCCTACTCGCCGATTGCTCACGGCCGATCCAGGCGCGCTCCTGCGTGAGATCATGGTGCCGCGCGTAGTCGCGTTGCCAGCGGAAGCGACCGTTTTGGAAGCATGCGAGTTTTTCGTTCTCTATAAGTTCCTCGCATTCCCCATGGTCGATGCGGAGCGTCGCGTAATTGGGATTGTGGACGCGGATGTTTTCATGGAAAGCGTTCTCGAGAGCGAGGAGCCCGAACGCGAAGGTGGGCGCGACGACTTTTTTGAGGTGCTCGGTTTTCATCTAGCCCAAGTTCGCGATGCTTCACCCTGGCGCGTTTTCCGTTTTCGTTTTCCATGGCTGATGGTGACCGTCACCGGCGGCACGATCTGCGCGATTCTTGCCGGGTTTTTCGAAAGAACGCTCGAACACAGTCTCATCATTGCGTTTTTTCTTACGATGGTGCTGGGGCTAAACGAAAGCGTCAGCACACAATCGATGAGCGTGACCATTCAGGCATTGCGCTCTGCGCGGCTAACCTGGCATTGGTTCACATCCGCTTTCGAGCGCGAACTCATAACGGCGATGATGCTCGGACTCGCGTGCGGCGGATTCGTTGCGCTGATTGTCGTCGTCTGGCTCGGTGATGCCCGTGCAGCAAGCGTCATCGGCGGCAGTATTGCGCTCTCGATTACCACGGCATCCCTGCTTGGGCTGGGTGTCCCGTCCCTTCTGCACCACTTCAAACTCGATCCCAAGATTGCCGCCGGCCCGGTCACGCTCGCGCTCGCAGACATCTTTGCGCTCGCCTGTTACTTCACTAGCGCGTGGCTCGTTCTGTAATGAGCAGTATTTCCGTCATCATTCCCGCACTCAACGAAGAAGAACCCATCGCCAGTGTCGTTCGGGAAGTGGCGGCGACAAAAATTCCTGCCGAGATCATAGTGGTCGACAATGGCAGCACCGATCGAACTGCGGAACGTGCCGTCGAAGCCGGCGCTCGCGTCGTGAAAGCTCCGCGGGGATACGGACGCGCGTGCGCTGCTGGAATAGCAACGCTGGGGCCGGAATGCGACATCGTCGTTTTTCTGGATGGCGACGGAAGCGATTGCCCGCAGTTCATGAATCAACTTGTCGATCCAATTGTTGGCGGCACGCACGATTTCGTGATCGGTTCGCGCACACGCGGGAAACGCGAACCTGGCAGCATGAACTTCCAACAGCTTTTCGCCGGTCGCTTCGCTGGCTGGTTATTATCGATGCTGTATGGCGTTCGTTACACTGATATGTGCCCCTTTCGCGCCATTCGTCACGCCGCGCTCGAGCGGTTGTCGATGAAAGAAAAAACTTATGGCTGGAACATCGAAATGCAGATGAAGGCAGCGCGAGCGGGCCTGCGAATTCTCGAAATTCCGGTGAATCATCGCCGGCGTGCGGGTGGCGTATCGAAAGTTTCCGGAACCCTGCGTGGAACATTCGTTGCCGGCGCGCGCATCCTCACGACCCTGCTGCGCATCGCGCTCGAAAAGTTGTAGGGCGCTCGCCGCGGCGAGGGCCGATTTTACAAGGACAGGCGTTTGACACAAACGCCTCTACAATAATTTCATTCCATCGCTCCCGGCGGTTTGTAAGATCGGCAATCCCTTATGAGCAGAACAAAAGCGCTCTCTGCCGGTTTGCTCGCCGGACTTGTCGCCGCGATTGCGATGACAATCGTGATGTTGTTGCTCGCATGCGTCGGCGTCGCGACGCCTCTCGCCATCATCGGCGATCGGCTTTCGGTTTTTATTCCGCCGGGACCGTTCTTGTCGATCATGGGCCGCGTCGGCGGCTACAATCATCTGAAACAACTCGGCGTAGGATCGACAATCGCCGGCCAACTGCTGGTGGGCACGCTGGGCGGTGCAATTTTCGGTTTCTTCATGCGACGCAACCCTTCGCGTCGTGTGACCAGCTGGACAATAGCGATTTTTGCTTTCCTACCGATCAGTGCGATCACGATTCTGCTCTGGCCGGTGCTTGGAACAAATTATCGCGGAGTGCCCATCGGGGCCGCAAGATTGGTTACGCTCATCGGTTTCGCACTCAGCGTTGTGGTGTTTGAGCGGGTCCTCGTTATCAGTCTCCGTTTGCTTGCATCGAGAAAATCTGAAGACGCTGCGGGGGAATTTACGCCAGCAATTGGAAGACGCGCGCTGATTTTGGGAGGAATTGGCGCGCTCGCCGTGGCCGGTGGCGCTGGTTTACTGCGCAAACTTTATAGGGCCGCCACGTTTAGTTACGACGGCACGCAATACAAGGGGCGCGTCGTGCAGCCGATCACGCCTAACGACTTGTTTTATTGCGTGACCAAGAATGTGGTCGATCCCCGCGTGAACGTGCATCTTTGGCATCTCGAAGTAAACGGGCTCGTGCAAAATCCTGCCACATATCGCTTTCAGGATTTGGAGGGATTCCCGATGGTCGAGCAGGAAACCACGTTGATGTGCATCAGCAACGGACTTGACGCCGGGCTGATGAGCAACGCCGTTTGGAAAGGCATGGCGCTGCGTGACCTGATCGATCCGGCGTCGCCGCTCTCCGATGCGGCGCGTGTGCGCTTACACGGGGTGGACAATTACACTGACACAATCCCGCTCGAGAAAGCGCTCGAGCCGAACACCCTCATCGCGTTCGAGATGAACGGCGTGCCATTACCGCATCGGCATGGTTATCCGGCGCGCGTGGTCGTGCCCGGCTATTTTGGCGAAAAACATGTCAAATGGCTCACCCGTATCGAGCTCACGACTGGAGAGGCAAAAGGATTTTACGAAACACAAGGCTGGGGCCCGGATTTCATTGTGCCGACAAGATCCAGAATCGATGTGCCCGATCACGAATCACGATTCTCGATTCACGAATTACATGAACCAATCGAAGTCAAAGGCGTCGCGTTCGGCGGCGATCGCGGTATCTCACGCGTGGAATTGAGTTTCGATGCCGGCGAAACGTGGAGCGAAGCGGAGATTTATTACTCCGGCGGCGATCTCGCGTGGTCGCTCTGGAGCTACAGGTGGCAGCCTGAAGATGCAGACGATTATACGCTCGTCGTTCGCGCCACCGACGGCGAAGGCGACGTCCAGGAATGGGAAGAAGGCCGCGGCCCGTTCTCGGGCGTCACCGGTTTCCACAAAATCGTTGTTCACGCCACTGCATAAGACCGATAAGCGCGTCGGCAACTTACGGACCCAGCCATCCGTCCTTACGACTTATTTCTGACAGCGTGGGCACCAGGCGGTGGTGCGGCCGGCTATAGTGGCGTGACGCAGAGGTGTGTGATGGCGAGGACAGATGCCGTTGTGTTTCCATTTTTGGTGAATTAGCCAGGTCCTTGGTGGATCCGAGAAATCGTTGCCGAGAGTTTGAAGCGATTTCTTCACTACGAACTTTGCTGCCCGGAAAATCGCGGCGCGTTCGCACGCCCTTAATTCTCCGGCCCGTTTCGAGGGCACAACTTTTGCGCGCCACAAGATTTCGTCTGCCATCCAGTTGCCGATTCCGGGAAAACCCTGCTGCATGAGCAGAACGCCTTTGATCGGCGCTTTGCGATGCCGATCCAAAAATTGGTCAAGGAGCTTTTGATCGAACTCCCGCGAATCGATTTCAGGAGCACGGCTCTTCCGACGAGGTGGCTCAGCGAACCCGTGATAAAATTGAACGTGACCAAACTGGCGCGGGTCGGTGAAGACCAGCGCGCGGTCGCGCTGATACAACACAAGATGATCATGCCTGCCCGGACGAAAATCGTGCGCTTCGATGTGCGTTTTGCCGGTCATGCCAAGGTGGATCGCGAGATGGCTGTCGCCGGAAAATTCGAAGAGCATCTGCTTTCCGCGTCTTGTCGATGTGAGTAAATTCTCGCCGGGAAGATTTTCCCGAAGGGCGCGCGTCTTGGTGCCGCGGAACACGTATTTGCCGGCGTGCAGACTAAGATTAACAATCTCGTCGCCGCGGCCGGCATCCCATTGTTTGCGAAACCACTCCACTTCGGCTAGCTCCGGCATTTCAACGAACATAGACCTCCCGGTCTGCGCGGCCAGCGGAGTTGCACTCGGTTGAATCGAGCAGCAGCCCAAGGGCTTTCGGAGCTGGGCCCACAGGCTACAAGCCTATGTTCCACTTGCAGCGTGTGCTAATTTTTACTTATGGAGAAAGTGATCATTGTCGGAAGCGGTTGCGCGGGGTTGACTGCAGCGATTTATGCTGCGCGCGCAAACTTGAGCCCGCTCGTGTTTGAAGGCCGCCAACCAGGCGGCCAGCTTTCCACGACAACCCTGGTGGAGAATTTTCCCGGCTTTCCGGATGGAATTGACGGCCCGCAATTGATCCTGAACATGCACAGGCAGGCCGAGAAATTCGGTGCGCGTTTTTCCTACTCTGAGGTAACCGATTTCGATCCAAGCAACAAACACATCCGCGTGCAAGTGGACGACGAATGGTACGAGACCCAGGCGCTGATCGTTGCCAGCGGCGCATCCGCGCGGTATCTCGGGCTAGCGAACGAAGAAAAGCTGATCGGCCACGGCCTAACGAGTTGCGCGACCTGCGATGGCGCGTTTTACAAGAATGTGCCAGTGTGCGTGGTGGGCGGCGGCGATTCCGCGGCGGAGGAATCGCTTTTTCTGACAAGGTTCGCCTCGAAGGTTTATTTGATTCATCGCCGCCACAAGATGCGTGCGTCAAAGATCATGGCCGACCGCGTGCTCGCGAACAAAAAGATCGAGCCGATCTGGGACACGGTCGTGATCAAATACATTCCGGATGAAAAAGGCGAGATGCGCGCGGTGATGTTGCGGAATGTGAAAACAAACAAGGAACGGGAGTTGCCGGTTGCATGCGTTTTTGTCGCGATCGGGCACGACCCGAACACGAATGCGTATCGAGGAAAATTGGAGACCGATCCGGATGGTTATTTAATCGCGAAAAACTTAGCAGAGAGTAAACACCCGGGCGTATTCATCGCCGGCGACGTGGCCGACCGCGTTTACAAGCAAGCGGTGACCGCCGCGGGTTCAGGCTGCGCCGCAGCGATGGAAGCGGAGCGTTATCTTAGCGAGCTGGAGGAGTAAGCTAGACCGGATTTGCAGAATTACGAGGTGAGATGCGACTAACGAAACTCTTGTTTCCGAAATCCAGTCAATTCTGTTAATCCTCTCCAAAACGACTTCGCGTTGCTCGTGAAGATTTGCGACCTGACTCAGTTTTATTCGCCGTTTAGCGGCGGGGTGAAGCGGTATGTCCACGAGAAGATTGCCTACATCGGCAAGTACTCGCCCGGTGACGAGCACATTCTCGTCGTGCCGGGCGCGAAAACGGAAACGCTCGCGCGCGAGCGGTCACGCATTTACTCGATCCATTCGCCGTTGCTCTCGCGCAACTCGCGCTACCGCGCATTGATCAATCTGCGCGCCGTGGAAGAAATTCTCGAACGCGAGCGGCCGGACATCATCGAGTCGAGCGACCCGTATCAGGTGGCATGGAAAGCGCTCGCCTCCGGCAGGGGGCTCGGAATTCCTGTGGTCGGATTTTATCATTCGCATTTTCCTGAAGCTTATCTGCGCAGCGCCGCGAAATTTTTCGGGAAGACCGCGACGGAAGCGGTGATGGATTTTGCTGTTCGTTATGTGTTGAATCTTTACAACCGCTTCGAGGCTACGCTGGTGCCGTCCCAATCTCTCGCCCAAACACTTCGCGACTGGGGTCTCAACAACGTGCGTTGGGTCGAGCTCGGCGTGAACGTCGATATCTTCAAACCGGCAGACGACGGCGTGACCGAAACGCGCGAGTCGCTAGGCATTGCCCCCGATCAAAAATTTCTCTTGTACGTCGGCCGGCTTTCAAAAGAAAAAAACATCCAGGTGTTGTTCGACGCCTTTGATCTTTTGCAACGCCGACGCGCAGGCGATTTTCGTCTCGTCGTCATTGGCGACGGCCCGCAGCGCGAGCATCTTCGTCAACTGCAAGCACGCGCCCGGGACGCAGTCTCGTGGATTCGTTACTGCACGGATTCAGCCGAACTCGCGCGCTATTATCGTGCCGCCGATCTGTTCGTTCATCCTGGCGTGCAGGAAACATTCGGGCTGGTCGCGCTCGAGAGCCAGGCTTGCGGCACGCCTGTAGTCGGCATTCGCGGCAGTGACATGGACCGCATTATCCTTCATGAACAAGAATGCTGGGCACACGAGAACAACGCTGAAGCACTGGCCGACGCGATCGAAGAATCAACCGCTGGAAAATTATCTATCTTGGGAAGCAGCGCGGCCGAAGCGGCTGGAACCGCCTACAGTTGGCCACGGGTCTTCGAGCAACTCTTTTGCATTTATCGCGAGGTTTGCGCAAGATACCAAGAGAACGGCCAACGATGAACAGCGAGAAAGCATTCACCATCCGCAGCTATCGCAATTCCGATCGCCAAGCGGTCCGCCGGCTCTGTTGCCAGACTGGATTTCTGGGCGAACCAATTGATCCGGTTTACGAAGATCGACAATTGTTTGCCGATTTCCTCACTACTTATTATACAGACCACGAACCGGAATCGTCTTTCGTCCTGGAGGTGGACGGCGAGATTCGCGGATATTTGCTCGGCTCGCGCAGGCCCTTGCAGAACCAACTCTACTCGCTTTACCAAAACCTCTGGCTGTTTTTTCGCGCGCTGGCCCGCTACTTCCGCTACAACGAGCGATCGCGCCGCTTCATTCGCTGGACTCTGGTGCACGGATGGCGCGAAGTGCCGGCAGCGCCGCGGCGCGTCCCGCATTTCCATATCAATCTGTTGCCGGACGCGCGTAAAGTTTCGACCACGCGGGCGCTGATGAGCGCGTATCTGAGTTATCTTTATCGTTGCGGCGAGAAACGTGTTTACGGACAAATCGTGACGTTTGAGAGTCGTCGCGGGGAAAAAATGTTCGAGCGCTACGGTTTCAAAGTGTTGAATCGGGCCGAGATCACGAAATACAAAGCGTTTTACCCGGAGTCGGTTTATCTGAGCACGGTGATCAAAAACTTGGAGACAGCTGAACCGCTTTCGGCCTATTCGCGGGCCGCGGTTGCGGAGGATCGTCGACAAGTTGTTCGCGGCGACCTGGTAACCTAATCGGCGCCGTTCGTTGTCGGCATGGCTCGGTTGGTAGAGCAGCCGATTGTAATTTGAAAACGGGCTTGCTCGCTTTGGCTGTCGTTAGCAGTTGCTGCTTTTGACAGCGAAACACGTTGTTGTCCATTAGCTGCGTTTTGCAATCATCGCCCGGAAGTAAAGCGCGTCATGTTCATTTCGACGCCACATCACGGTAGCGCGTCGGTCTGCGCCTCGATTGGGCGCATCAATCCGGCGCCGGTAAGGGCTCCGCGATTCCATGGCAGCGACTTTCGCATCAGCCCTATCCACTGATCGAGAGCAGTCGGCGCATCGCGTTTCTAGTGGCTGGCCGCGAGAAAGTGGCCATTCTGCGGGCGATCCGCGCCGACGATAGCCAGGTTCCCGCAGCACGAGTGCGGCCCGTCGGTGAGCTCTTCTGGTTCGTCGACCGAGCTGCGGCTGGCGATTCGCAATGGACATGACATTTCGAGGCTAGCCAATGCCCAATCATTTCGACGCCCGCGCGCCAGCGTCCACGGCGCCGTCGATTCTCATCGCACCCTCGCTGTTATCGGCGGATTTCACGCGCTTGGGCGACGAGGTCCGCGCGGTCGATTCGGCTGGGGCCGATTGGATTCAGGTGGATGTAATGGACGGCCGATTCGTGCCCAATATCACCATTGGGCCGGTAGTGGTGGCGGCTATCCGCCGATCGACTGCGAAGCCCCTCAATGTGCATCTCATGGTAGTCGAACCCGAGCGGTACCTTCACGCCTTTGCCAGCGCGGGCGCGGACCACTTGCTTGTTCAGGCCGAGCCCGGCTCCACGATCCATCTGCATCGCACGCTGACCAAGATCCGAGATCTTGGCAAGAACGCGGGCGTGGTGCTGGACCCCGCGAGCCCGCCGGAGCTCATCGAATATGTCCTGCATCTTTGTGATGTGGTTCTGGTGATGACCGTGAATCCGGGATTCGGCGGTCAGGCTTTCCCTGTCCGAGATGCTGCCAAAGATCAGGCGGCTGCGGGCGATTTGCACGCAGCGTAAGCTGGATCCGGTGATCGAGGTCGATGGGCGACAGAATATGATGACGGCCGCACAGGTCGCAGCGGCCGGAGCCACGGCCATCGTTGCCGGCTCGGCGATTTTCGGGGCCGCGGATTATGCGGCCGCCATCGCCGCGATTCGCGCGAACGCCACAGCAGTAGCGGTACAGCCATGAGTGCGGCGGCTCCCAAGCCCGGCACCGAGCGGGACGCTTTCAAGCGCGCGGCGGCGGAGGCAGCGGTGGAACTGGTGCAGGACGGCATGGTGGTTGGGCTCGGCACCGGCTCGACCGCGGCGTTCGCCGTCGAGGCGCTCGCCCGGCGACACCGGCAAGGCCTGCATTTCCTCGGCGTTCCCACCTCGCAGCGCACGGCTGCTCAAGCGGCGGCTGCGAAAATTCCGCTCACTTCATTTCGCAAGCATCGGCAGATCGATCTTACGATCGATGGCGCGGACGAGGTGGAACGCGGCACGCTCAATCTCATCAAGGGACTCGGCGGAGCGTTGCTGCGCGAGAAGATCGTCGCCGCCGCGAGCCGGTGCCTCGCAATCATCGTGGACGGCGCCAACCTGGTCGACCGACTGGGTGCGCACACACCGGTTCCTGTAGAGGTCGTCGCGTTCGGGCTGGAAGCAACTCAGTCGACTCTCGAGGTCCTCGGCGCTACTGTTCGGTTGCGTCTGGGGCCGATGGGCGAGCCCTTCGTCACTGACAGCGGAAACCGCATTCTCGACTGCAGCTTCGGTCCTATCCCTGACCCGCCGCAGCTGGAGGAGCGCATCCGGCGAGTCATCGGAGTGGTCGAAAGCGGGCTTTTCATCAGCCGCGCTGATGCAATCTTCGTCGCCGACACGACCGGCGTCCACCGCCTCGACATAGCGCGCGCCCAGCATGCGGGAGCCCGCCGATTCAAATTCTGACACTATCGCGTAATCGGAGGCCGTTGGAGGAACGCGCGCCTCTCACTCGAAAGAGGTAGCGAGTGTTACCTCTTCCGTACCGCTACAAAATCCCGAGAAGGGACAATCGCAATCCGTGGCCACCTGGTGCGAATGTGAGCGATGGCAACAAGCTCGCTTGGGCCGAACGTTTCGGGGTGTGCTCAAATGCTCGGGAGCTCAAAGAAGTGATCCGTCCGCGACGTTTAATCGCATTCCTGCAATCGGCGTCATGAGACAGCCTAACGCTAGGGTGGCGGTAGGTTGATCGTGCGAATCGACGATAATCCGAGCGCAGCAACCTTTTCCTGTAAGGCGTTCGCGATTTTTTCGTAGGGTTTTTTCCCACGGCCCTCGCACATGAGCTCGTACGCATTGCAAGGTTTCCCGATCAGCACGCGAATCGGACGGCACCGGGGAAAACGTTGTCCCAGTGGCCACGCTTCATAGGTGCCGCTAACGAACACCGGTATGGCGTCCATCGGAAAGCGTTCGAGCAACATGCCGATGCCGGGCTTGAAGGGTTGCAGTTTCCCAGTGGGCGAAAGTCCGCCTTCCGGGAACCAGATGAGATTCTTTTTCCTTTGCAGAATGACGGCGCCCAGCGCAAGGCCGGTCCGAGCAGCGCGTGTCGGTTCGACCGGCAAAATCTTTCCCAGCCAGCTCAAGAAACGCATGATTGCGTTTGCCGAGACAATGCCAGTCCAACCCGCCCAGTAAGTCTGGCGCAGTTGGTCCCAATTGAGAACGGCCGCAACCGCGAAAGGATCGAGATAGCTGACATGGTTCGGAATTAGCAGCCATGGCTTGTCTTTCGGCAGATTATCGAGTCCTTCGACGTGCAACCGGAAGAACACTCGCATGAGGACTCGACCCACGGCATACAGAAAACGCGCGGTTAGATTCGCAATTGGCCCAAGCGGTTCGAGCCAGCGTTTCTGGTTCGCATCGATAATCTCATAGGGTTGCGCGAGCGGATCGATTCCCTGGCCTTCACCCGCTTCTGTTGCCTCGCGCAGAAGATCGCGTACACTCTCAATCCGCGCGATCGCTTCGTCTGTCAGCTCCACTCCGCTCGACTCAGCAATTTCGAGTGTCAGGTTCAGCCATTCCAGCGAATCGAGCCCGAGATCGAACTGCGGACTTGTGTCCGGAGTCAACCGCTTGCCCGGATAGCGGCGCGCCAGCAGTTCCCAACAGGATTGCGCGGCGGCATTTTCCAATAGCGCACGATCTTCGCCGGACATTTCTTCCACAGCCATCGCGCCCACCTCGATGATTTTTTCATCGGCTCTTTTTGCTTTCTCAAATCGCTCAATTAGCAGATGACGCTGAATTTTGCCGAGCCGTGTGCGCGGCAAGGCGTCGGACGTCACGGCATAATCGGAAATTCGCTCGTAGCTCGGCAATCGCCTGGAAGCAGCTCCGACCGCTTCCCGAACGCTATTTCCCACGTCATCAGCCGGACCGGTGCGTTTGGCCACAATCAAAGCCACCAGTTTGCCGTGTTTTTCCAGCACACCAATCTCGCGAATCCCAGTCTCGCTTTCGTAAGCCGCTTCAATGTCCTCGGTCTGAATCTTTTCCCCACTCTCGGTTTTAATGAGAGTTGAGACCCGACCCAGCACGTAGAGAAAATTGTCATCATCGAAGTAACCTACATCGCCGGTGCGGAACCATCCGTCGGATGTAAACGCTTGTTTCGTCTGCCCGGGTAGATTGCGATAACCGGCAAAAACATTCGGGCCGTGCACCACGATTTCTCCCACAGTGCGCTCGTTCCTTAGCCCCTGCTCTTCCACGGCGCTGGGATCGATCCTGATCTCCACACCGGGAAAAGGTTTTCCAACGCTGCCTCGCCGATACGCGTTAGGCACATTAATGCTCAGAAGCGGCGAGGTCTCGGTCAGACCGTAACCGATCGCGACCTGCCAGCCGACCGCTTCGAGTTTCGGGGCGAGATCCGGATCGAGCGCCGCACCGCCGGATGCGAGAAGGCGAAGATTCTTGCCAAAACGTTTATGCAGCGGACGGAAGATTCTTTTGCCAATGCGCAGGCGCAGCCATGTTTGGGCAAAGCCACTGAGCGCGAGCAGTGCGTTGAAAACTCGGCGCGCAATCCGTCCCGATGACTCAATCTTTCCGATGATTCCCGAGTAGAACGCGCTGTAGAGCCGCGGCACACCGACGATCGCCGTCGCTTCGCCTTCGGACGACGCGCGCAGCAACTGCGGACCGGTCAGCGAAAATGGCAGAATGATCGGCAGACTGAGAAGCAGCGGTGCGAGCATGCCGATGACAAATGGATAAACGTGATGCAGCGGCAGCGGCAACAGCACGCGATCTGCCTCGGTAACGACGTGCAACTCTTTCACCATATCGAGCTGCGAACCGATATTACCGTGACGTAGCGGCACGCCTTTGGGTGGACCGGTGGTCCCCGAAGTGTAAAACAATACGGCGACGTCATCCGCGCTTGCGGCCGGCAGTTCTGCCGCATCTTGGTTGAACAATCGCTCCCAACTTCGTTCATCCTCAGATGCAGCATCTAACAGAATCAATCTCGCATTTGGTCTTGGACTGAGCGTTGCAAGACGCTTCGCTCGCTGCTGAGTTGTGATGATCGCCCTCGCGTCGCTGTCGTTCAGGACGTGAGCCAGGTCGTGATCTGCAAGTTGGACATCCAGCGGCACAGCGACCCCGCCTAATCGAATCACACCCAGCGCGGCGGCAATCCATTCCGGGCGATTCTCTGCAAAAAGCGCGACGCTATCGCCGCGCTTGAAACCGGCGTTCTTTAGTCCAGTTGCGAAAGAACGCGCGCGGTCACCAAGCTCCCGGTAGCACCAACGCTGAGTTCCCTTTTTGGTTAGCGCGAGTAACGCCGTTTTATCACCCTGCTCCGTTAACGAATCCACCAATGACTGTAAGGTCGAAGCAGTCATCCCATCGCTGCTCTACCCGGAGTGACCTTCGTGAAGCTGCCAGATCATGCGCCAGAGGCGGTCGGTTTCTCCGCGCTCCATCACCTGGAGCGGCGTTGATCCATCGAGCTGCTGGTTCGGTCGTTGCAACCATTGGCCGATAACCTTCGGGTCGATAATATCCGCAAGCGCATCGAACAATCGCGTTACTTCCCTGATCTTTTGAGCACTAGAGCGCTGCGGTGGGGTGCCCGCATTCCAGTACGCAACCGTGCGAGGCGATGCGCCAGTTACGCGGCTGAGCGCTTCGTTGGACAAATGATACACGCGCGACAGACGCCGCACCTCGGAATTGCCAGCGCGATCAACACCGTTTGCAGATGCTCGCGCAGCGGCCATTTTTTTCGTGCGTCTCGCCGCGCCGGTTTTTCTTCGTAACTTCATATCATAATCTTGCATGCAATATTGCACATGTCACGGCAAATAATTCTTGAGTTCATCCTCGCGCAGCAGGCGCATCTTCTCATTGCGGCGCAAACGATCGCGAAATACGGCCAGGTCCACTCCGCCTTCAACTCGCGCGGATGGACACAGGATTGCGCTGATCATCGAATTCCGCGCCGCGTGGCCGAATGCTTGGCATGGCTATTGTAGGCTGGTAGTAAAGAGACGTTCATGCCAGATCGAATCTCGGTCGCGATTGTTCAGGCCGCTCCGGTCTTCCTCAACCTGGAAGCGAGCCTGGCCAAGGCCATCACGTTCGTTGAGCAGGCGGCGCGTAACGGAGCGCAGCTAGTTGCCTTCGGTGAAACATGGCTGCCAGGGTATCCAGCGTGGCTGGACTATTGTTCGGATGTCGCGCTCTGGGATCACGAGCCGAGTAAAAAAGTATTCGCGCGATTAAGGCAGAACAGCGTCACGGTTCCAGGAAAGGAAATTGGACGCCTCGCCGAGATCGCTGGAGATCACAAGCTCACGTTAGTCGGCGGCAGCGCCATTATTGGACCGGATGGAAAGTATGTGGTCGAACCGGTTTACGACGAAGAGAAAATCATTAGCGCAGAGCTGGACTTAACCAGGATCGATTGCGAGAAGATGACGCTGGATGTTTCCGGCCATTACAGCCGGCCTGACGTATTTGAATTTAAACTTCGCTCCAGAACGTGAGGAATAAACCAACAATTTGCTCCTCTTGCCAGAGGTGGCTGCAATGGGTTTGCTACGACAACTGTGCCCGGCCAGGGCTATTGGTGACGAACTTAAACTATGAATAACTCCGTACCCGCCTCGTCTGCGCGTCGCCCGTTTTTCAAAGCCATAGTCTGCGGATTATTGGCCGGAATTCTAGCCGGCCTGGTAATGCTCTGCACGATGGGCGCCTTGCGTCTGTTCCTCGGCTGGCCGACGCCGACCGAGCTCATCTTCGATCGTGTGTTTCCAAAGCTCACGGTCGAGTTCTTCATTAGCTCGCTTGTGAAAGCGGGCGGGTACACTCCACTCAAACTGCGAGGAGTGTACGGCGTGCTGACCGGCCAAATGGTCGTGGCGGCAATCGCCGGCGCGATCTATGCACTTTATCTTCGATGCAAGAGTCGCGACGAAACGCCGCCAGCTGATCGCGTGCTGATTGATCCGCGCGGATTAAAGCTGATCGTGCCCGGTGTCCTGGCAGCGACGGGTTTGTTCGGTGTGTTGCTCTGGCCGACGCTTATCACCAACTATCGCGGGTTTCCACCGCCAACCGCGCGGGTCATCTCCATTCTCGAGATGCTCATTTCGTTCAGCGTCTGCGGATTTGGCATCATGTTCTTCTATGCTTTGCTCGATCGCCCGGCGGTGAGTCCGCCGAAGCGCGAAGGAGAACCGGCGGCTTCGCGCGTCGGTTTGCGCCGGTTTCTCGCGCTTGCAATCGGCACGATAGCCGCCTTTTCACTGAGCGGCATACTGCGACGAATGTACCGTCTCGGCACTTTCAGCTACGACGGCACACAGTATAGCGGCCCGCAGATCCAGAAGATCACGCCTAACGACAAGTTTTATCAGGTCACAAAAAACCTCGTCGATCCGGATGTGGCGGGCGATTCGTGGCGACTCGATATCATCGGCCAGGTGGAGAACCCGCGCATCTGGACATTCGCCGAGATCGCCGCAATGCCCAGAGTGGAGCAGGAAACGACATTGCTTTGCATTTCATACGGAATTGGCAGCGGCCTTTGCTCCAACGCGGTCTGGAAAGGCGTGCCGCTCCGGACATTGCTCGCCGAAGTGAAACCAAAACCGGACGTCACCACGGTGCTATTCCGCGCTGCCGACGGTTACTACGAGACGTTTCGATTTGAGAAAGCGATGGAGCCAACCACGCTGCTTGCCTACGGAATGAATGGCGAACCGCTGCCGCAACGGCACGGCTTCCCGTTGCGCCTGATTGTGCCCGGACTCTACGGCGAGAAAAATCCGAAGTGGCTGACGCGCATCGAGCTCTTAAATGAAGCCGACGCGCGTCTGCATCGTCGGCACGGGTGCGGTTTTTACAAGGAGCAAGGCTGGGGACGGCTGGGTGACAGCGTCCCAACGCACAGTCGCATCGATGCGCCGCAAGTCCGGGGCGATCATCTCGCCGACACCTTTAAAGTGGGCCATCCGGTGGAGCTGCGTGGAATGGCCTTCGGCGGCGATCGCGGAATTTGGAAAGTCGAGATCAGTGATGATGATGGCGAGACTTGGGACGAGGCGGAAATTACGCAACCGGGCACGAAGATTTCCTGGTCGCTGTGGAGTTACCGCTGGACGCCGGATGAGGAAGGCGAAACCACGGTCGTTGTGCGGGCCACTGATGGCGAGGGTAAACTTCAGATCAGCGAATATCGCGATCAGGTGCCGGATGGCGCCACCGGTCTGCATCGGGTCAAAGCGAGAGTAGTAAAAGCGTAATGCTGTTTTTACGGCGCGGCTTGCCGGGACTTCTCTCCGGCGCGATTTCGGGAACGCTGCTCGCCGGCGCGCTTGGCGAACTGTGGTTGTCCCTCGCTGCTGGCGCGATCCTCGGCGCCGCTTACTCGCTCGCGCTGCCTCGCTTGCCGGCCCGCCCCGGCGTGGCGGCCGATCGCGCCATGACGGCAGCCGCATTTGGCCTGCCAATGTGGGGAGCGATCAACGTCATCATTCTGCCGCTGTTCGCCGGACACTCGCCGCAATGGACGGCCGAAGGAATGCGCGCGCTTTTTGCCGCGCTGGTTGGCTGGCTGCTCTTCGGCTTCGCGCTTGGATTGCTGACGGCCGGCGCTGTGAGTTTGGTGGAACAATTGATCGGTCCTGCGCCAGCCGCGCCCAAAACAGCGCCGGCGTCGCCGAAAACGCACATCGTCATTCTCGGCGGCGGTTTCGCCGGCGTGACCACGGCAATGAATCTCGAGAAAGAATTTCGTCGTGATCCAAGCGTCGCGTTCACAATCGTAAGCGAAACCAACGCGCTGCTCTTCACGCCGCTGCTGGCCGAAGTTGCCGGGAGCAGTTTGGAACCGACACACATTTCCACACCGCTCCGCGGCAGCTTTCGCCGCACCGCCGTCGTGCGCGCGCAGGTCACCGGCATCGATCTGGCAAAACAGCACGTTCAGTTGTCCGGCCGCGACGAAACTCTACCGTATGATCATCTGGTGTTCGCCCTTGGCGCCGTTTCCAGTCAACCGCCCGGCGGCAAAATGTCCGAGCACCCGCTGGACTTCAAAACGCTCGCCGACGCCATCCGGATTCGCAATCACGTGATCGACACTTTTGATCGCGCGGATGCGGAACACGATCCAACGAAGCGGCAGGCGCTCCTCACTTTCGTGATCGCGGGTGGCGGTTTTTCGGGCGCGGAATTGGCCGGCGCTTTGAACGATTTCGCGCGCGGGATGCTGGCGGATTATCCTGATCTTCCCGCGGACGAGCTGCGCATCGTTCTCGTTCATTCGCGCGATCGGATTCTGCCGGAGTTGAGCGAATCGCTCGCGAGCTACGCGCTCGAGCGAATGCGTGCGCGCGGCGTTACTTTCGAATTGAACGCGCGCGTCGCCTCAGCGCGCCCCGGCGCTGTCACGCTCAAGCGCGACGACACTGAATTTGAAATCGCGACCGGGACGCTGATCTGGACTGCCGGCGCGGTACCGAATCCGCTTTTGAAGGAGTTACCGGTCGAGCTTGATAAACGCGGAGCGGTCCTCGTTGATGGCACGCTCCGTGTCAAAGGGCACTCGGGGTTGTGGGCTTTGGGCGACTGCGCCGTGGTGCCGGATGCAAAAACCGGCAAGCCTTGCCCGCCGACGGCGCAGTTTGCCATTCGCCAGGCGCGCACACTGGCGCACAACCTGCGGGCGAGCATCACCGGCCGCGCGCTCAAACACTTCCACTTCGATGCGCTCGGCACGCTGTGCGTGGTCGGCCACCACACGGCCTGCGCCGAGATCAACGGATTCAAATTCAGCGGCTTTTTTGCGTGGCTTCTCTGGCGCGGCATTTACCTCAGCAAATTGCCCGGTCTCGACCGCAAGGTGCGCGTGCTCAGTGACTGGTTGATCGAATTGTTTTTCCCGCGCGACATCGTGCAGACGATTGAGTCCCGCAGCCCACCACAAAAAACGGCCGCATGAGTACCGCGAAAGCTTTTGTAGGGCTCGGCGTAATTGTTGGCACGCTCGGCGCATCGGCGTTGGTCTTGAGCGGATTCTTCCCACTGGTCGGAATCATGCTCGGTGGATTTTTCGGTGCCGCTTTTGCCCTGCTTACGAAAGCCCGCGTCAAAACACCCGGAGCCGGTTTGCTCTGGGCGCTGGCGTTCATGTTGCTGCTCTGGCTCGCCGGAGCGGCCGGCATTTTGCCGAAGTTCACCTCGGAAAAATCAATGGGAATGCTGGACGCAGCTCGGGCGCACTTTCCGGAATTGATCGGCTACCTGCTGCTTTTCGGCGCGCCCCTCGGACTGGTTCTCGGCGCGTTTGCGACGCGACAATCCTCCACGCAGATGAAGCCGTTCAGCCTCACGCGCGCGCTCGTTGGCGGCGGTCTCGCAGGCATCGTTGGCGGCTGGGCATTCGGACAATGGATGGAAAAGGCGCATTTCTTTCCACTGATTGCCGGGCTGGTCGGCTCCTCCTCGCGCGGCCTCGGAATGACACTGCATTTCATTTTTGCCGTCATCATTGGCGCGACGTTCGGATTACTTTTCCAGCGCGACGTGCGCGGCTACGGCTCAAGCGCCGGCTGGGGCATGGCCTATGGAATCTTCTGGTGGTTCCTCGGCCCGCTCACACTCATGCCACTTCTTCAAGCGCGGAGACCTGACTGGTCGCTCAGCCGTGGACAGGAGCTGTTCGGTTCGCTCATGGGTCACATCGTTTACGGCTTGATCGTGGGCGTGCTCTATGCCGCGCTCGATAAACTCTGGGTCGGTTTCTTTATCGAAAGCGATCCAATCAATCGCCAGCCGGAAGGTCCAGGCTCACGCACTTTGCGCTCGTTAGGCCGCGGCGCCATCGCGGGACTGATCGGTGGCCTTGTGTTTTGGCCGCAGATCGTGGCTGTGGACGGCTTGCACTGGATTGCTCGTCTCGCTGGCGGAACTTCCTCCACGCTCGGCTTGTTCGTTCATCTTGCGATCAGCGTCGTTATTGGCGCAGGTTACGGCGTTCTGTTCGAGCGCGAATCGCCCGATTGGGGAGCGGCCATCGGCTGGGGCATGCTTTACGGAATCACACGGTGGTTCGTCGGCACATTGACCCTGTTTCCAATCTGGCTCGGAGCTTCCTTTACCTGGACAACGGCCGCCGCGGCCGCCGCTCTTCCGTCGCTCCTCGGCCATCTGCTTTACGGCGCGGTGACCGCTTCGGTTTATCTGCTGCTCGAACGACGTCATCGGGATTGGATGCGCCTCGATCCGCGCTTTGCCGCCTACGAAGCCCGCCGCCAGCGTCCTATTGGAACACCAGCGCCCGCGCTCTGGTTTTTTGCCCTCAGCCTTGGGGTCCTCCTGCCGATTCTGCTAAGCTAACCCGTGAAGCCCGCCAGGTTCATATCGCTTCCAGAACGGCCAATTTTGTCGGACGAAAAACTCCGCCGCTTCACGCCGCCCTCTACTGGCGCAGCCTGTCTTCGTTGCCCGGATGCTGCCGAAAACAGAAATAAATGAGATTTGGAGGGCAGGAAGCTTTGCGTTGATCTTGAAGTATCAGCTTTATCCGTACTCGCATCGGGCTTTCGCGAAGAAGGTAGCGGAGCAGTTGAGGTTGCCGGTCGATTCACCGAGGCGGTTGAGCGATGGCACGATGCAACGATTTACGGATTGGCATATGAAACAGGTAAAAAACAGGTGAATTGTCGGGGCAATTCACACAAGGATCGGTGTAAGTGCTTGGCAATGAGGAGTCCGCCTGCATCCCTATGAATACATTATGGCTAGCGGCGCCTGCGAGGTGCGTGGACGTCGGAAAGTAATTTCCCAGTGGTTGCGATTCGCCGTTCACCTCGGCGAGGAAGCGCGCGATCGTGTCGGCGCCGACCGCTACGCCAACGGTTGCGAGCAACTCGCGAATAAGCCGAAGCGACGCGCCTTTTTGCCGCAGCTCGATGATGCCGTCTTTCATCGTCATCCACTCCAACAACGGGCAGTTCCTTGACAGCATGGAGATAGCAATATTAGTATCACTTTGTTCATGAATTGGTTCGAAGACCATCTCACGCGTGCGGCCCATGCGGCGAAGTGTTGTATGTGTCTGTGCGCGAGCGGAAGGGAGGTCTCTTCGGGCTGAATTTTTGAATTAATCAACCGGGGAAATTCCGAAGCCGCTCAAAACCGAGCGGCTTTTTTGTTTTCCCGACAACGAGGCAACGTTATGACGAATACCGCGCATCCGATCGCAATTTACTACGAGCATCCCGATTGGTTCCGCCCTCTTTTCTCGGAACTAGATCGCAAAAAGATCCCTTATGTCCGAATCAATGCTCGGGAACATTCTTACGACCCCAGTGCAGCAAACGGCAAACATTCGCTCTGGTTCAATCGGATGAGTTCGTCCGCTTACTTGCGCGGCGCCGGGCAAGCGATCTTCTATACGCTTGGCCTACTCGAGCAACGCATTTCACTCGAAGATTACTCAGTCTCGAATCGAGGATTGCGATCAGGTCTGGTCGGCACAGTCGAGCAGGTCACGCGACAAGTCGAGGAATTCGAAGCTGCTGGCGTCGACCTTCTGCTATTGCAATTCAGCCCGCAGTTCGAGGAAATGGAACGCTTCGCGGATACGGTAATTCAATCAACTAGGAAGCAATCAGCTTTTCCGACGGCTGCTTCGGCTGTGGAAAAGCCGTAAATGACAAAAAGGTGCCGGACCGTGTAGGCTCCGCGGAATTTCTGTATTACAGAAACCATTCGTTAGGTCGCGAGCCACAGCTCCAGGCGAGCGGGGCTCTACGCCGCGCGTTGGAATACCTTCGTTACGGGCCGCTGCTCGGGTCGATGTGAAAGCGTCGTACGGACAAGTAGGGCAACGCGCGTTCCAAGAAGCTTGATTGCGCGGGGCATTTGCGTTTGCGACAAAGCCATCAAACTCATCTAAAGGTAGCCGTGAGATCCAGCTAAGTCTTCATTCATGCGCACGACTTACGGGTGGCCGTCCGCGCTCTTTTCCAACCTAGTTGAAGGTTCCGGCGGCTCACAGTTACGAACGAAAGCTCGCGTTATCCGTATTCGGCGCGATTCCCCTTCACTATTGCTCAAGGTCGCGCACGGCTAGAAATCGCTGACGCCGAAGAATTGCTGTAGGGGACCGGTAGCGGTGACAGGCGAAAGTGAGCGGCGGGGGGGCAATCCGGAGCAAGGAAAAAATTCTTGAACAAAATAGTTGACTGGTCAGTCTAGTTGCTGTAAGAGGTCAGTATGCCAAGAGTGAGTGACATGAAAGAGCGTCTGATGGAGGCCGCGATGGATCTCATGTGGCAGAACAGCTATGGTGCCGCCTCGGTTGAGGCGATCTGTGAACGCGCGGGAGCAAAAAAGGGCAGTTTCTATTATTTCTTCAAATCGAAATCCGAGCTCGCCGCCGCCGCCTTGGAAGCGGACTGGAAGAAGAAGAAGGCGGAAATGGATTCGATTTTTTCGCCAACCGTTCCGCCACTCGAGCGGTTCGATCGTTACTTTGATTTTGTCTACGAGCGCCTGATCGAAGTGCGGAAAAGATGTGGCGCTATTCTCGGTTGTCCTTTCGTAAGTGTCGGCAGCGAGGTGAGCACTCAGGACCAGATTGTTCGCGAGGCCATCGATCGAATCATGGACCGCAAGCTGCAGTTTTTTGTGTCGGCGGTCCGTGACGCGGCCGCTGAGGGACTGATTGTTGCGCCAGACCCGGAAGCGAAAGCCAGAGCGCTGTTTGCCTGTTATCAAGGAACCGTGGCCCAAGCTCGGATTCAGAACGACATCGAGTTGCTTCGACAATTCAAACAAGTAGCCCGTGATGTCTTGGGCGTGAAACGCACCGAAGCGGTCGCCACGTAATCTCTTTTTTTTACCGATTTTATAGACGACCAGTCAAATATAAACCAACCGAAACCGAAGAAACCTAACCTAATGAAAATTGATCAACAGCCAGATCCAACAGAAACAGTTTTCCTCCAGACGGTCGGACTCGCCGTTGCCCAGCTGAAACAACAGCTGCAACAAGACTACGAGCAAGCGTATCCCGCATTGCGCGAAATCATCCATCTTGTCCTCGACGAAGAAGAAACGAATGCTTGGAAGTTGACGCTGTTCCCGCATCTGTTGCTTCCTGATTTGGTCGAAGCGCATGTCGCAGGACTAAATCTTCAACCGGCCAACACAGCGCATCGTGACGTATCGGCACCGCATGATTCCCCCGAAACATACCAGCCGGCTTTTGTTTTGTGCGGATAGCTAAACCGGGCACTGCCGCGCACCCACAAACGCGGACATCACACTATGAGCACAAGAACTTCAGCAATGCGCGAGCGTGGGATTGCGGGTTCCAATGGTAATGGCGCCTCAGCTCCTGAGGTTGCGGACCGAGACGAACGCGCCAGTCGCGCAACGTTTTACGAGCAAGCACATGAGACTGTTCCTAAACGCAAGAGCGGTCGCATCTCGAAAAAGAAACTGATCGTCGGCGGAATCGTCGGCGGTGTTCTTCTGATTGGCACGCTCCTTTATTGGCTGCACGCCCGCAATTTCCAATCGACGGATGACGCCTATACCACCACGCACGTACATGAAATCAGCGCGCGGGTCGCCGGTTATGTTGAAACCGTTAATGTAGATGACAACGAGTTCGTCAAAGCGGGTCAGACGCTGGCCATGCTTGACCAGCCCGATTTCAAAGTCGCCCTCGAGCAAGCGAAGGCGCAGGTCCTGCAACGCCGCGCGGACATTGATCAAGCGCAAGCTACCTTCGATCGCGCCAAGCTCGACTACGATCGCGCGACTGATCTTTATCACGGTAAAGTAATCTCGAAGGCGGAGTTCGATAGCGCGACCGCAACCTTCAAGGCGAACAGTGCATCGGTCGAATCGGCAAAGGCGAATCTCGCCGCCGCCGAAGCCGCAGAGAAGAATGCGGAGTTACAGCTTTCGTACACGACGATTGTCGCGCCGGCCGATGGAGTGATCGCGAAGAAAACCGTTGAGACCGGGCATCACATTCAGCCGGGCCAAGCGCTCATGGCGGTGGTAGAGCGCAATGTCTGGGTACTCGGCAATTTTAAGGAAACGCAGCTGGCGCGGATGCGCGTTGGTCAACACGTCGATGTAAAAATCGATTCGGTGCCGGGCCACACTTTCAGCGCGCACATCGACAGTCTGCAGCCCGGAACAGGATCCACATTTGCCCTGCTCCCGCCGGACAACGCGACCGGCAACTTCACTAAAATCGTGCAGCGTGTTCCAGTCAAAATCGTTTTCGACGATCTGGGCAATTATCGCGACCGCGTTGTGCCTGGATTGTCATGTGTTCCGAAAGTCGATCTGCGCAGTAAAGGCTAACGAGTCATGCCCGAAGAAAATCAAACCATGACGTTTCGAAAATGGGTGGCCGTGATCGGCACGATCATTGGCGCGTTCATGGCGATTCTCGATATTCAAATCACGAACTCGTCATTGCGCGACATCGCCGGCGGAATTGCAGCGACACCGGACGAAGGCTCGTGGATTTCGACGGCTTATCTAGTCGGTGAAATCATCACGATCGGTCTGACCGCGTGGCTGGCCGACGTGTTCACGCTGCGGTACTACCTGCTTGCGAACGTAATTTTGTTTCTGCTCTTCTCGGCCTTGTGCGGAATCTCCACAAGCCTCGGCCAAATGATTGTCTTCCGCGCCGGACAAGGTTTTACCGGCGGCGTTTTCATTCCGATTGCGCTCACTGTCACTGTCACCACGATGCCGAAAAATCTCGCCGTGGTCGGTCAGGCGTTGTTTGGTCTGACGGCAACGCTCGCGCCGGCAATCGGTCCGGCGCTCGGCGGTTGGTTGACCGATCGTTTCGGCTGGCAGTGGAATTTTTACATTAACTTCATTCCCGGCGCGCTAATGATGATGTCGATCTTGTACGCGATCGACAAAAAGCCGATGAAGCTCGCGCAACTTCACGGCGGCGATTGGTGGGGCATTCTCTCCATGGCGATCGGGCTTGGCTCGCTCATTACCATGCTCGAGGAAGGTCAGCGCAAAGACTGGTTCGGCAGCGAGATGATTCGCAACTGCGCAATTCTGGCCGCGATCTTCATTCCGCTGTTTGTTGTGATCGAGCTCACCCGCGAGCGGCCGTTCGTGAACTTGCGTTTATTAGGCGGCCGCAATCTTAGCCTCACATCATTGGTTGCGTTCGGTCTGGGATTGGCGCTTTACGGAACAATCTTTCTTATCCCGCTCTACCTCGGCACCATCCAGGGGTACAGCCCGCTGCAAATCGGCGAAGTGCTGATCTGGGTTGGGCTGCCGCAGCTAGTCATCTACCCGCTGCTGCCTTTGCTTATGAAACGGTTCGACATGCGCCTGCTTGTTAGTCTGGGCTGTCTCATTTTTGCCGTGAGTTGTTTCATGAACACCGTGATGAGTTACAACAGCGCAGGTGATCAGCTCATGCTCGCGAATATTGTCCGCGCGTTCGGCCAACCGTTCACGATCGTGCCCGTAGCCGCGTTGGCCGTCTCAACGCTTCCGCCGAAAGATGCTGCCAACGGGTCCGCCATCTGGAACATTTTTCGAAACGTCGGCGGTAGTTTTGGCATCGCGATCCTTTCAACCCTGGTGACACGGCGTGAGCAATTTCACGATCTGCGTATCGGCGAGCTGGTCACCACTTATTCTCCGGCGACTCAGGCGCGGATCGCGACGGTGCAACAACATTTCTTAAGCAAAGGTTTCGATCCCGTGGCCGCGCTCAAGCAAGCCTACGCCGCGATCAAGTCCGTCGTTCAACGCGACGCCTTCATCATGGCGTTCAACGATGCGTTTCTCGTGATTGCGATCGGCCTGCTCGTGTCCGCTGCTGCCATCTGGATCGTCAAAGTCCCGAAATCAGCTTCGGCTCCAATGCCCGCTCACTAATCGCAACAAGTGCAAGGAATGAAATGAATAACGGAAAACTTAACGGAAAAGTGGCGCTGGTGACCGGAGGCAACAGCGGCATCGGGCTGGCCACGGCGAAGCGTTTTGTCAGCGAAGGCGCGTACGTTTTTATTACCGGCCGCCGTCAAAAGGAGTTGGATGCATCCGTCAAGGAGATCGGGAAAAACGTGACCGCCGTTCAAGGCGATGTGTCGAATCTCGCGGATCTCGATCGTCTCTTCGCGCAAATCAAAAAGGAGAAAGGCAAGATCGACATCGTCTTTGCGAACGCTGGCGTCGCGAAATATGCGCCGCTCGGAAAGATGACTGAGGAATTCTACGACTCGATCTTCAACATCAACGTCAAGGGGGTTCTGTTCACCGTGCAAAAAGCCTTGCCGCTTCTGCGCGACGGCGGCTCAATCATCCTGAATGCGTCAATCGTCGCGAGCAAAGGATTCTCCTCCAACAGCGTTTACAGCGCGACCAAAGCCGCCGTCCGTTCGTTCGCGCGAACGTGGACGACCGACTTGAAAGATCGCGGCATTCGCGTGAACGCGGTGAGTCCCGGTGCAACCGACACGCCTGGGCTCAGGGACCTGTTGGCGTCCTCGGAAGCCGGTCAGCAGAGGAAAAAGATGATTTCTGAAACTGTTCCTCTCGGCCGCCTTGGCACGCCGGACGAAATCGCGAAAGCCGTGGTGTTTTTGGCATCCGACGACGCAAGCTACATCACCGGCGCGGAATTATTCGTAGATGGAGGAATTGCACAAGTTTGAAAACAAAAATGAAAGGAACAAAACATAATGACCAACAACAACACATTCGAAGGTAAAGTTGTGCTGGTGACCGGAGGAACTTCCGGCATCGGCAAAGCCACCGCGATCGCATTCGCTCGCGCCGGCGCAAAAGTGGTTTTGACCGGTCGCCGCGAAAAAGAAGGCGCCCAGGTTGTCGCGGAAATCAAGAAACTCGGCGGTGACGCGGCATTTGTCCGTGCCGATGTCGCCAAAGAAGCGGACGTGAAAGCGATGGTGAAGTTCACCATCGACAAATTCGGCCGACTCGACATCGCTTTTAACAACGCCGGTGTTGAGTGGATAGGCCCATTGGATCAGGCCACCGAGGCCGAATACCGCCGCATCTTCGACATCAACGTTTGGGGCGTTCTGAATTCAATGCGTCACGAAATCCCTGTCATGCTAAAGAACGGCGGTGGGGCAATCGTGAATACTTCCAGCGTGGCCGGGCACGTCGGCATGGGTCAGGTCAGCATCTACACCGCGTCCAAGCATGCGGTCGAAGGCTTGACCAAGGCTCTCGCGCTGGAGTTCGCCAAACAAAATATCCGTATTAACGCAGTCGCCCCCGCCGGTGTCGCAACCGACATGGTCGATCGCTTTGCCGGAAAAGAAGGCGAGATGCGCGATTACCTCACGTCTCTTCATCCGGTCGGGCGCATTGGCGCCAGCGAAGAAATCGCCGCGGCAGTTCTCTACCTGGCGTCTGATGCCGCAAAATTCACAACGGGCACTTCATTGGTCATCGATGGAGGTTTCATCGCGGCATAGAGGTATGTCGATGAAAACAAACCGTGACACCATCAATCATGAAGGTTGGGACTTGTCGCTGTGGTTCGCGATTTTTAGCCCTCTCATCGGCATCTTCATGGCTCTGCTAGGGCTGTTCGTGTTCGCGCGATGAAATCAACCGAGAAGAAGGAAAACGTTATGAACTACAACAACCTTAAACGGAACAGAAAAGCAGCACTTGATAAGGAACAGTTCGGACCATGGGCGCTCGTCACGGGCGCTTCGTCGGGAATCGGTGAGGAATTCACGCGGCAAATCGCAGCGTCGGGGATCAACGTAGTGCTTGTAGCCAGGCGAGACGCATTGCTTGCCGAACTGGGACGCGCCATCTCACAGGAGTTTGATGTTCAGTATCGCGCCTTGGCTATGGACCTCTCACAAGAGGGATTCATAGCGGGACTCGCCGACGCTACGCACGATATCGACATCGGCCTTGTCGTCTCGAATGCAGGCACGGCAAACCCGGGCGAGTTCCTAAAGCTCGATCGACAGCTGCTTCAGGCGACCTTGCGACTCAACACCATGTCGCATTTAGACATCGCCCATTACTTCGGCCGGAAGCTCGCCGAGCGGAGGCGGGGCGGCTTGATCCTCGTGGGGGCAATGGGCGCGGAAAACGGCATTCCTTGTATAACGAATGATGCAGCCGCGAAGGCGTATGTACACAGTCTTGGCGAAGCGCTTCACTATGAGTTCAAACCTCTAGGTGTCTGCGTCAGTGTACTGGCAGCTGGGTTTACGAACACACCGGTGCTCGAAAAGTTCGGCTTCGATCCGAAGACCATGCCGATGAAACCGATGAGCGTCGAGCAGTGCGTATCTGAGGCCCTCAGCGGTCTGCGCAAAAACCGCTCCAGAATCGTTCCAGGCCGGCTGAACCGGATCATGAACGCCCTCGTGCCCGCTTCTCTTGCGCGGAAGATGGAGGCGGACATGCTTGGTAAAGGGCTTGCCAGCAAGTCCGCAAGTGCGAGGGCCCAGGCCTAATAACGGACGGGTAATGAATCGAGGCGCCGAACCACGTAGCGTTTTAGAGAGGAGAGCCATGAACTTAGGATCGTCAAAGTCCCGAAATCAACTTTAGCTCCACTGCCGGCTCACTAATGGCAACAAGAAGCGATGAAAGAAACAAAATGAGCAACGGAAAACGTAAAGAAAAAGTAGTGTTGGTCACCGGCGGCAACAGCGGCATTGGTCTGGCCACGGCAAGGCGTTTGTCAGCGACGGCGCGTACGTTTTTATTACGGGCCGGCGTCAAAGGCAGTTGGACGGGGCGGTGAAAGAGATCGGGAAAAATGTTACCGCCGTTCACGGAGGAATTGCGCAGGTTTGAAAAAACAAAAACGAAAGGAAGAAAAATGAACAACAACAACACATTCGCAGATAAAGTTGTACTAGTGACTGGAGGAACCTCTGGTATCGGGAAGGCGACGGCGATCGAATTCGCACGCGCCGGCGCAAAAGTAGTTTTGAGTGGCCGCCGCGAAAAAGAAGGCGCGCAAGTTGTCGCCGAGATTAAGAAACTTGGTGGCGATGCGGCATTCGTCCATGCCGATGTCGCCAAAGATGGCGACGTGAAAAAGATGGTCGATTTCACGGTCGACAAGTTCGGCAAGCTCGACGTTGCGTTTAACAACGCGGGCGTTGAATGGAAAGGCTCGCTCGATCAAGCGACCGAGGCCGAATACCGCCGGATCTTCGACATCAACGTTTGGGGCGTGCTCAATTCCATGCGCCACGAAATTCCGGCCATGCTCAAGAATGGCGGCGGCGCCATCGTAAACACTTCCAGCGCAGCCGGCCACGTTGGTCTGCCAGAGGTTAGTGTTTACATTGCTTCGAAGCACGCTGTCGAAGGCCTGACCAAAGCTGTCGCACTCGAATTCGCCAGACGAAACATTCGCATCAACGCCGTGGCTCCGGGTGTGATCGCAACCGAAATGTTTGATCGTTTTGCCGGAGACGAATTGCGCGATCAAATCACCTCCATCACTCCTGTCGGGCGGGTTGGCGCCGCCGAAGAAATCGCCGCAGCGGTTCTCTATCTGGCGTCTGATGCTGCGAAATTCACGACTGGCACATCGCTGGTCGTCGACGGAGGCTACATCGCTGGGTAAGGGGATTCATTCAGACGATGAATAACTCTAACGAAGTTCAATCGTCCGACGCAGCCAAGCTCGGCGGCAGCTTCACGTTTCCCGGTAGTTCAATGACCGTGCACCGTGTCTCCGGATCGCGCGGGGGTCCACAAACGCCGGGGCCGTATGGGCTGCGGCGCGATGCAACTCGCCCGCCGTGGCCGTGCTGCGCGAAGCGGTAGCCGCCGGTGTCAATCACATCGACACCAGGGGTGACAAGCGCAGAGGGGGTTGTGAGTAAAATGACCGACATGCTGAGAGCAATTTTGCAAAAAGCAGCAAGCGTTGACTAACTGGGAATGGAGTATGATTACCAAAAGAGAAGCGACCCAAATAACTGTGCAATTTCTTACCAAGCGGCTGAACGGCGCGACTCGCTTGCTCTTTGCGATTGCTGTCGCCGAGTTCCGCCGTGACGCCCGGGTTGGTCTGCAGGAAGTTGGCGATCAGCCTCGTGACCATGGATTGTCCAAAGTCGATCGTCGCAAACAAACGCAAATGCCCGCCCAACGCGGCTTGATCTTCATGTAACCGCTGTTCGGCGTCTTCCGCCAAAGCCAGCATTGTCCGAGCATCGGCCAGGAGCCGGTGTCCGGCTTCGGTCAAACTCATCCGGTGGGTATCGCGCCGAATCAATGGTGCGCCGGCTTGTTGTTCTAATTGTCGCAAATAGCGGCTCAAAGTCGGTTGCGGGAGTTTCAGCCTGCGCGCGCCCGCGGAAATGCTGCCGCTTTCCACGATGCCAACGAAAGCGCGCAACAGCGAAAGATTCTCAAATGCTGCCATTCATTTTGTGAATAACCATTATCAAACTGCGGTGGCTACTCAAAAATGTCCTTTGCGCCATGGGTTCGAGCATTATGAAAAACCTTCAAAACAATTATACGAAGACCCGTTTCTCCGCGAGCGACGCAGCACTCGTCCTGATCGACCACCAGTCGGGAATTATGCAGCTAGTGCATGACTATTCACCGGCTGAGTTTCGCAACAACGTGATCGGACTCGCGAAGCTCGGAAAAGTCTTCAACTTGCCTACCGTCCTGACCACGAGCCTTGGTCAAGGTCCAAACGGCCCGTTTATCCCAGAGGTGGTGAGCCTGTTCCCTGATGTGCCGGTGATCGACCGACCTGGAATCATCAGCGCGTGGGATGATCCGAAGGTCGTAGCCGCGATCGAGAAGACGGGTCGCAAGAACCTAATCATGGCCGGCGTCACAATTGACGTATGCCTCGCCTTCGCCGCCATGCAAGCGGTCGAGGCGGGCTACAATGTGTATGGCGTGGTCGATGCCTCCGGCGCGCTTGATGTGACAACCCGAGAGTTGGCCATTGCCAGAATGCAGGATCATGGGATTACACCCCTCAACTGGACTACGGTTGCGGTCGAGCTGCAGCGGAACTGGAGCCTGCCGACAGGGAAGGACCTGGGGCGGGTCTTCCACGACCACTATCAGAGCTACGGCCTTTTGATGGACAGTTTCGAGTACAAGACTTCAGTGGCCGATTACCGTGAATGTGAATGACGATTCGCTCTCGCCGCCCCGCTCTTGTGAAAATATGATGGCTGCCGTGAATTCGAGCCAAGGTCCAACCGTGCTGCTGAACAATTCGCGCAAGTTCGCGACCCGAGACTTGCTTCACACTGCGACCTCGATGATCTGGTCCGCCGGTTTTGTCTTGGCAGCTTCATCTTCGGCCATCAACCATCCTTCAATCGCCTCGCGAATGTTGGAACGAAGTTCATCCACAGTTTCGCCTTGCGAGACGCATCCGGGGAGTGCGGGGACTTCAGCCCAGTAGCCGCCCTCGTCCGCTGAATGAATAAGAACTTTGAGGATCACAAACCGAACATAACTGCCCAGCGGCTATGCGACAAGTATTGCCGTATTCAGCCAACGCCTGCTATTCTGCGTGTCAAAAGGTAACAAACGACGGTCCGTAACCCCGGTGAACAGAAATCAGATCCGCCAAATGGACGGATTCGCCGTGGCGAAAGTCAGTGGTGAGAAGTTTCGGTCCCGCCACTGCGGGAAAAAGCCGCAAATGATCCCGCCGCGGCGGGAATACCGGAGCCGCCTTCGCGCGAGGCTACTGCGCGCCACGCCGTGTAGCCTCCGCGGAATTTCTGTAATACGGAAGCAATTTCTTAGGTGCGGTATTCGTTAGGCATCGCTAACGTACGTAAATGATCGACTGCGTGACGCGAGGTAGTTTACGGAAATGCAACGCCTGTGCTTGCTTTCCAGGACACGACGGCCCTGCCACAATGTCTCGCCTTACGGTGTTGGTTGACACCGATTCTGCCAGCCGCAACCCGTTCATGGCTAAACTCAACCTCGACTAAAGGAGTAAACGATGAAGACTATTACAAACCTCTTAGTTAAGATCGGCATTCTCAAAAACGATCTTGATTACCATTCATCCGGGCATCGATGATCATCATCTTTGCCTTCTTCGGCTATCAGAAATGGTTCGAATATGAAGCTCAGGCCTTAGTTCCATATATCAGCAATGGCCCTTTGATGTTTTGGATGTATCCGGTCTTCGGGATTCGCGGGGCCACTTACTTCCTCGGCGTAGCCGAATGGGCATTCGGCGGACTGCTGTTGTTAGGTTTTTGGAATAAAAGATTGGGAATTCTCGGAGCTCTCGGTTCGTGTTTTTCCTTTATCGCCACCTTCACCATTATCCCATTCATGCCCGATGGATGGGCTGCATCTGCTGGCGGATTCCCGGCTATGACCGAGAGAGTTGCATTTTTAATGAAGGACCTCGTTCTGCTCGCGGCGTCGTTCTATTTGCTGAAACAGGATGTAACGAGAGCCGCCCAACCGAGACATGTCTCCGCATCCTGAATCCGAATCAGTACTGAGAACTTCTCGACCCTAACTTCCGGGTTGCCCTCGACTCGGGCGCAATCTGAAAGCCGGTGATGTTCGGCGCGGGTTTGCTTCGGAGTGGCGTTGCACAAGAAAGCGCGGAAGCAAACGGTCGGGTTCACTCCCGCCGCTTGAAGGTGGATAAGCTTCGAGCCGCGATACGAACCTGATCACGCAACCACGCCTGCGCTGGCTCATTGGTTAGGCGTGAATGCCAGCTCATGAAGTACGGAAACGGCTTGAGCTCGCGAGGAGGTTCGATCATCCGCAAACTCGTTATCGGTTTCGTCATTTTCGCCAGGGTGCGTGGGACGGTGAGCACCAGGTCGGTCTGCGCAATGGCCAGGACGGCCGGGATGAAGAAAGGAATTCTGAGTGCGACGCGGCGCTTCAGGCCGAGTGCTCCGAGCGGGTGGTCTACCATTGCCTGGTGGCCGTCACCGGTCAGGATCATCGCGTGCGGCAATTGTAAATATTGTTTTAACGTAAGTCGGCGGCTCCTGATTCGTTGGCGCGATCCAATGAGACAAACAAAGTCGAGATTGAAGATAACCTCGTTTTCGAGCGCGGCCGGAACCTCTTCTGCGCAAAGGTTGAGATCGATCCGGCCTGCAGCAACCTCGTCAAAGGTGTCCGGTCCAACGGCGCTGAGTACCAATTCGGAGTGAGGCGCGTTTTCACGGAGTCGCTTGAGCAGCTTGGGAAGCAGAATCGTCGAGCCGTGGTCGGTCATCGCCACTCGAAAGCGCTCGCGGCTCTCCGCGGGAGTAAATTCCTGACCATCCACGACGGCGTTCAGGCGACGCATGATCGTTTCGATCTCTCGGAGGACGCGTTCGCCTCGCGGTGTGCGTTCGTAAGCGCCATTGGCACGGACAAGCAGAGGATCGCCAAACGTCTCGCGCAGCCTGTTCAAGGCGCGGCTCATCGCGGGTTGGCTCAAGAAGGAACGTTTAGCCGCGCGGCTGATGTGCCGCTCTTCCAACAGCGGTTGAATCGTTCTTAGCAGATTCAGATCAATATTTCTTAGATGCGCGTCACGCATAGCGAACATTCCAACGATGCATTGGCTGAATATGGGACAGAGACGGACCGTAGTCCATTAAAGAAGAGATAATGACAAGAACTTACAAAGCAGTCCAAGTAACGGAACCAACAAAGCTGAACCTGGTTGAACTACCAATTCGTGAACCGGGTCCCGGGCAGGTACGCATCCGCATAGAAGCATGCGGCGTCTGTCATTCCGACGTCGCAACAGTCGAAGGACAGTTTCCGGGTCTTACTTTTCCACGAGTGCCTGGACACGAAGTCGTTGGCCGTATCGAAGAGGTCGGTCCCGGCGTTTCAAGATGGAAAATCGGACAGCGAGTCGGTGTCGGTTTCTTCGGCGGACAAGACGGCGAATGTGAACCTTGTCAGCGCGGCGACTTCGTGAACTGCACGCACCCAGTCGTTACCGGAATCACTGCCGATGGCGGATATGCGGAGGTGATGATCGCTGAGGCGCGAGCTCTTGCATCGATTCCCGATGAATTGACCTCAGCAGAGGCAGCTCCCCTCTTGTGCGCCGGCCTAACGACATTTAATGCGCTTCGAAATGCCGGCTTGCGCGCTGGTGCCCTTGTCGCAATTCAAGGCGTGGGTGGTCTTGGTCATCTTGGCATCCAGTTTGCGCGCCGCATGGGATTCAAAACGGTGGCGTTAAACCGTGGTAAAGAGAAAGAGAAACTTGCGAAGGATCTCGGCGCACATGTCTACATCGACACGAGCGCGGATGATATTGTCTCGGTTTTGCAGCAGATGGGCGGGGCCGATGCGATCCTTGCCACTGCACCGAAGGGCGATGCGATCGCGGCCCTGATGGGCGGTCTCGCCGTCCACGGCAAGCTGATCGTTGTAGCTGTGCCTGACGATCCGATGCCGATCAATCCTTTTCCAATTGTTTTCGGTGAACGCTCGATTATTGGCAGTTTGACCGGCAAGGCGATCGATAACCAGGACACGCTTGATTTCAGTGTCCTGCAAAATGTTCGGCCGATGATCGAGACGGTCCCGCTTGAAAGAGCAGCGGAGGCCTACGCGAAGATGATGGCCGGCAAAGCCCGATTTCGAATGGTTCTCACCATGAACGAATCGACCGCTGCTGTTCCGCAGAGCAGGTAATGCGCATTCAAGAGAGCTGCGATCATGAGTTTATCGACCATTGGAGCAGGAGCTTTCGCCCAAGCGTTCGCAAAACGAGCATTAAAGGCAGGCCATAAGGTAAAGCTTAGCAACAGCCGAGGCCCCGACAGCCTGCGAGAAATTGTCAATCGACTTGGTCCTGGAGCAATAGCTGCCACCAAGGAAGAGGCAGCGGCTTGCGAAATAGTTCTTCTTGCTGTGCCCTGGGACAACGTGCCCGAAACACTTGCAAGTCTTCCCAAGTGGAAAAATCAGATTCTGATTGATGGGACCAATCCGTTTCATGGTCAGGCCGGAGATTTCACACGGGCCGATGTTGGAAACCTGTCTACTAGCCAGCTTGTTTCGGCGCTAGCCCCTGGAGCACGAGTGGTTAAGGCACTGAACAACATGACCGTGCCTAACTTGGAAGTTGATCCGGTCGTCAATGGGGCGAGACGAGTTGCATTTGTTTCTGCAGACGATGCCGGCGCGAAGAAGCGAGTCGAAACCTTACTCGAAGGTTTTGGCTATTCAGTCATTGATCTCGGAAATCTTCGCGATGGAGGGCTGATCCAGCAGGCAGGTGGTCCTCTCGCAGGCCGAGATTTCCTGGAGCGAGGAGATTCCTAAATGAAAGCCATTCATCTCACTGCCTACGGTAATCCAGCCGAGAACTTAAGGATGGTCGAAGTTTCGGAGCTAAACGCGCCGTCTGCGGGCGAAGCTCTGGTGCGCATAGAGTATACGCCGATTGATTACAGCGATCTTCTGTTGGCGGACGGAGTCTACTTTTTACATCCGAAGCTTCCTTCTGTCATCGGAGGTGAAGGCGCGGGAATTGTGGAGGTGATCGGGCCGGGAGTCACGAGCGTCAAGGTAGGTGATCGTGTTACGATCCCATTTGGTACAGTCACCTGGTCTGAAAAAGTCCTTGCTCCAGCCCAAGGTCTTTTCGTCGTTCCTCCTTCGATCGATGCCAGAACGGCCTCGATGTTAAACATCAATCCTACAACCGCAGTTCTTCTCTTAGACGAATTTGTAAAGCTAAAGGCTAAAGACTGGATTGTATTAAACGCAGCAAACTCCCACGTTGCACGATGCCTAATTGCGATTGCAAAATCGCGCGATCTCAAGGTTGTAGGTATTGTGAGACGGTCCGAGCTTATCCCGGAAATTGAAAAACTGGGTGTTGATTTCGTTGGCGTCGAATCGCCGGAGCTCCCCAAGCAAATTCAGATCGCGACGGGCAGAACACCAATAGCTCTGGGTCTTGATGCCGTAGGTGGACCAGCGACAGCGACGATCGCAAGCGTGCTCTCATCAGGTGCTCATCTCGTCAGCTACGCGTGGCTGAGTGGTTTGCCGCTTCACGTGCTGCAAGGCGATCTCATTGGCAAGAGGTTAAACATCCAAGGCTTCTGGATGTATTACGAAGAGTATCTCCCCAAAATGCGATCGGCACTGACTGAGGCAACGAAAGTAGTCGCTTCTGGCAAATTAACTTTGCCAGTCACGACAACATACAAACCGTCCCAAATCAAAGAAGCAATCGAACACTCCCAGCGTGGTGGGAAGGTTCTATTGGATTTCAATCACCCAAACTAGCGCCATGTCCTACAACATATCGACTTTGTTAATTCGCAATCTTCAAAACGTCTTCGGTGAAAACGACCCCGCGCGTCGGCGCGCGGCCATCGCCGAGATCTTCACCGAAGATTGCGTTTTCTACGAGCCCAGGGGCGTCTACCGTGGCCGCGACGAGATCGATCGCGTCGCGGGCGCGATCAAGGCTACTCACCCGGACTTTCGATATCAGCCAGTTGCCAAGCCTGAGGAATTGGGGAATTGCGGGCGGATCCAATGGGTATCGGGCCCTCCTGGTGAGGCGCCAGCTTACGCCGGGACTGATTTCATCGTTGTCCGGGACGGCCGAATTGCCGCCGTCTATCTCTTTTTCGACAAGCTACCTGATGAAAGGAAATCACAATGAAATCGCAAACAAATGTACTGCTCGTGCACGGCGCATGGGCGGACGGGTCGTCGTGGAGCAAGGTGATCAAAATCTTGCAAGAGCGAGGATTCAACGTTGTTGCTGCGCAGATTCCACTGACATCGCTCGATGCTGACATCGAGGTAACACGTCGTTTGTTGGCGTCGCAAAAAGGGCCGACAATACTCGTCGGTCATTCCTACGGCGGCCTTGTGATCTCCGGCGCAGCAAACGACGCGACGAACGTAGTCGCGTTAGTTTACATTGCTGCGTTCGCTTTAGACGAAGGCGAGAGCATTGAAAGTCTTGGCAAGCAAGGGCCGGCGCCGGCTGGCGCGGCACAGATGAGACCTGACGACAAAGGTTTTCTCTGGATCGATCGCGACGGTTTTCCGCAAGCGTTCGCAGCTGATGTCGATCCTGTTGATGCGCGCGTCATGGCCGCGACGCAAAAACCGCTAAGCGTGGCATCGTACACGGCAAAGTCGGGTCCGCCCGCCTGGAAGCATCTACCGTCCTGGTATCTGGTCTCTTCCAACGATCAGATGATTCCTCCAAAAGCGGAGGAGTTCATGGCGAAAAGAATGGGCGCCACCGTTCGCAGCGTTGCCGCCAGCCATGCCTCTTTGGTTTCACAGTCCAAAGAAGTCGCCGATCTAATCTTCCTAGCAGCATATAGAAACGGAGTGAAATGATGACTCAGACAATTGCCTTGAAAAATAAAGCGGTCGTGCTTGAAGCGTTCGACACGCTCTTTAACAAACGCGACTATGTGGCCGCTGAACGTTTTTGGTCGCCGGCCTATATCCAGCACAGCGCACACATTGCGCCAGGCAGAGAAGGGCTCTTCAATCTTATCAAGAGCCTCCCGCCAACGTTGAAATACGAGCCGGGAACGATCGTAGCTGAAGGCGACTACGTGATCGTACACGGGCGATTTTCAGATTTCGGACTGCCCGTGAACTGGATCGCGGCGGATATTGTTCGCATCGAGAACGGGATCCTGGTGGAGCACTGGGATGTGATCCAAGACGAGGTCACGCGCGAGTCATCCAAGAGTGGGCTCTCCATGTTCGGAGACAAATTTCCATAATAATTTCTAAATCCGACCGCGAATATTCGAGAGCAGGACCCGATAGCCATAGTTGGATCTTTATGAACAGTCTGTTGAAACTGGCAACTGAGGCGCACGGAGGAGTGGATCGCTGGAATCGCCTGAAATCACTGAAGGCGGATTTGTCGGTCACCGGTAGGATTTGGTATGTCAAGGGAAGACCTGATGTATTGAAGGATATTCGAATCGAGTGTCCTCTTCACGAGGAACGTCTGACCACGGATTTGGTTGGGCAGAACAAGCGTTTCGTGTTCACACCACATCAGGTTTCCGTAGAAGACGAACAAGGGCACCTCAACGACAGCCGCAAAGATCCGCGCCGTGCCTTTGAGGGGCAGACGTATGAGACTTCCTGGGATGATCTGCACGTTGCCTACTTCGACAGTTATGCACTCTGGACATACCTCACGATTCCATTTCTCTACACTTATCCGGGCTTCACAACGGAAGAGCTAGAACCGTGGCACGAAGACGGAGAAATTTGGCGAACCCTTCGCGCGACGTTTCCGGAAGGGATCGCAAGCCATACCCGCCAGCAGGTCTCCTATTTTGGGCCAGACGGCTTGTTGAGGCGACACGAGTATACAGTCGACATCCTTGGCGGAGCCACTGGAGTAAATTATGCCCATGATTATCGCAAAATTGATGGGATCTCTGTGCCGATGAAGAGACGCGTCTATTCATGCGATGCTGATAAACGCAAAATTCCAGAGCCGGTATTGGTCGCGATCGATCTCCACGCGATCGCGTTTAGCCACTCTTGAGGAAACCGCGCATGAAAAACGCAAAAGAAGCGAGTGGAGTTTCAGCCCTGCTGTAAATCTGTCTATTAACCATGAAAAAATCGAGTCCGCACGAAATTCCATTCACCGGCGTCCGCCTCAGGTTCGACAGCAACAAAAGCTTCGACGAAGTGCTGTCATCCTTATTGGCCGATGTGGGCGACCAACCGCTCCTGATCAACGAAGTTGCTGCCAACTCAGAAAGTTGGGACGAGCACAAGAAAGAGGTTGAGTCCCACGTAGGTCCGAGCGGTTTCATTCTATTCGCCACGATCGATCACGGCGCGTGGATCAAGAAAGTCGGTATCCGGAGGAAAGCCTTGCGATTCATTATCGGAAATCCAATGATTGCCATTACTATGCTGCGTCATGATTTGACGGCTGGTCTGTTTGCGCCTGTCGAACTGATCCTCGTCGAAGAGGATGACGGTCGCTCCAGCCTCACCTACGTTAGGCCTTCCTCGCTTATGGTGGTGGAGAAGAACGACGCCTTACTCGATGCCGCCAGGCAACTTGATTCCAAGCTTCAGGCACTGGCCGAAAAGGTGACGAGTTCGTAGGGTAAACGGTTGGGGCGCCCTCATTCTCAGCGTGTCAAACGCCAACCCCTTAGGCTCCGCGGAATTTCTGTATTACATCAAATATAGATAACTCGTTAGGCCACGTTAGGGGGCACACGAACTGATCGTACAAAGCTAACCTTTCGGCCACGCGCGCAAGGCAGTTCGCGCGACTTGTCGCAGTTGATCTCGTTTGGCGCCGTTCGCTCCCTGGACCGCCATTCCTTGCAGCACGGTCATCACATAACGAGCCAACTCGGCCGGGTCGGCGTTTCGCGGCAGATCCCCTTTCCGCTTCGCTCGCTGAAGGCGACGACGCAATGCAACTTCGCTGGCAGCCCGGCGTGCGGCTGTTTCCTTCTGAACGGCACCGGCCGCATCTCCACAAGCCAGCGCACCCTGGACCATAAGGCATCCCGCCGGAAGCTTTGGATCACTCGGCATGTCGGCGGCGCCAAATAAAATCTGCTCGATCACATCTCGTGCCTTTTTTGCCGCAAGAGCTTTATCAAAATAGGCGAGCGGCCCATTGGCATATCGATCAAGCACCTTGCGGAAGAGCTGTTCCTTGTTGCCGAAGGCAGCATAAAGACTTGGCCGATTGATCCGCATGGCTCGCGTCAGGTCTGAGAGCGAGGCGCCTTCGTAACCTCTGGCCCAAAAACGTGCATGGCGCGTTCCAGAGCCGCGTCAGGATCGAAGGCACGCGGTCTTCCCGGCTGTGATGTGGCAGTTTCTGATTTCATACCGCTTTTCGTTCTCGGTGGACTCATCGTCGTCTTTGTGATCATTCCTAGATTTTCCACGCGTTGCACACGGTCTCGACTGACGACGCTTCGATTACGCAGCGGGTCGAAAGGGTTTCGAGCCCCGTAAGTTCGGTTTCTGTATTACAAGCGCTATTCGTTAGGCGGATCTCAATCGCGACAAGCTTTTCTGCGCCGCCGCTTGCTTCGCGCATTTCCAGAAAATCTCTGCGGCAGGACTAAGTCGTCCTTTGAGCGCAGCGATTCCCAGGGTAGCAGGAGTGGGCTCAGGCGTGAGGCGCACTAATCTTACGCGCTGCCCGGCAACGTAGCCCAACGGAGGGCCTGAAAGTGCTACCCCCGTGCCGGCTTCGATTGCTGAAATGAGAGCCGAATAGCTGTCCACTTCCTCCACAATCCGGAGCTTCTTGGTCACTGGTGCAAAAGTCCTCGAGAAAAAATCGAGATAATCGTGAAACCCCTCACGCGAAAGGACAATGAATGGTTCACGGGCTGCATCCGCCAATGATACCGACCGTCGGCGTGCAAAGGGGTGTTCCGGCGCAACAGCAAGTTGGGGCTGCAGACGCAGCAACTCCTCAAATCGAAGATCACGCAAAGGCGGCGCCTTAGGTAGTCGAAGCACGAACGCAAGCTGCAACCGTCCCTCGCGCAGACCGGCAAGAGTTTGGTCGTGCGTCCAATCGTGTAGCTTGATGTGAACATTTGGCAGCGCGTGCTGACACGCGCGCACGATGTCTGGCAAAATCGGCGCAGCTGGCGTGTATGAAGCGCCGACGTGCAGCTCGGTGTCACCCGCAGTCGCGACCGCTCGCGCCTTTTTCACGCCTTCGTCGGCCCGTTGCAACACCGCGCGAGCTTCGTTCAAGAACGTGCGACCGGCCTGTGTCAGGCTAACGGATTTCGCCGTGCGTTTGAGCAGAAGGAAACCGAGCTCATCTTCAAGATCGCGAATCTGGCGGCTTAGCGGCGGTTGAGAGACGTGAAGCTTCAACGCCGCGCGCGAGACGTTCTCGGCCTCGGCGACGGCTACAAAGTAGCGGAGATGCCGCAGTTCCACAGCCGCTTTCACATTACCTTTTGGGTATGCTCACGCAACAAACATCGTCTTTCACAAAGCGTTGTGAGTCGCGCGATCGTTGCTCAGAGAAAAGAAAGGAAGACATGAGCAGAACAATTGAAGCAATTACCCGACACATGACATTGCCGTCGAATGGAATCACCAATCTACGGAATGGAACGGAGAAGCTTGAAAAGGAAATCACTGTAAGGAAGCGGGTCTGCGCTGAAGGACCCCTCGTTTCACCGCTCAGCGTTCACTCGGTGACGTTTCGTAACCGGATTGGACTCTCCCCGCTGGCGCAAGCCTCTGCGGAAGACGAGATGAGCAACGACAGGTCCCTGTTTTCCCCTGTGCAAGTTGGCCCATATGAGCTGCGCAACCGGCTGGTGATGGCGCCAATGACTCGCAACCGCGCCGGTCGCGGCAACGTGCCGCAGCCCATGAACGCGCTCTATTACGCCCAGCGCGCCTCGGCTGGTCTCATCATTACCGAGGCGACACAGGTCTCCCCGCAGGGCGTGGGTTATCCAAACACCCCAGGCATCCACAATACCGAGCAGGTGCAGGGCTGGCGACAGGTGACCCAGGCGGTGCGTCGGCGGGGTGGGC